>Ga0182021_10002137_pt1 | contig 23019 bp, 18 predicted proteins | sample 612E3MmetaG_FD_120493 | JGI IMG/M metagenome (GOLD analysis project Ga0182021, IMG submission 120493) | Permafrost microbial communities from Stordalen Mire, Sweden - 612E3M metaG (Illumina Assembly) | ecosystem: Environmental > Terrestrial > Soil > Wetlands > Permafrost | place: Sweden... | reverse complement strand
TGGCGGGATAGAAAAAATTCTTGGCGTTTTCCTCCCCGCGCAACGGCGTTTCTTCGGTGACGACGGCAGGATTTTCAGGGACCATGCCATAAGCCGCCACGGAGCTCGTATAGATGAACTTCGAGACCCCCGCCGCGGCGGCCGCCTGGGCCGCGTTCTTGGACCCCTCGATGTTCACGTCATGGATGAGGCGCCGGTCCAAGGTCCTGGGCGTGACGATAAACGCGAGATGGATGACGGCGTCGGCGCCGGCCAGGGCGAGCTCCAGCTCACGGGCGTCCCGGACGTCGGCTTTTCGATATTTGATTTTAGGGGAGGGGAATCCCGCATAGGGACGGTTGTCCAAGGCCAGAATCGTTTTGATGCGCTGGTCGGCATCCAAGAGCGGCATGATCGAACGGGCCAAAACCGATCCGGCTCCCGTGATGGCGACTTTCATCAACCCGGCCTCGCTTGCTGGGAACAATCTACCACACGTCCTCGCCGGACTGTCAAGAACCACATTGTCCTCCGGGCCGGCAAGTCGATTTTTTTGATCGGCAGGAAAAGATCGGGCGAAGCGAAGAATATGATCCTTCGCGACTTCGGAATTGATAAAGGCGGGCTTATTTAATCTCCGCGCTGACAACGAGAATGACCGCATCTCCTCCCAAATAACCCGTTCCCCCAACGCCGACGACCAGATATCCGTTTTCTCGAAAGGACAGGTCTTGCGAATCGATAGGAGTGAGCGTCGTAAAATTGGCCGTCATGTTGAGGCGGATCTGTTTGACATAAATGTTTCTTTCCCCGGCCTTCTCGCCTCGAATTTGCGGCTGGACGATTGTCAGATTGAAAGTCGCGAGCTTCGAGACGAGTTGAAGAGAATTGGATTCGGCTCCCTCCCTTACGTTTAAAAAGGAAGGAAAATCCGTTTCAAAATAACGAAAATTCCATATTTTTTTGACTTCGTCAAGGACCGTCCGGAGTTCCTTGTTGGAGATCCCCGCCGTGCCTTCGGGAAGAGATTCTTTCCGGTTTGGGCGTTCTCTGTAAGCAATTACCGGAAAGAATTGGAAACGAATGCTCTTTTTTTCTACGTCGAGTCTTTTAAGCAGTTCTTCGAAATCAGAAATCGTCGCTTTTGAAACGATGACGGAAAGCGTGTTTCCGGATGATGTTCCTACGAAAGTGAACATCTTGGCTACGCTAATGAAGTCTGACGCGCTAATGTATTTGAGTGTATAGGATTTGATGAATCGTTTATTTTGTTCAAGCCATTCCTGATCTTGCTCTTCCTTTGTTTTTTCAGTTTTTATCGTTTTGGTCGGATAAATGACTTGATTGTCTTGTATTAAAACTCCATCGTCGATGGATGCGCCCCCCGCTCTATTTATTTGTGATGACGGAGCGCCTGGATTTATCTCACTGAAAACGCTGGGGACTGAGATCACAGTCGTGGCGAAAACGATTGCCGATAAAGCCAACAGGACCAGGTTCTTTTTTTCGCGCATTTAGTCCTCCCGAGGAAAATGAGAATCTGTTCTTTGATAGAAAACGACTGTTATGTTTTTATCCGCGATTTCGAATTGGGTTCGGATTTCGGAAATATCGGAAATGGGCGGCTTCATCGGTGGGTGCATAAGAAGCAAAACTCCTAAAATCAAGGCCGCCCCACTGGGCAACAGGGTCCAAAGAAGCCGGCGATAGGAAGGGAGATCCGGGTAAGGCCTCGCTCCTACCGATTTCTTATTGATTTCTTCCTCTATGGAGGGGGGAATATCCAATTGGATGCCTTGGATCAAGCGTGAGATCGACTCGTCGAGGCGTTTATCGTCAGTCATGGGAGACTCCTAGCTTTGTCTTAAGGTTAGTGCGGGCCTGATGGAGCAGCAGCTTGATATAGCCGGATTTCAGATTTGTGATTTCTTCAATCTCGCTTATGGCAAAGCCGCTTTCATAGAATAGGAAAAAAACTTCGCGTTCACGGGGCTTGAGACCAGACGCGTAACTATAAATTTCTTGAACAAGGGCTTTTTTTTCTTGCGGGACGGACATCAGGGGGATGTTTGCTGCGCCAACATCGATTTGTTTTCGCGTCCGTTTGAAGTGTCTTTTGATCTCGTTATGGGCTATCGAGAAGATCCAAGCTCGAAAATCCGCATCCCGGCGAAACGACGCAAAATACTGGAAGCCATGGAGAACCGTTTCTTGATAGACATCGTCCGCATCGGTAGCGAAATTAAGGGATTTCAGGATGAAGTTATATAAATTGGTCTTCAGCGGCGATAAAAAGCTCCAAAAACCTGAGTTTTCTTCCGCAAAGGCTTCTCTCGGCTTCATTCCGAAACGCTCGAATGAACGCGGCGAGTCATTGGATCCCAAGAAGCTCCCTGCAAGCTCCCAGACATCGGATTCGGTCTTCACATAGGTAATATGTGAAAACCCCGAAAAAGGTTAGTCTTTTTTCGGCAGGGTCCGGTCTTTCCAGTTCCACCACTTCAGCAGTTCGGGTTTGTGCGTCTTTTGCGAGGCGAAATAGACGACCGAGCGGAAGACATAGAGCTGGCAGGGATCGACGCGGACGCGCTTCAGCTTGCAGAGGTGGTCATACATCTTCTGCGGATCGGCGTTTTTTAATTCAGCGATCGACCGGACGCCAAGCTGCCAAAGGTCCTGGGCCGTTCGCGGCCCGACATTGGGAATCGTCTGAAAATCCTTGAGAACGGCGTTGCGGGCCGGCGACGCCGGGGTGATTGAACCGATTCCCGTTGTTTTTTTCATGGTAATCATCCGATTCAGTTGACGTTTTGCGTAAGCCTCTAAAGGCAACATTTATTCAGAAGCCGGGCGAGGGGCATGCGGGGGAAAACCCGTGCGACAGGCGAAGCCAGTCCTCCGCCTTTGCAAGGACGACTGAGCGGGCATGGTTTTTCGCCGAAGGCGAAAAGAGCAAAGAAGGAGCGTCGGAGCGAGTTTTTCTCGCTGGGAAAAACGAGCGCGTTTTAACCCGCATGCCCCTCGCCCGGCTTCGTTAGTAATTTATTATTTCTAATTAGTCCTTCTTGCCTTCCGCGATCGGATCCAGCCTCACGCTGACCTTGCCGGTATACGTCTTGCCGCCGACCATGAGCTTGACCAGGTAGGCGCCCGGCTCGGCGTTCACGCCGCCGCCCCGCCTCATTCCGCCGCCGCCGGCAAACATGCCCCGCCCGATGATAGACATGACTGTCGCCTGGACCTCCACGACCTTGCGAAAGTTGGTCCCGTAGAGTTCGAGCGTTTTGGCCGCGTTCGTCAGGATGGCCTTGTTTTCGTCGCTGATGTCTTTTCTCAACAAGGCGCCGTCGATCTGCTTCTTCAAGTTGTCGCCGATATTCTTGGCCGTGCTGGCCGGCGGATCGAAGCGCAGGTCCCAAACCAATCGATTGACGCCGGCGTCGGCGCTGTCCAGGATGAACGTCGTCTTGAGGGCGCCGGTGATGTCCGTGATTTCCAACGTCCCGGCCGCGGCCGGCTTGGCTTTCAGGAAATAGTGGATCAGCGCGCCGGCGGGCGGATTTTCTCCCTTGAAGAAGAAATCGCCGCGCCCGTATCCGCCGCCCCTTTGGATCGGCAGCCAGCGCGTGCCCGGCTTGGACGATTCGAACAGAGCCGCATCGTCGGTCGGAAGCTTCAGGGCGGCCTGCCGCAGGCCGGTGACGTCGTCCATGATCCAGATGCCGCGGCCGTGGGTCGCCGCGATCAGGTCGCCGTCGCGCGACTGGATGAGCAGATCGTGGACGGCCACGGTGGGTAAGTCCAGGTTGAAATTCGTCCAGCTCTGCCCGGCGTTGAGGCTGACGAAAGCCCCGAATTCCGTACCCAGGAAGAGCAGGTTCTTAGCCTTGAGATCTTCGCGGATAACATAGACCGGCTGGCCATCGGGGATGGTGCCGCCGATGTTGGCCCAGGTTTTGCCATAGTCGGTGGTCCGGAAAACGTAGGGATGGAAATCGTCGGAGCGGTGCCCGTCGAACGTGACGTAGCAGGTCCCGTCCTCGAAATGCGAGGCTTCCACCCGGCTGCACCAAGTCCCCGCCGGGACGCCTTTGAGGTTGGGCCGGACGTTGGTCCAGGATACGCCGCCGTTGCGGGTCACTTGGATGTTGCCGTCATCCGTGCCGACCCACAGCAGCCCGGGTGTCAGGGGCGATTCGGAGATGGTGATGATTGTGCAATGTGTTTCGGCCCCGGTCACGTCCGGCGTCATGCCGCCGGTGGGCTTGGCGAATTCGATCTTGCTCTTGTCGTTGGTGGTCAGGTCGGGGCTGACGAGCATCCAATGGTCGCCCCGGTCCACCGACTTGAAGAGGTGGTTGCCGCCGAGGTAGATCGTGCGCGGGTTGTTCGGAGACATGGAGATGGGCGTGCTCCAGTTGAAGCGGAAGGGCCCGCTCATCTGGCGCATCTGGGCCATCATGGCCGCCTCGGGATCGACGCCCCGGGCGCCGCCCTGGGCCGCCGGCTTGGCCGCGGGGGTTGGGACGGGCTTGGCCCCCGGTACGGCCGGCTTGTCGGGGAAGTAGTCCTTGTAGTTGGCGATATTGGCCGTATTGGGGCGAATGCTCTTAGTCTCGCGCGTCTCGACGTTCACTCTTTGGACCGAGCCGCCTTGGCTTTCGCCATACACCGTACGCCAGTCGGTCGGGTCGTTCTGGGTGTGGAAGCCGTCGCCGCCGCCGATGTTGAACCAGAAGTCGGTCAGGATCGTTCCTTCGCGGCTCATCGACGGGCCGCCCCAGGTGCCGTTGTCCTGCAGGCCGCCGTAGACGTAGTACGGGTCGCGCATGTCCGTGCTGACCGCGTAGAACTGGGCGAAGCTCAGATTGTCGAAGAAAAGCCAGGTCTTGCCGTGGTCATAAGTGATCGAGGCCCCGCCGTCCTGGCCGACGTAGAAGCGGTTTTTGTTGGTCGGGTCGAGCCAGAGGGCGTGGAAATCGGGGTGCAGGCCGCCGATCGTCGACCATGTTTTGCCCCCGTCGTTGGAGAAGTTGAAATTGGTGTTGAGGAAGTAGACCCACTTGTCCTCGAGGGGATTGATGTAAATGTGGCTGTAATAGAACGGCCGGTTGTTCAGTCGGTTTTGGTACGTCCATGTCGCCCCGCCGTCCTCCGACCGGTAGATGCCCGTGCCCAGCTTGGTCATGTCGGCGTAGTCGGGATTGTCCTTGGTGACGTTGTTCTCCACGACCTGGGGCCGGGGCTGGAAGCCGTGCTCGACGACGGCCATGAGGACCTTGGGATTGGTGCGGGAGATGGCCAGGCCGACCCGGCCGATCTCGCCCGGGGGCAGGCCCTTGGTCAGTTTGGTCCAGGTGGCGCCGGAGTCTGTGGATTTGTAGATGCCGCCGTTCGGGCCGCCGGAATCAAAGCGCCAAGGCTGGCGCAGGCGCTGCCAGAACGAGACGTACAGGACGTTCGGATCGGTCGGGTCCATGACCATATCGATGGCCCCGGTCTTGCCGTCGTTGGGCAGGCCGCCAGCCAACTTGACCCAGGTCTTGCCGCCGTTCGTAGTCTTGAACAGGCCGCGGTCGCCGGTATAGCCCCAGGGGTGGCCCGAGGCGGCCACGTAAACGAGGTCCGGATCGGTCGGATGGGTGAGGACCTTGCCGATCGTCTGGGTCGTCTGCAGGCCCATGTTGGTGAAGGTCTTCCCGCCGTCGCTGGATTTATAGATGCCGTCGCCCCAGGCCACGCTGTTGCGGACGCATTCCTCGCCCGTCCCGACCCAGATGATCCGGGGATCGTTCTGGAAAAAGGCCACGTCGCCGATGGAGGCCGAGCCGTACTTGTCGAAGATCGGTTCCCAAGTGGTTCCGGCGTTGACCGATTTGAAAACCCCCCCGGATGCGCCGGCGACCAGGACGGTGGTGAAATCTTTGTCCAGGGCTTCGAAGCCCGAGATGCGGCCGACGAAGTTGGCCGGGCCGACATTCCGCCAGTGGAGATGCCGGATCAGGCTCTGATCGGTGACGGTCGGGGCGTTCTGGGCGGAGAACGATCCCACGAGAACCAGACCGAGAGCGAACGCCAGAGCCATGCGAGTGAATTTGGAATGGATCATGCCTGACCTCCTCGATGATGCGCCCGGCCGGCGGGCGGTGTGAGCCGCGATTCCCGTCGATTATATAGAAAAGGAAAGCGGCAGGGCAAGGCGGAGGCCGTCCGAGGCTCGAGGGTCGTTCTAGTCGATCACGTACCAGGAAAAGCCGCGGGCCGGGACGCGCACGGGCAGCGCGACGCCGTAATCGCGGTCGAGCCGGTATCCCTTGGCCGGGCCTTCGCCCTCGCGGATCCGGGTTTGGTCCGTCAAGCCGGTGTAATAGAGCGGCAGGCGCACAGTCTTCTCGATCGCCGCGCCGGTCGGATTGAAGAACAGGGCCAGCCCCTTCTCCCTGCCGGCGGGGTTGACGTGCAGGATCCCGTCGAGATCCCGGCCGTCCGGCCGGCGCAAGTGAATGACGTCGGCGTTAAGGATTTCCCGGTATTTTTTGTACCAGGCGATCCATTTTTGGACCAGGGCCTTGGTCGAATCGGCGTCGTAGAGGCGCGTCCCGCGGTAGCAGGCCTGCACCCCATAGCCGAAATTCTGGACCAGGTGGGCCTCGTAGGCGTCGAGATGCTCGGAGAGCGGCTCCAGCGTGGCCGCAGTACCGCCGCCCTGGTATTCCACGAGCGGCACGAACGTCCAGCCCATGGAGGGCGTCTTCTCCCAGGTGCCGTCGTAGAGGTTCTGGCGCCCGAGCATGATCTGCCGGTCGCGGGGCAAAGACCAGTTGACCTCGCGATAGCCGATGCCGGTCTTGGACGAACCGGCCAGGAAATACCAATCGGGGACGTTGAGATAGATGTTTCGGCCGCGGCACCAGGCATAGAAATCGGTGATCGTCTTCCATTGGGTCCATTGCGAATCGGCCAGGCCGCGGTGGCCGGGATGGCGGATTGAGGCGCAGACGTCGCCGGGATAGGAGCCGTCATGCTCCAGGATATCGAATCCGGTTTTCTCGAAGAAGGCGGTGATCTTGCGGAAATATTCGCGGCCCCAGACGCTGCCCAGGCAGGGCGATTCTCCAAAGATGGCCCCGCCGTGTTGGCCCGTCTTGGGGTTGATGACGTCGTCCCCGTCGGAAATACGCCGGCTGGCCAGCAGGGAATAGCCGCCCAGCTCGATGCCTTTGGAATGGGAGTAATCGGCCAGATCCTTCATCCTCGCGATGTTGACGGGATCCTCGTTTTCCATGTCCAATCCGCTCCCGAAGCTGAGGATGATCATTTCGAAGCCGACGGCCGCGCATTGGTCGACGGCGGCCCTGACCACGGCCGGCTCGATCGATTTAAGATGCAGGAAGATGGGATTCTCGGTCACCCATGGTGCGACCGTCCGGTACATTCGCCGCAGGGCCAGGCCCTTGCGCTCGCGGTCGGTCGAGTCGGGGACCAGCTCGAACGTGCGGAACGTCTCGAAGCGGCCGCCCGGCGCGATGACGGCGTCCGGGCCGAGGGGAGGCCGGCATTCGAGCAGGCAGGGCGTCTTGTATTCGTAATTGACCTGGGTTGTAAAGGTCGGATCCGCCACCCAGTTCACCGTGCGCGCCGCGGAGGCCGGGCTCATGCCGGCGAAGGTGTAATCGCTGTCGACATGAAGGTTGGGGCGCTCCCAGATGTCCGGGATGCCGACGCTGACTTCGGGCTCGATCACGGCCAGGATTTCGCTGGTGAACGTGTCCAGTTTGACCGCTTTGGCGCCGCCGTTCTCGATCCGGACCTGCTTCGAGAGCAGGGGGATGCCGTCATAGATTTCATAGCGGACGGAGACCCCAACGCCCTTCAGCGCGGGGGAATCATGGACGAAACGAAGGACCAGCGCCCGGCCGGCCGGCGGCCAGGGAGAGTCGCTGCCCCAGCGCTTCCGCACGTAGGCGAACGGGGCTTGAGTTGCTTCGATCGAATGATCTTTATAATGAAACGCGTCGGGCGAAGCGGCGAGAGCGTCGATCCAAGCCGGAAGCAGATACGCCTGGTCGGGTTGGCCGCTCAGTCCACCCACGTCGAAGCGCTTTCCGTCGATCGTCAGCGAGGCTTCGGGCCTGACCGCCCGTACAATGGTTTCGTCCGTCATCAGGTTGCGGAACTCGACGGTCGCGGCGTCCGGAGCGATGCGGATGGTCCGGCGGATGAGGCCGTTTGCCAGAACGATCGAGCGGCCGTCGGCCGATGCCTCGATCTCCGCTTTATAGGGAGAGGGATCGATCAGCCAATCCGCTTTTCCGGCCGCCGGCGTCTTGGCGCAAGCACTCGCGGCGATAAGAAGCAGGATGACGGAGATCGCGGCGGTCCGATATTTGCTCATGCCGGTAGTATATCGGGGTCGCGTCTCGACTTTCCACTTTTTCCGATAAATTTGGGGACTCAATACCTGTTTCCCATATTAGAAAGTCTAAACGAAATTGGGGAATTAGATATAAGATCCCCCTATTCCGACGATGACGATCGGGGCTGTTTCGAGAATTGCAAGATTGTAAACGCGACCCCCATATTGGGTAAAATGGTGCCATGCGAATATTGGGCAAGCCGGTCGTCCCCGGGCCGATCCATTTTGATGACGGCCGATTCCATATCGACGCGGAAATCGAGGCGGTCCCCGCCGGGTTCCTCCTCCGCGGGACCATACGGGGACGGGGAGGGCGGGTCGAGATCTTCCGGGCTCCCGCGCCGCGGCGTTTTCTTTTGAACAACTGGCAGTCCTGGGGACCGATGCAGGCCGTCACTCCCGATTTCCGATTTCCCGGCCTGGCCGAGCGGATGGCCGCCTACAGCCGCTGGGTCTTCACGCCCATCCCCGATGTCTTCGCGTCGACCCTGGTCAGCGATTATTTCGCGGCCTGGGAAAGCGGACTGGCCGGATTCCTCTCCTCGCGGATTGCCCATCCCTATTTCGCCGTGGAGGGAGCCGATCTGGTCGGATATGCCGAGTATTTCGACGTCCCTTTCGATCAGCCCGTTCCTCTCGAACCCCTGATCATCCTGCGGGACAAACCCCCGGCGGCCCTGCTTGAAGACTATGCCGACCGGACGGCGGCGGAAAACGGCGTCCGCCTGCGGGCCCGGAATCCCATCGGTTGGTCCAGTTGGTACCAGTATTTCACGGAGCTGACCGCGGCCGACCTGGAAAAGAACCTGCGCCTCTCCGCGGAAGGCGAATTTCCCTTCGAGGTTTTTCAGATCGACGACGGATACGAGCGCGACATCGGCGATTGGCTGGTAGTCAAGGAAGGGTTCACTTCCCTGCCGGATCTGGCGAAAATGATCCGCGAGCGGGGCTTTGCCGCCGGGATTTGGACGGCGCCGTTCAGCGCTTCCGAATCATCCGAGGTTTTTCGGTGTCATCCGGATTGGTTCGTTGGAGAAAACGGGCGCCCCAAACCCTGCTATCGCAACTGGAAAAAGACGATCTATGCCCTCGACACCACTCATCCGGCCGCCCTGGAGTGGCTGGCCGGAACGTTCACGGCCTTGCGCCGCATGGGCTATGTCTATTTCAAGATCGATTTTCTCTTCGCCGCCGCAATGGCGGGAGAGCGCCACGCCGCCGTGTCGCCCATCCAGGCCTATCGGCAGGGGATGGCGGCCATCCGCCGGGCCGCGGGCGACGATTTCGTGCTCGGCTGCGGAGCGCCGCTCCTGCCCTCGCTCGGCCTGGTCGAGGGAATGCGCGTGGGCGAAGACACGGCCCCGTTCTGGGACTCCGGCCGTTCCGGGATCGCCGGGCCAAATGCCTATATCGCCCTCAAGAATCCCATCCTGCGCTCCTTCATGCACCGCCGATGGTGGCTCAACGACCCCGACTGCCTCCTTCTGAGGGAAAAGGACATCCGGCTCTCCGCCAACGAAAAACGACTCTATGCTTTTGTTTGCGGAGCCCTCGACAATATGCTGATTGAGAGCGACGACCTCTCGCTTGTCGATGAGCAGGGCCGGACCCTGCTGCGGGAAGCCGTCTGTCTTCTGGGCGGCCGAGTCCGGGTGGAAGACCCGATGGCGGATGACGCCTATATCATCTCTTCCCGCGGAGGCCGCACGGGCGACTTCCGCTTGGCGGCCAACCTCTCCGACCATCCGGAAACGATCGAAGGAATCCTCGTTCCGAACCGCTCGGCGAAATTTCTTCCGCTTCCCGCGGCCGATTGACCTTCCCCGGCCGCTTTTTTATAATCTGTTCAAGCGATGGGAGGGGATTCAACCAATGACTCCTTTCGAGTACATCACTCTTCTAACGTCCATCGTTCTGGCGCTGGGAATCACGCGGGTTCTCACCGGAATCGGTAAAATCGTCCAGCTGCGCGGACGCGTCCGGGTGTCCTGGGTCCATCTGCTTTGGTCGGGGGACGTCCTGCTTTGGCTTCTCCTCAATTGGTGGATTCTTTTCCGCTGGCACACCACCGAGCGCTGGACTTTCTTCCTGTTCCTGTTCGTCCTGATCAGCCCCGTAATCGCCTTCCTCATGGCCGTGCTGCTCTTTCCCGAGCCGCTGAAAGCGGGGACCGACCTGAAGGCGCACTTCAGCGACAACCACCGCTGGTTCTTTTGTTTGGGCGCGCTGCTGCCCCTCGTCGACGCCGCCGACACGATGTTGAAAGGGTGGGACCATTTCCTGGCCCAAGGTCCCCTTTACGTCGCCACCGGATCGATCTTCTTCATCCTGAGTCTCATGGCCGCCTTCGTCAAGAAAGAGCGTATCCACGCCGCCTTCGGGATCCTCTTTATGGTTTATATGCTCGTCTTCATCAGCATCAATTTGAAAGTCCTGAGCTGAGGGGCCGGCGCGCTCAGAGGACGATGCCGATTCCGGCCTGGGCCCGCACGCCGCCCAGATCCACCTTGTCGTCGAAGGGATCGAGCCAGAGCACGCCGTACTTGATTTCCCCGGACAGGAAGATCCGCTTCCCGAGGCGGAGCTTGGCCCCCGCGGCGATGGAAAAGGCAATGTCGCTGCCGTGGGCGTTATAGGCCTTGAGAAAGGGACTGTCGATGGTGATTTTGTAGAAGGCCAGCCCGGGGCCGATCTTGATGTAAGGCGCGACGGCGCCGGCTTGCCATTCCTGCCGGAAAAAGATCTCGGCCACGCTCACCTGGAGATGGAAGAGATCGCTGAAGAGGCCGACCGGGGCCTGGCGCGAATATCCGGTTTCGTAGGAAATTCCGATCGAACCGCCCGTAAAAACCCGCAGCGAAGCGTAAGGCGTGAAGGCGGTGCCCGTGCCGAAGACGGCTCTCAGGTCGGCGTTTTTAAGCCCCCGCGTTCCCCAGAGAAGGCCGGCTTCCCCGGATTGGGCCCGGCAGACCCCTCCCAGGGCGAGGAGGAGCAGGCCGGCCAGGAACGCGCGCTTCATGGCCGGGGCTCAGATCGAGATTTCCGCGGGATCGCTCTCCCGGCCGTCGGCCATGACGGCCGTGACGCGATAGATGAACGTGTCCGTCTTTTTCACCGCCCGGACGAAATAGTAGCGAAAGTCGGCCGTGGTCTCGCCGAGGGCCTGGAATTCCGCGTCGGCCAGGCCCGCGGTTTTCCGGTAAATCCGGTATTTGACGGGGGCGGCCGTATTGTTGGGGTTGACGTCCCAGCTGAGCTTGTCGACGTATTCCTTGAAGAAAAAGAAATTGTTGGTCAGCCGCTCGATCTTGAGCGAGGCCGGAGGATAGAGCGGTGTCGTGCCGGCGAAAGCCTTCAGGCAGAGGCTGGTTCGGGCGTAGGTCGCTCCGTCGGCCGTGGTCAAGTCGGTCCAATCGACGCCGTCGGCGCTGATGAATCCTTCCCCGGGGTTGGCCGTAAAGACCGCCGGCGATCCGGCCACCGGGTATTCGATTGGAACGGGGGACAGGTCGCCCGGCGTCTGCAGACGAACCACGACCGAGAAACGGTCGTTGGACAGGAGGGGGATCGAAGCTTTGAGGGGAATGGTGGCATAGCCGGGATCGACGAGCGTTCCGGTGACCCGAATCATGCCCGTGCCGCTTTGGGGCTGCCCGGGGGCGGGATTTTTATAAACGACGATTTCATAGATTGAGGACGGAGTATACGTGTAGAGCGCAACGGCGGTCAGCGGATCGGCGGACGAAGCCGTGAAGATGTTGGCGAACCAGGCCGTTTCCGTGCCGAAGCCCAGCCGGGCCGTGCAGCCGTTGGGGTCGTACTGGTAGTTGACGGTGTAGCCCGAGAGGGGTTCGGCCTTGAAAGCGGCGCTGAAATAGCGGCGGGCGAAGAAGCCGTCGTAGTAGGAGACATAGAAATACCCGGCGTTGGCGTAGCTGGAGCCGAAGCTGTTCTTGCAGATGAAGGCCCCGTTGCCCGGGGGCTGGGGATTGAATTTGGCCCGGTCGAAATTATCGTCCCACCCGGCCAGGGCCACGGCCCGTTTTTCGCCGTCCGTGTCCGCGTTGTAATAGGCCGCCGTGGAGGCGTTGATGAGCGTCCCGACGTAGATCATTTCGGAATAGAGGGCGCCCCCGTTCATGAGGGCCTGTTTAAGGCTGTCGTTATCGAGCGGTCCCGTGCGAGGGGGAATGAAGGTCACGTTCTGGACGTGTTTGACCGCGGGCATGCCGGCGGTGTCCGCGGCCGGCCAGGGATCGTCGCTTTCGCGCACAGGGTCGGCCCAGCGGGCCATGGCCCCGATCACGGCTTCCAGATAGCCCGCGCCCTGGAGCGAGGAAAGGAGGTGATGCTCCGAGAAGTCCCAGGTTTCCAGGGGCTTGAGCGACGATTCGAGCGAGGCCAGCGAGGCGAAGGCCAGGGAGCCGCCGCTCGTGCCCTCGTTCCGGACCGGCGTCATTTTGTTCAGGACGCGAAGGTCATAGACCGCCGGGAGGGCGCTGGCTTGGAGGGGGACGACGCCGTTGTAAAAGGAAATGTCCTGCGGGCTGGGAACGAGAAGGCCCGATGCGTAGGGGGGGATGCGTCCCGTTTGAAGATCGGCCATGTACCGGACGTAGTCGGGGTTCAGCGGCGTGAGCAGAGGCCGGAGACGAACCTCCGATCCCGCCGAAGCCAGGACCAGACCGCCGGCCAGAAGGAGGAGGGTGAAAATCCGGATCGTTCGTAAACGCATGGGGCTCTCCGCATCTTTACAGAAGACGATTCATTTTATCACAAATCCGCCGGCCTCAGGCAAAAGCGAGACTGCCCGGAACCTGGAAAAACTTGCGTCCCGCCTTCGGACGCCATTATACTCGGGGCCTCGGACGGATCCATGCGGAGGGTTTGGCCAGGAGAGGAAGGCATGAGCACCGCCAGCAAATTCACCCGGAACGGGGTTCGCGATTATGAGAAGCGCCGCTATCGCGGCCTTGACCAGCGGATCGTCCATGCCCGGGAGATGCGCTTGCTGAAAAAGACGTTCGCCCGGATCGACCGGGAGCGGGCCGCCGAATCGGCCGGCCACGCCTGGGGCGAGGAGCGCCGCATTCTCGACCTGCCCTGCGGCTACGGCCGCTTCACCGGCTTTCTTACGGGGCTCGGCCGGTCCGTCGTCAATTCCGACCTCTCGCTGGAAATGGTCCGCCGGGCTGGAGAGGCTTCGGGAGTCTCGGGGGCCGTGGCCAACGCGACCGTCGGCCTGCCTTTCAAGGCCGACAGCTTCGAGACGGTCTTTTCCATCCGCTTCTTCCATCACCTGCATGATCCGGCGGCGCGGGCCGTCGTTCTGTCCGAATTCCGTCGGGTCGCATTTGGCTGGACCGTCGTTTCATTTTACCGCCTGAGCGGCCTGCATGCGGCCCAGCGCCGCCTGAGGCGCCGGTTCGGCAAGAGCCGAACCAACATCAAGATGATCGAGCCCGGGCAGTTCGAGAAGGAAGCCGAGGCGGCCGGGTTCGAGATTGCGTCCGTTCGGCCGCTGTTTCGAGGCCTGCACGCCTATCACCTGGCCTTGCTGAAAAAACGAGCGGACTGAGGGGCTCAGCGGCCGAACGCGGCCAGGATCTTCTCCGCGGCGGCGGCGCCCTTGCCGGTCAGGGCCAGGGCGATCAGCTCTCCGGCCGGCTTTCCCCGGAGCGCTTTGCCCTTCGACGTCATCCCCTCGAAAACACCGTCGGGCCGCGCCGAAAAACCTTTGAGTGATGCATCCGAGGCCAGCGCCTTCAGGATCCCGGCCAAGCGGCGCCGGCATTCGGATTCGTCGGCGTACTGAAAGAGGAACAGCCAGTCGCCGTCGATCTCGGCGGCCGCGCCCGCTTTGAATTTGAAGACATCGCCTTTGAAAAAGGCGTCGATGTTGAACAGCCCCAGCGCGCCGGTGAAATATTTGACGTGGAGCGCGCGGCCCCAGGGTTCGGGGAGGCGGCCCATGAGCGCCGGGCAGGAGCCCGCGGCGGGGATCTTCATGTCTGCGGCCCGGGCCACGGCCTGGATTCCGGCCAGGCTTTCCGCGCTTTCGTCGAAGCCGACGATCGTGAAAACGAGGGACCCTTTCCAGACGTTGAGATAATAGTTTTCCAGTTCGGCGGCCTGGCCGATCGCGATGGCGCGCCCCTTGCCGCTGGCCTTGAAGGTGAAGGCCCCGTAGGCGGCTTCGGGGCTTTTCATTTCGTAGAGTTCGAGAGTCAGGATTTTTCCGGCGGCGTTTTTATAGTCCTGGGCCAGGACCTGTTCGAACCCATACTCCTGGTAGATCTCAGCGCCGCCGTCGATGTAGGTGTAGAGGTCTTCTCCCACGTAGTGCTGCGGCTCACCGCTGGGCGTCCAGCCCTGAAGATCGCGGGCGGCCGGGAGATAGGCGTTCAAGTCGACGGCGGACGCCCCGGAGACGAGCCCGGCGCCGGGCCCGGAAAGAAGAGCGATCGCCAGGGCCAGCAGGATGCCCGGCATCGTCAGACCCGGGCTTCCGCGATCTTCACCTTGGCCGGATCGATCTCGCCCAGCTTGTGCTCGTAGGCCTTGCGGATGCAGGCGATCTCCTGCGGATTCAGCTTCAGAATGTGGCGCGCGCAATAGGCGTCGATGGCCACCCGGTCGAGACCGGCCACGATCTTCTGCGGCTTGGCCAAATCGCCCGGCCCCATCGGCCCGTTGCTGGTGATGATCTCAGTGGCGTCGACGATGTTCAGGGCCGGCTTGAGGACCGTGTTGAGATCGGCGATGCAGGTGTCGAGATGGTCGATGTCGGCCGGATCGGTCTTCCAGTTGGCCTTGTGGAAGTCCCGGTTATTGCCGTTGAGGCCCATGTGGTTCTTGAGTGTCCCGGTGAACTTGTTGCCGGCGTGATCCTTGGTCACCGGCATGTTGATGTAAAGATCATATTTGGAAAGCTCGTTCATGATCATGGCCTCGTGCAGGGCCTGGCCGTCGGGGATCGGGACTTTTTTATAGTTGGCGGGCTCCTTGTTGGAGACGAGCGTCAGAAGGATGCCTTCCTCCTTGACCACCGCCGCCAGGCCGCAGCCCTCCCAATGCGCGGTCGTGAGCTGGCTGAGGCAGGCGATCTCCGAGGCGCCGGCCTCCTTGCACATGCGAATGACCGAGCGCAGGATCTCGGGCTTGGTGAACGTGCCGGGATTCTTGGCCTGGACGTTGGGCAGCAGAGCCACCTTGGCCCCCTTGGGCACGAACCGCCCCATCCCGCCGAGCGTCCCGACGGCCTTGGCAGCCATGGCCCCGTAGTCCGACCCGCTGACCACGGCCAAGTCGATCGTCTCGGCAGCCCGGGCGGCCAGCGGGCCGTCGGCCAGCGATCCCAGGACGTTCTTCCCGATGATGGCGGCTGCGCCGATCCTGGCGCTGCGGTTGATGAATTCGCGGCGATTGAGTTTTTCGGACATAAGTGCCCTCCGGAGTGTTGAATAGGTATAGGGTTAGGCTATTTGAATCCCTTAGTGAAATCAACCACAGGGCGCGTTCTGCCTGTAGTCGTCGTAAAACGAATGAATTCCTCTTGGAATAATCAAATTAGTCGGTAGTTCGATCGAAGTGCCGTTCGCATAAATTGAAAAGACGGTCCGGGTGACCCCGAGCAAAACCCATTCGACAGGCTTTGCAGTCCTCCGCGGAGCAAGGACAGGCTTTGCAGTCCTCCGCGGAGCAAGGACAGGCTTTGCAGTCCTCCGCAAAGCAAGGACGGGCCTTGCCAGCCCCGCGTTTTAGCAAGGACGAAAGAGCGGGTTAGACGAAGAACTCTCATTGACTCTTGTTATTCGCCCCTGGCGGTATTGAAGCTAAGCAGGTGACTCGAGTGAGGCGCCGTTCGCATAAAATAAATCCGGCGGTTTGGGTGAGTCGGGTCAAAACCCGTGCGACAGGCTCTGCAGTACTCCGCGAAGCAAGGACGACAGAGCGGGCTAGACGATGAGCTCTCATTGACTCTTGTCGTTCGCCCCTAGCGATATTTAATCTAAGCGGGTGACGAGACTGAGGCGCCGTTCGCATAAAATTAATTCGGCGGCTCGGGAGACTCGGGTCAAAACCCGTGCGGAGCCGGAGCGGGCACGGATCCTGCCCGGAAAAGCGATTGTTATCCAGGTTCAGGGCAGGAGAGCGAGGGCGGAGCATCGGAGCGAATTTTCCTCGCCGGGGAAAACGAGCGTGTTTTGACCCGAGTCTCCCGAGCCGCCGCGACATTTATTGGGCGAACGGCATGAACGAATCGTATTGCCCGCTTCCTTTGGCCGGCTTTACTATTCGCGTTCCTTACCTTATATTAAGTCCTCTATGAGGCAGAATCCATGATCAGATCCACGACGATCCTCTGCGTCCGGCGTGACGGCCGGGTGGCCCTGGCCGGTGATGGGCAGGTGACCCAGGACGCCACGATTCTCAAGCATTCGGCCCATAAGGTCCGTCGCCTCTACAACGGCAAGGTCCTGGCCGGATTCGCAGGCGCCACCTCGGACGCCTTCGCCCTTTTTGCCCGCTTCGAGGCCAAGCTCGAAGAATACAAGGGCAATCTCTCCCGGGCGGCCATCGAGCTGGCCAAGGATTGGCGTCTGGACAAGGCCCTGCGTCAGCTCCAGGCGCTGATGATCGTGGCCGACCAGGAGACGTCCTTCCTCATCTCCGGGACCGGCGACGTCATCCAGCCCGACGACGGCGTCATCGCCATCGGGTCCGGCGGGCCCTATGCCCTGGCCGCGGCCCGGGCGCTCATGGCCCGCACGGCCCTTTCGGCGAAGGACATCGCCCAGGACGCCATGGTCATCGCCGCCGGCATCTGCGTCTACACCAACGACCAAGTGACCATCGAGGAGCTCTGATGCCCATCCGCCTGCCCAAAAGCATAGACCACCCCGACGAGGAGACCGCCGCGGAACGGGAAGCCGAGCTGACTCCCCCGGAAATCGTGGCCGAGCTGGATAAATACATCATCGGCCAGAAGGCGGCCAAGAAGGCGGTGGCCATCGCCCTGCGCAACCGCTACCGACGGCGCAAAGTGGACCCCGAGCTGGCCGACGAGATCACGCCCAAAAACATCCTGATGATCGGCCCCACGGGCGTCGGCAAGACCGAGATCAGCCGCCGCCTGGCCAAGCTGACCTCCTCGCCCTTCCTCAAGATCGAGGCCAGCAAGTTCACGGAAGTCGGCTACGTCGGACGGGACGTCGAATCCATCGTCCGCGACCTGGCCCGCATCGGCATCGAAATGGTCCGCGGCGAGATGATTGGGGAGATCCGCGACAAAGCCGTCCTGAACGTCGAGGAAAAGCTTCTCGACCTGCTCGTCCCTCCGCCGCGCAAGCGCGAGGAAGGCGTGCCCGAGGAAGAGTACCAGAATCTCTTCGAAACCCGGGAAAAATTCCGCCGCCAGCTCCGCGACGGGCAGCTCGAAGACCGCATCGTCGAGATCGAGGTCAAGGAGCGGCCGGCCGCCCCCATGGAGCTTTTTTCCAATTCCGGGATGGAGGAGATCGGCATCCAGATCCAGGAAATCCTGCCCGGCTTCATGGGCGGCAAGACCAAGCGCCGCAAGGTCAAGGTCCACGAGGCCCGGGAGATCCTGCTGGACGAGGAGGAAAAGCGCCTCGTCGACATGGACCTGGTGTCCCGCCTGGCGATCGAGAGGGTCGAGCATTCGGGCATCGTCTTTCTCGACGAGCTGGACAAGATCGCCGGCCGCGAAGGCGGACACGGCCCTGAAGTCAGCCGCGAAGGCGTCCAGCGCGACCTGCTGCCCATCGTCGAAGGCACGACCGTCCATACCCGCTATGGACTGGTCAAGACCGACCACATCCTGTTCATCGGCGCCGGGGCCTTCAACGTGGCCAAGCCGGCCGACCTCATCCCAGAGCTCCAGGGTCGTTTCCCCATCCGGGTCGAGCTGTCCTCGCTCAACAAGGAAGATTTCGTCCGCATCCTGACCGAGCCGGAGAACGCCCTGCTCAAGCAGTACGCTGCCCTCATGCAGACCGAAGGCGTCAAGGTCGAATTCACCGCCGACGCCATCGACGAGATCGCCCAGATCGCCGAGGACGTCAATCGCGAGGCCGAGGACATCGGAGCCCGCCGCCTGCATACGATCATGGAAAAGGTCATGGAAGAGATCTCCTTCAAGGCCCCGGACATCAAGCCCAAGAAATTCTCGATCGACCGGCCCTACGTCCAGGACCAGCTCCGGGACATCCTCAAGAACCAGGACCTGCGGCGGTTCATCCTGTGAGGCCGCTAACCCGCGCCGCCGCCGCCGCCCTGCTCGGCCTCCTGGCCGCGGCCTGCGGACGGAAGGGTTCGATCCATCCGCCGCTCGTCCTGGTGCCCCAGCCGGTCGAGAATTTCCGGGCTTCCCAGCGGGGAGACCGCATCGTCCTGGAATGGGTGAATCCGACCGCTTCTATCGACGGATCCCCGCTGGTCGAGATCGGCGGGATCGAGATATGGGCTTCCGATCGGGCCGAAGCCATCCCTGCGGGCGCGGTGCTCCTCAAGGACCTTGGCGCCGCCGAGCTGGCCACGCTGCCGGCCGGAGGAGCCGGCGGAGCCCGCACTCTTCTCTATTCCTTCGTCCCCCAGGGAAAGGACCGTTTCGGCAAGCCCCTGTTTCTGGCGCTTCGCGTCCGGGACGCGCGCAAGAATCGCTTGTCGGAGTTCTCCCCGGCCGCGACGGTGTCGTATGTCCTGGTTCCCAATCCCCCCGTCGATCTGCGCGTCGCGGTCGCCGAGAACCGCGTCGAACTGCATTGGGCCGCCCCGGCCGCCAATGTCGACGGCTCGGTCCCGGCCGCCTTCAAAGGATACAACGTCTATCGCGCCGATTCCGGCGGGCCGCCGGTCCGGCTGAACGGCAAGCCGTTCCCCGAGCGGGCCTTCGACGACACGGATTTCACGTTCGGCAAGACGTACACCTACGTCGTCCGGGCCTCGGTCACCGGCGAGGAGCCCTACGCCGAAAGCGCCGATTCGCCCGTCGCCGTGGTCACGCCCATGGACGTCTTCCCGCCGGCCGTGCCGGGCGGGTTGACGGCGGCTTCCGGAGGCAGCGTCATCATGCTCCTCTGGGAGGCCGGCCGCGAACCCGACCTGGCCGGATACCGGGTTTGGCGCCGCGTGGCCGGGAAGAGCAGTTTCGAGCCGTTGACCGCCCGCCCGGTCGCCGAGAACACATATTCGGACGGCGCCGCGGCCCCCGGCGTCCGCTATGAATACGCGGTTTCCGCGGTCGATAAAGCCGGGAACGAGAGTGCCCGCTCGGCCGCCGTTTCCGAGATCCTCAAGGAACCCCGCCCATGAAAATCTACCGTTTCCGCCTGGAAGACGAAATCCTTCACGGCGTTCTCGACGGAGAGTCCCTCCATCCGATCGTCGGACCCCTTTTCGGAGACTATGTCGTCTCCGACCGTTCGATTCCGCTCGGCCGGGTCGCCGTGCTGGCTCCCGTGCTGCCCTCCAAGGTCGTGGCCGTCGGCCTTAATTATAAGGATCACGCGGCTGAGCGGGGCAACCCCCTGCCCGAGGAGCCGCTCCTGTTCATCAAGCCGTCCACCGCGATCATCGGGCCGCATGACATGATCGTCTATCCGGAAATGTCCAAGCGGGTCGACTACGAAGGCGAGCTGGCTTTGGTCATCGGCCGCACGGCCGCCCATTTGACCGAGGCCGATCGGCCCGAGGATTACATCCTCGGCTTCACTTGTTTCAATGACGTCACGGCCCGCGACCTGCAGGTCAGGGACAAGCAGTTCACCCGGGCCAAATCATTCGACACCTTCGCCGCCATCGGGCCCTGCATCGCGACCGGGGTCGATTTCGCCGCCCTGGACATCAAGACGTTCCTCAACGGCAAGCTCCGTCAGTCTTCGAACACCCGCAACCTCATCTTCCCGGTGCCGTTCCTGGTCCGCTTCATTTCTCATATCATGACCCTGCTGCCGGGCGATGTCATCACCACGGGCACCCCGGCCGGTATCGGGCCGATGCATCCGGGGGACGCGGTCGACGTCCAGATCGAGGGCATCGGCACGCTCTCCAACCGGGTCCTGAAGGTCAGCGAATCTCACTGAGGGAGGCCGCCATGAAATTCTTTCTCGACACCGCCAATCTGAAGGAAATCCGGGAGATCGCCAGTTGGGGCGTGTTGGACGGCGTGACCACGAATCCCTCCCTCGTGGCCAAGGAGAACGTCCGTTTCGAGGAGCTCCTAGGCCAGATCTGCGCCGTCTGCCCCGGACCGGTCAGCGCCGAAGCCGTCTCCGAAACGGCGCCTTCGATCATCGAAGAAGGCCGCCGGCTGGCCAACATCGCCGCCAATATCGCCGTCAAGGTCCCCATCACGGTCGAGGGCCTGAAGGCCATCAAGGTTCTCTCGTCCGAAGGCATCGCCGTCAATACGACCCTGATCTTCTCCCCGACGCAGGCTCTTTTGGCGGCCAAGGCCGGGGCCCGCTTCGTCAGCCCCTTCATCGGCCGCCTGGACGACATCGCCCAGGAGGGGATGGGGTTGATCGAGGAAATCGACCAGATCTTCGAAAACTACTGCCTGGAGTGCGAGATCATCGTGGCCAGCGTGCGCCACCCCCGCCATATCGTGGATGCGGCCAAGATCGGCGCCGACATCTGCACGGTGCCCTTCGCCGTCATGGACAAGCTGATCAAGCATCCCTTGACCGACCTGGGCATCGAGAAGTTTCTGAAGGATTGGGGCCAAGCCAAGAAATAGCCTTCCCATCCCTCTCGACTTTCTCGCCGCGCGCTGACTTTTCCTTGGCTTCATGATATAAATTAGCCGGAGAAGTTTGACCGGCTTTCCATGAAAAAATTCCGAAGAATTCGGCGTCTCCTGGTGGCCGCCCTTATCCTCGCCGTCCTGGCCGGCGCCGGTCTGTTCGTCAAGAACCTGGCCCTGCGCCAGATCCGCTCACGGCTCGAGAATTCCGTCCATTACGCCCGCCTGCGGCTGAGCGTCCTTCCGCCCTCGCTCATCTTCGAAGACGTCCGCTCGGCTTCGGCATCGCCGTTCTTTTCCGCCCAGCGGGTCATCCTGCAGATCTCTTATCTTTCCCTTTTCAAAAGGGATCGTCCCCTGACCGTCATCGTCGAAAAGCCCGTCCTGCGCATTTACGAGAGCGCCCTTTCGGGCCCGCCCAAAAAGCTTGATTTGCGGCTTCCGTTTTCCGTGGAGAGCGGCTTCATCAAAGACGGCGAAGTCTTCTATTGGAGCCCGGCCGTCAACATCCACGCCGGGAAGCTGCAGGCCTTCTTCCGCCAAACCAAGGACCGCTTCGTCGCGCAGGCCGTGTCCGCGGACAGCTCGATCCTTCTCGCCTCCATGAGCCGTCCGTTCAACGGCAGCCTGCAGGCCTCCGTGGAGGGCGCGGGCAACGATCTGAAGCTCCATCAGCTGCTTTTTGACGGCAAGGCTCTATGGGTCCGGGCCCGCGGCGTTCTCTCGAACGTCAGCGACCTGAGCGGAAGCCTTCGTCTGAACATGCGGACATCCGCCGACTTCCTGGCCGAATATCTCAAGCTGCCTTTCACCTGGGCTGGTCCTCTCGAAGCGGAGGGAACGGTCGCCCGCGCCGGTGGCGTCCTCTCCATCAAGGCCGATCTATCATCGACCGGGCTCGTCCTGAGCGGGATCCCGCTCGGACGCGTCGAGGGGCCGCTCACATTCACGCAGGGCGAGGCCGGAAACCTTGCGCTCGCCATCCGCAATCCCCGGCGCCCCCCCGAATATGTGGATATCAAATTCGGCCAAGGGACGGTCGAAGGCCGGGCCCGCTCCGTCCATGTCGACCCGGTCCTGAAGGATCTCAAGATCCCGTTCCCGGTCCGTTCGCCCGCCACCGGGACGTTCACCGTCGACCATGGCCGGGTCACGGTGAAGGCGGCCTTCGAGGACGATCCCGCGGCGCCGGCGGCCGGCGGCCGGTACGCGGTCCGCGGCCCCATCGACGTCGTCTGGGATAGTCCGACAAAAACGGTCACCTTATCGTCGCCCAAGCTGGAGACGGGCTTCGCCGTGTTGCGCGCCGACGGCCGCATCACGGTGGGCCGCGATCTCGAAGTGGTCCTGACCGGCCCCGTCTCCGACGTCAAACGGGCCCGTGAATTCGTCGGTCTGATCCTGCCCCGGCCGCCGGTCTTTCCCGAGATCCGGGGCCGCGGCACGGCCGAGGTCAAGCTGCTGGGCGCTTTCCGGCAGCCCCAGGTCAAGTTCGTCTTCTCCATGGCCCAGGCCGGTTTCGACCGTTTCGACGCGGAAGGCGTGGACGGAATCACCGAAATCGCCGGCGGCGAAGTCACCGGGCTGTATAAGATCAACGACCCCGAAATGCGCGGCGAAGTCCGCCTGCAGACCCGCGGCGGCAAGGTCGAAGTCGAGGCTCGCTTGGACGACGGCCCCGTCCAGCGCATCCTGACGCCCCTCGACCTGGCCCTCCCGCTCAAAGGGCGGGCCGCCGGCCATGTGACCGTCTCCATCGCCGACGGGGAAGTCCAGGTCAGCGGGCGGGTGTCCTCGCCCGATCTCGATCTGGGCGGGGTCCGCCTCAAAAACGTCGAGACCGGATTGGACTGGC
>Ga0182021_10002136_pt1 | contig 23027 bp, 18 predicted proteins | sample 612E3MmetaG_FD_120493 | JGI IMG/M metagenome (GOLD analysis project Ga0182021, IMG submission 120493) | Permafrost microbial communities from Stordalen Mire, Sweden - 612E3M metaG (Illumina Assembly) | ecosystem: Environmental > Terrestrial > Soil > Wetlands > Permafrost | place: Sweden... | reverse complement strand
GCCGGGCTTGGAACCGCCAAATGAACCGAGACAAGATCAAGATCGACTGGAAATTCGACCGCCGGGCCGCGCGTCGCAAATTCGATTACAAAAGGAACTCTTTCACCCGGTCAGAGCACTAGCGGGACCGGTTGCCCCGCGAACAGCCAAGGCGTTACGTTTAGTAAACTCTAGAACGTGAAGCTTCTGGCTTATCTTTTCTGGGCGGCTGTGGCGGCGACCGCGGCGTTCTGTCTGGGCGGCATCGCCCTCAATCGCGGCGAACACATCAATAGCATCTGGCTGGTGCTGGCGGCGGCCTGCACCTACGCCACCGGCTACCGGTTCTACTCCCGGTTCCTGGCGGCGCGCGTGCTGGCGCTCGACGACCGGCGCGCCACGCCCGCCGAGCGTTTGCGCAACGGCCACGATTTCGAGCCCACCAACAAGTGGATTCTCTTTGGCCACCACTTCGCCGCCATCGCCGGACCCGGCCCGCTGGTGGGGCCCGTGCTGGCCGCGCAGTTCGGCTACCTGCCCGGAACGCTGTGGATCATCATCGGGGCGGTGCTGGGGGGAGCGGTGCAGGATTTCGTCATCCTGTTCGCTTCCATGCGGCGCGACGGCAAGTCGCTGGGCGAGATGGCGCGCGAAGAGATCGGCAAGGTGGGAGGCTTCGCGGCGTTGATTACGGTGCTGCTGATCATGACCATCATGCTGGCGGTGATGGCGCTGGTGGTGGTGAACGCGCTGAAAGGGAGCCCGTGGGGCACGTTCACCATCGCGGCCACCATCCCGATCGCCGTGTTCATGGGCCTCTACCTGCGCTACTGGCGGCCGGCCAAAGTGCTGGAATGCTCCGCCATCGGCTTCCTTCTGTTGCTGGCGGCCATCTACGGAGGACGCCTGGTGGCGGAATCGGCGGGCCTCGCTCCGCTGTTCACGCTGGGCGCCATGACGCTGGCCGCGTCCATCATCGTCTACGGCTTTCTGGCGAGCGCGCTGCCGGTCTGGCTGTTGCTGGCGCCGCGCGATTACCTGAGCACCTTCGTCAAGCTGGGAGTGATTTCGATGCTGGCAGTCGGCATCCTGTTCGTCCGGCCCGAGCTTCAGCTTCCCGCCTTCACGCGCTTCGTCGACGGAACCGGGCCGATTTTCGCGGGCAAGATCTTCCCCTTCTGCTTCATTACCATCGCCTGCGGGGCCATGTCCGGGTTCCATGCGCTGATCGCGTCCGGCACCACCCCCAAGATGATCGCCAGAGAGGGACACGCGCGGCCCATCGGCTATGGATCGATGGTCCTCGAAAGCTTCGTCGCCATCATGGCCATGATTGCCGCCTGCGTGCTGCAGCCGGGCGTGTACTTCGCCGTGAACTCGCCCGCGGCAATCGTGGGCGCGACGCCCGCCGCGGCGGTGGCGACCATCTCGTCTTGGGGCTTCCCGGTGACGGTGGCGGACATGACCAGCCTGGCGCGCGAAGTGGGCGAGCGCACCCTGTTCTTCCGCACCGGCGGCGCCCCTTCGCTCGCGTTGGGAATGGCCCATATTTTTGCGACCACCGGCGGCGGACGGGCGCTGATCGGCTTCTGGTATCACTTCGCCATCATGTTCGAGGCGCTGTTCATACTGACCATCCTCGACGCCGGCACGCGCGTGGGCCGGTTCATGCTGCAAGACCTGCTGGGGCACGTCTGGAAACCATTGGGCCGGACAAGCTGGATGCCGGGCGTGGTCGCCACCAGCGCGCTGATCGTGGGGGCGTGGGGCTACTTCCTGATTCAGGGCGTGCGCGATCCCCTGGGCGGAATCAATTCGCTATGGCCGCTCTATGGGACGGCCAACCAGTTGCTTGCGGCCATCGCGCTGTCGGTGGCCACCACCATTCTGCTGAAGATGCACGGCGCGAAATACCTGTGGATCACCTGCGTACCGCTGGCCTGGCTGGTCTCGGTGACGTTCACGGCCGCGTGGCAGAAGATCTTCTCTCCGGTTCCGGCGATCGGTTTCCTGGCACAGGCGGACCGGCTGGCGGCATCCTTGCGCGCCGGCACGGCGGTGGACCCGGCGGCCACCCAGACGTTGATCTTCAATGCCCGGCTGGACGCCGCGCTGTGCGGCGTCTTCCTGGTGCTGGTGGCCACCATTCTGCTGGATTCGATGCGCGCCTGGATCGGAATCCTGCGAGGCACGCGGGATTCGCGCACGTGCGAAGCACCCTTCGTGCTTTCCCGGTTGCGAGCGGAGGAGTTATGAGGCGCCTGGGCAGATTCATTCTGGCGCTGCTGCGCGAACTGGCCGACGAGAGCGCCTACCAACGCCACCTGGCGGCACACGGATGCACGCACTCCGCCGTCGAATGGCGGCGGTTCTCCGAGGAGCGGCTGCGGGCCAAGTTCGCGCGCGCCAGGTGCTGCTGAAGGGGCCGGGCATGCCCGGCCCCTACGCCGTTATTTCGAGACCCCGAAGCCGTCCACCTGGACTTCCAGGAGATGGTTCACGCGGATTCCGTAAACGCCGTCGGTCTTCGCCAGGGCGCCGGTCTTGGGTTCGGAGTGGACCACCACGCCGTTGACCACGAAATCGACCTTATCGGCGCCGACGCGCACTTCGAGAGCATTGACGGATTGTCCGCCGGCGTCCGGCTTCTTCACCGCGTCGTTGGGCGTCTTGGGCGCGATGATGGGGGTGGCGGCGCCGGCGCGGCTCTTGATCAGCCAGGTTCCATCCTGCGCTACCACAAAATACAGATAGGCTTGGTCCGCGCCTTCGAGAGCGCTGCCGCCGAATACCAGACCGTAATAGTTGGTGTGGCCGCTCGGCTTCATCAGGGTAAACGTGCCTTTGACGGTATAGGCGCCCGTCGCGGTATTGGCGGGATTCCAGTAGACCGCCGCCTGTGGATTGGTGGCATGGAAGCCCGATCCCTGGGTTACGAACTTGATCGCGCCAGCGGCGTCCGGGTCCGAGGCCGACGCGCTACGATCGACGCGCTGCTTCCAGCCCTGGGGCACCTGGGCGAAGAGCGGCGCCAGAGCAAGCACCGCGAGCACTGCAACAGGAACGTGACGTTTCATTTCGAGTTTCTCCTTTAATCCGTGTCGGGACAATACATTATATCGGATGTCCAGGGTCTCCAGACACGCGATTTCCCGCTCGATCTCCCTGGCGTGGCGCGGCAGGCACGAGCGGCTGCGCCACAAGCTCACCCACGCGCTATACTCCCCTTGGGATGACTTCCGAGCGCATCAAGATCTTCGTCACCGGCGGCACCTTCGACAAGGAATACAACGAGATCACCGCGGAACTCTACTTCAAACAGACCCACGTGGCCGACATGCTCCGGCTGGGCCGGTGCCATCTCGAGGTGGATATCGAAACCCTCTTCATGATCGACAGCCTGCAAATGACCGATGCCCACCGGCAACTCTTGCTCAACCGGTGCGCCCATGACGCCGCCCGCCGGATGGTGGTCACCCATGGCACCGACACCATGCACGAGACCGCCGCGGTGCTCGGCAAGGGCATTACCGGCAAGACCATTGTTCTCACTGGCGCCATGATCCCCTACACCTTCGGCAGTTCCGACGGCCTGTTCAACCTGGGCACGGCTTTGGCATTTGTGCAGACCCTGGAACCCGGCGTGTACGTGGCCATGCAGGGCCGGTACTTCCCCTGGCACTCGGTGCGCAAGAACCGCCAGCTCGGGGTATTCGAAGATGCACCCAGGGCATAGGACCATCAAGCAATCTTAGCCCGTTATTGTCAAGAATTATAAATCATTTAATTGCAGCAAGTTAAAGGCACATCTTGTCACTCTCCGCCAGAGTGTGCTAATAATAGTCAGTGGGACCCAGCGGTTTCCGACACGGGTTCCATCGTCGACTCAATACTCAATTTCTTCAGTGGAGGTGGGTTTTATGAACATTCGTCCGCTCTATGACCGCATCGTGGTCAAACGGATCGAGCAGCAAGAGCAGATGCAAGGCGGCCTGTATATTCCCGACACAGCCAAAGAGAAGCCCCAGGAGGGCGAGGTAGTAGCGGTGGGTAAGGGCAAGCGCCTGGAAGACGGCAAAGTGGTGGCTCTGGACGTCCAGGTGGGCGACCGGATCCTGTTTGGTAAGTACTCCGGCAGCGACATCAAGCTGGATGGCGATGAATACCTGATTATGCGCGAGGACGAGGTTCTCGGCATTCTTGAAACCGCGCCCAAAGCGGCGAAGAAGGCTTCCTAAGGATTGGAGAAATTATGGCGAAACAGATTGTATATTCCGAAGCAGCCCGTCAAGCGATTTTGCGCGGCGTCAACCAGCTTGCCGACGCCGTCAAAGTGACCCTCGGCCCCAAGGGCCGCAACGTGGTTCTCGAGAAGAAGTTCGGCGGCCCGACCATCACCAAGGACGGCGTCACGGTGGCCAAGGAAATCGAGCTCAAGGACCCGCTCGAGAACATGGGCGCGCAGTTGGTGCGCGAGGTCGCTTCCAAGACCAGCGACGTGGCCGGCGACGGCACCACCACCGCCACCATTTTGGCGCAGGTGATCTTCCGTGAAGGCGTGAAGGCGGTTGCCGCCGGCGCCAACCCGATGGCCCTCAAACGCGGCATCGAGAAGGCCGTGGAAGTGGCGGTTGAAGAAGTCAAGAAGATGTCCGTGAAGGTGTCCGACAACGAGAAGATCGCGCAAGTCGGAACCATCTCGGCGAATAGCGACAAGACCATCGGCACCATCATTGCCGACGCCATGACCAAAGTCGGCAAGGATGGCGTGATCACGGTTGAAGAGTCCAAGACCATGACCACCGAGCTGCAGACGGTGGATGGCATGCAGTTCGACCGCGGTTACCTCTCCCCCTACTTCGTGACCGACGCGGAGCGGATGGAAGTGGTTCTGGAAGAGCCCTACATCCTGATCCACGAGAAGAAGATCGCCAACATGAAAGATCTGCTGCCGCTGCTCGAGCAGATCGCGCGCTCCGGCAAGCCGCTGCTGATCATCGCCGAGGAAGTGGAAGGCGAGGCACTGGCCACCCTAGTGGTCAACAAGCTGCGCGGCACGCTGAACGCCTGCGCGGTGAAGGCCCCGGGTTTTGGCGATCGCCGCAAGGCCATGCTGGAGGACATTGGTATCCTCACCGGCGGCAAGGCCATCATGGAAGAGACCGGCATCAAGCTGGAAGGCGTGCGGCTGGAAGACCTGGGCAAAGCCAAGCGCGTCACGGTTGATAAGGACAACACCACCATCATCGACGGCGGCGGCGTGCAGAAGGGCATTGAGGGCCGCATCAAGCAGATCCGGGCCCAGATCGAAGAAACCACTTCCGACTACGACCGCGAGAAACTGCAAGAGCGGCTGGCGAAACTGGCCGGCGGCGTGGCGGTGATCAAAGTGGGCGCGGCCACCGAGACCGAAATGAAGGAAAAGAAAGCCCGCGTGGAAGACGCTTTGCACGCCACGCGCGCGGCGGTCGAGGAAGGCATCGTACCGGGCGGCGGCGTGGCCCTGCTGCGCGCAGCCAAAGCCCTGGTGGATCTGAAGCTGGAAGGCGACGAGCAGATCGGCGTGAACATCGTCCGGCGGGCTTGCGAAGAGCCGCTGCGCCAGATCGTGGTCAACTCCGGCACCGAGGGCGCCATCGTGATTGGCAAGATCCGCGAGAACGCCAACCCGAATTTCGGCTTCAACGCCCAGACGGACGTCTATGAAGACCTGGTGGTGGCAGGCGTCATCGACCCCACCAAGGTGACCCGCACGGCGCTCCAGAACGCCTCTTCCATCGCCTCCCTGATGCTGACCACCGAAGCCATGGTGGCGGATATTCCGGAGAAGAAGCAATCCCCCATGCCCGGCGGCGGCCATGGGCCCGAGATGGATTACTAAGCGTAAGCGATCCTTCGATTCTCAGCCGCGCTTCCGGAGACGGGAGCGCGGCTTTTTCGTTTGCGTCCGCCTTAGTTGCGGTAGGGACGCCCCTTGCCGAACGCCCTCGCACAGATCCGTACGGGCACACTTTGGCGTATACGGCTCTTAACTCGGGTGCATGGCGTCTCTCGCTTCCGATTATAAAAATTCTGTATAATCGTGGTGGATCGAGAGAATGCCGAAACCGATCCAATGGCTTGGAGACAGTCGTGAGCGCCTGCGTCGGTTCCCTCTGGAAGCACGTCGCGAAATCGGTTATCGGTTGAGCTTGATTCAAGCGGGACGTTTGGCGGTCGATTGGAAGCCAATCCCTCTTGTCGGCGCTGGAGTTATTGAGATTCGAGTCCATGCGGCGGGTGAGTATCGCGTCTTCTACGTAGCCAAGTTCGAGGACGCCATCTATGTATTGCATGTCTTCGCCAAGAAAACCCGAAAGGCCCCTTCACTTGATGTTGAGTTGGGAAAGAAACGCTATCGTGAGTTGTTGGAAAGGCGGAAGTGATGCGAGCGACAAGAGGCAGTGAGAATGTTTTCGTAGACTGCGGATTCCCGCCCACCGAAGCGGAGAATCTCCGCATCCGCGCTAAGATGATGATGGCTTTGACTGGCTATATCCAGGAGAGAAAGATCACCCAAGCTCGCGCCGCCAGAATCATGGGTGTATCGCAGCCGCGCATCTCGGATCTTGTACGGGGCAAGATTGGGCTATTCACAATCGACACGTTGGTCAACATGGTAACCGCCGCCGGCCTGAAAGTGGATGTCGCCGTCACTGCCGGCACGTCAAGAACGAAGAACCGGCAAGTGGCCTGATCCGCGCCGGTCTCTATTTTGGGAGCAGGCGTCGAGGAGGACGCAACATGGCTGCAGGGTCCATTTGGTTGGCGCTAAGGACGCTCTGGAGGTCGCCCCGTTTCGCACTAAGCGCCATCGCTACCCTGGCGGTAGGGAGCCTATCGACCCTTCTGCTGTTTGCTTTCACGGAAGCCGTGGTTCTGCGGCCTCTGCCCTTCGATCGGCCCGAATCAATCGCCGTCTTGGACAGCGAGAGGGCGGGCAACGACGCGGTGAAGGGTCTTTCGGGAGCGGATTGCCGCGACATCGAAGAAACCACGAATGCTTTTAGCGGGATCGGCATCATAGGATCGCTCGAACTCGTGGTCTCCACTACCGAGGGGGCCCAGCGAATTCAAGCTGGCGAGATGTCCGAAGGCGTAATCCCTCTGCTGGGGGCGCACTTGCGCCTGGGCCGCGGCATTCCGGCGGGTGACAACCGGGGCTCGGCGGTCTTGTCTTACGGCTACTGGCTGACTCAGTACGGTGGCGATCCCGGCGCCATCGGCAAGACCATACGCTACAACGGAAATCGAGCGGCAACCATTGTCGGCGTTTTGGGTCCGGCCTTCAACCTGTTCCCCCTGCTGATGAAAACGGAGCCGGCCTTCTATTTGGGGATCCCCCCGACTGGCGATGCCGATATTCGCGGGAACATGATGTGGACCGGACTCGCCCGCTTGCGCACGACGGTGAGCATCGCCCAGGCACAGCGGCAACTGAAGGTTTTTGGTGCCAGGCAACAGGCCTTGTTTCCGAGAAACTATCGAAATGTGGCCTTTCGTTCGCGGCTTCTGGAGGATGTAATCAACGGTTCATGGCGCCGCGCCTTTTTCTTTCTGAATGCCATGGTTTTCCTCGTCATGGCCGCTTCCGGCGCGAATACCGCGATCCTGTTCCTGATTCGGGCGCACTCTCGACGGCACGAAACGGCCCTGCGGGTCGCGCTCGGTGCCAGTCCGGCCGACCTCGCCGGCCCGCTGCTGGCGGAGTCGACGATCGTCTCGATTCTCGGGGTACTGAGCGGTCTTGCGCTCGCCTGGGCGGTAACGCGCATGGTCGCGTCGGGGGCCCTCGCCCCCCTCCATATTCCACGTCTCGCGGAAGCGGCAGTTGGCGGGCCGGTCGTGCTGTACGCACTGCTTCTCATCATCGGAATCTCCGCCATCTGCGCGGCTGCACCCGCGTGGACTCTCCTTCGCTCGGCCCCGCGGCCCGTAATGAGTGGGGAAGCTGGCGGACGCTTTTTCCGCGGCGCGGGCGCTGAATCCTTCGTCCTATTCGAAGTTTTCGCGTTTATGCTGGTTCTGTTGGTCGGAAGCGCATTCGTCGGAAGCTACTTGAAATTGGTCCGAACCCAGGTCGGCTACGATTTCCAAAATGCGCTCGCAATGAGGCTGACCCTCCCATACACTTTGCCGCAACAGGATTTCGCCGGCGTGCTCGGGGGGATTTTGGCGCGCGTTTCCGGGAACACCGGTACGAGACGGGCGAGCGTCGTCTATCCGCTCCCGTGCCTTCCCGACTACGATCAACCTTTGGACGTGGTAAAGGGCGCCCCCGGCGTCACAGGGACGCACGCGTCCGCGCGCGTCGAGAGGGTGGATTCGGGATACTTTGACGTCATGAAAATCCCGCTTTTGAGAGGCAGGGGATTCCACACCGTAAGCGCCTTCTCAGATGAATCGCAGGTGGTCGTCAGTCAGGCCATGGCTGAGCGCTGGCTCGGCGGCGACGGCATCGGCGCAGTGCTGAGGTTTCCGCAGTTTGGACCGGGGTGGACCTTCGAAGTAGTCGGAGTCGCCGGCAACACGCGGCAAAACGTCGCCTCCGCCCGGCCGGATTCGACGATATACATCAATCGCGGAACGAGCTGGATGTATTTGATCGTGCGTGGCGCCTCCTTGCAGGATGCTCGTACGGTCGCGGGCATTGTGAAAACCACGGACAGGAATATTGCGCTGGACCAGATTGGCATGATGGATTCCCGTGTCGATGCGCCGGCTGCCGGGCTGCGTGTCGAGGCTGTTACCCTCGCCTGTTTTGCAATGGCCGTTCTCGCGGTGCTCGTCGCCGGAATGTACTCCACGGTAAGCCTGGCGCTCCATGACAGCCGGCGGCGTTTGGCCATCAAGGCGGCCATTGGCGCAACGCCGTCTCAACTCTATGTTGCGGTCCTGCGGCCGTTTCTCTTGATAGCCCTGGGCGGGATTCTGGCTGGCGGCATTGTAGGCCTTGTTCTGGTGGGCTTGCTCCGGAGTTGGATTCCGGAATTAGACATGCTGCGTTTGGGTATTCTTGCGGTGAGCGCTTGTGCGGCGCTCACCGCGAGTATCGGAACAGCCTCCATCGCGGCGCGCAGGATCCTTTTACTCGATCCTTCCGAGGTCTTCCGGACAATCTAAGGCTGACGCTGGAGGCAGAAGAGCGCCAACCGGCTGAAGGGCCAGGCCTGCGCCTGGACGGTTGCGGCTCGAGATGAGGTGCCGTGCCGCGATTGAAGGGAGCGGTCTTCTTGTCCGTGGGCGGATACAATGATGGGGTATGAAGCGACTTGGCATTTCGCAGGCTTGCGGCACGCTGGCTGGCGTGCTGTTTCTGTTGCACTCTGCTGCCGCCCAGGAACAGAGGCCGTCCTACTATCCCCTGAAACCCAAAGACGATAAGGCCGTGTACCTGGTGAAGGACGGCTTTCCGGTGCACGCGGACGGCGTCGGCGACGATTCGGCTGCCCTCCAGCAGGCCATCGATAAAGTCAAAGCCATCGGTGCCACGGGCGCGAACTCGCGCGGCGGGGCCGGAATCGTGTTTGTCCCCGAGGGCCGCTACCGGTTGTCCCAGACCGTCTACGTGTGGCGCGGCATACGGCTGATCGGCTACGGGCAGCACAAGCCTGTCTTCGTTCTGGCCAAGAGCACCCCCGGATACCAGAGCGGAACGGGGAAGTACATGCTCTGGTTCGCCCATGGGCCGGGGGAGCCGGGACAACCCGTGCTGGACGGCAACGAAGGCACGCTCTATTCCGGCCTGAGCAATATCGATATGGAGATTCAGGACGGGAACCCGGCCGCCATCGCGGTGCGGGCGCATTTCGCCCAGCATTCGGCGCTGGCGCACGTGGATTTCCGCATCGGCTCGGCGCTGGGCGCGGTGGAGGAGATCGGTCATGAGGTCGAGGACTGCCGCTTCTTCGGAGGCGACTTCGCGATCCGCACGGCGGTGACCGCGGCCGGCTGGCAGGTACTGGTGCTCGATTCCGAATTCGTGGGCCAGCGGTCGGTGGCCATCGAGACTCACGAAGCCGCCGGCATGACGGTGATCCGCTCCCGTTTCCGCAACGTTCCTTATGGAATCCGCATCCCCGTGATGCGGGTGAGCCACCTGACGGGCGAATCCACCGATAAGGTCTATGTGAAGGATTCGCGGTTCGAGAACATCAAGGGCGCGGCGCTGTGGGTGGCGCGCTACTACGAGCCGAAAACGCAGATCAATGTGGACGATGTGGAATGCGATGGCGTGCCCGTGTTTCTGGAGTTCAATCCGTTTCTGGGCGGCCTGTCCAGAATGCCGGAGGGCGCCATGAAGGTCCCCGGCGAAGCGGGAGCCTACGCCATCCGCACTCTGTCTCACGGGCTGCATGTGACGGTCAAAGACACCAGGGAGCCGGTCCGCAAGCGGGATACGGTGGTGGAACGGGCAACACTCGCCTCGATGACTCCGATTCCGAAGAAGGACTTTCCGGAACTGCCGCCGCAAGCTTCCTGGGTGAACGTGGTCGACCTGGGCGCCAAAGGCGACGGCGCCGCCGACGATACCGCCGCATTCAAGAAAGCCATCGCGGAGCACAAGGCGATTTACGTCCCGCAGGGGTCGTACCGCATCTCCGACACGCTCACCCTGGGACGGGATACGGCTCTCATCGGGCTTCAACCGACGGAAACCCGTCTGGTACTGATGCCCTCGACGGCCGGGTTCACCGACGCCTCAGCGCCTAAGCCGGTGCTGCTGGCGCCGAAAGGTTCCACGCCGATCGTCTCGGGCATCGCGGTTTCGATGCAGAACGACAACCAGGGCGCCGTCGGGGTGAAGTGGATGGCCGCCCCCGGCTCTTTCATGGACGACGTAACCATCAACTGTTCGCGCACCAAGACGGGCACGGAGTTGCTCTACGGCCTCTGGATCACGGACGGCGGCGCGGGGACCTTCAAGGGCATCTGGACCCCCAGCGAGTCGGCCACGGCAGGCCTGGTCGTGACGGATACCTCCACCCCGGGCACCATGTATCAGATGTCGATCGAGCATCACCGGAAGGTCGAGATCATCCTTAGAAACGTGGCCAACTGGACGTTCAACACCATCCAGACGGAAGAGGTGAACGGAGACGAGGCCACGGCATCGATGGAAATCGATGGGTGCAAGCACCTGAAGTTCGTGAATTACTTCATGTATCACAACTCGGGGACGAACGCGCCGTTTCAGTACGCTATCAGAGCCAGGAATTCGAGCGACCTGGTGTGGCGCGGAGTTCACAATTTCAGCGGCGGCCCGTTCCCGTTCGACAACACGCTGGTCGACGTCGATTCCGGCGCCATGGTGGCTCATCCGGAGATCGGGGAACTGAGGGTGAGGTAAGGGCAAAAGACCGCTCTCTTACGTTCGCGGCTCGGATCTCTGGCGATGCCGGGAATGAGGCATCGGAGCCGCGAACGTAAGAGAGCGGTTGGATCAGAACTCGAACGTCAGCCCGGTGTAGAGCGACCGCCCCATGCCGGGCACCGAAGAGTTGCCGGTCTTGTCGCCGATCCAGTAGCGGCCGCCTAGCGGCAGATCGTACTTCCGGTTAGTCAGATTGTCGAAGCCGGCATCCAGACGCACGCTCGCGCTTTCCGCCAGCTTCCACTTATAGCCGGAGCGAAGGTTGAGCAGCGCATAACCTGGCGTGCGCAACTCGTTGCGAACGGCCTGCACATCCGTTTTGGCATCCACAGCCTGAAACTCCAGGGTGCTGGACCATGGGCCGCGGCGATGCTCCAGGGCCGCGCTCCCGTGCAGAGGCATCATGTGGTACAGGTTGTCTCCCGTGTCGAGATTCTCTCCCCGCACGTAACCCAGGATGCCGGTGAGCGCGAGACCGCCTCCCAAGGGTGCGCGGAAGGAGCTGTCGACCCCGTACAGCCTGGCCGCGTGGTTGGCAAACTGCAAGGTAACAAAGCCGGATGTGGCGGCGAATCTGGCGGCGGTGCAACCGTTGCTCCCGTCCACGATCACCGGGCACCGATTCACGTCGATATAATCCTGAACCCGCGTGTAGTAGGGGGTGACCTTCACTTCCCAGCCCGGTCTAGAGGGGGCGTGCCAGCCGGCCGTGGCACTCAAGGTGTTGGCGACCTCGGGCCGCAGGTCCGGGCTTCCCACATAGGCGTTGGCATCGCCGAACCACCCGTTCATGCTGGCCGACATGGAACTGCGTTTGACCCACAAATAGCGCTCATAGAGGCTGGGCGAGCGGGTCTTGCGGGCGTAGCCGAATTCGAAAGTAGTGGTGGAGCCCGGATCGTACCGGGCCAGCGCGGTCAGATCGAAGTTGTTGTCCAGGCGATAGCGGTCGCGAGCGTTGAAGGCCGCGGCATCGGCATAATACGCCGAACTCCCGGTGGTGTTGGTAGCCATGTTATATCCGGCCACGTCGCCTGTATTCATGCGCGCCACGTCGCTGCGAACGCCCAGTAACCCGGTCCATGCCTGGCCGCGCCTGACCTCCCATTCGACGAACGTTCCGAGCAGGTCGCGCCTGCCATGGTTCACGTTCAGGAACGTGTTGGGCCCCATGCTGCCGACCATGGCCGATACCGGCGTCCACCAGTCGTCCAGCGCGAAGTGGCGAAGCTCGTTGCCTACGCGCAACGTGTCGCGCGCCGACAGCGGAATGTCCGCTTCCACCAGATAGCCCACATTGGCGCCCTTGGTATCCATGGGCATGTTCATGCCGGGAATCTTGTCTCTCAGAATGTTCATTACATGCCGGGTATCTTCGTAGAAGACGCGCGCCTGGAGCTTGACGCGGGCGAAGACGCCCTCATAATGAACGTTGGCGGATCCCGCCTGGTTGTCGGTCATGTCCATGCGGGCGTTCACAAACCCTTGTTGCGGGATGTGCTGATACCCCAGGCCGACAGTAAGGAGGCTGTTGCCGTGGCGGACGGCGAACTCGAGCGCGTGGTTCTGCGATTCGTAAAAAGTCGATTTGATCATCAGGCCCGCGCCGTCCTTATAATCGTTGGCATTGACATACGAACCGACATAGCTAACGCGGAAACTGCCCGTGGCGGCCGACAACCAGGCGTTGCCTCCATTCACCACGCCGTTGGTGCGGTGGAAGGCCGAAACGCCGCCATGGATCTGAACTCCGTGGCTGGGCTGGGCAAACACGGGGGCCGCAGAGTCCACCGCGATAGTGCCACCGATGCTGTCGCCGCCGCGACTCACAGGCGTGATGCCGGCCATGACGCTTACGCTGCCGACATTCGCCGGATCGATGTAGGACAAGGGAGGATTCATGTGGTTACTGCAGGCTGCCCCCAGGGACATGCCGTTGACCAGCACATTCACCCGGTCGTCTGCCATGCCATGAACCACGGGCAGGCTCGAAACGCCTCCGCTTTCATACAGGTCCAGCCCTGGAATGCCGCTGAACAGGGATGCCGTGTCGCTGGTTCGGGCTCTTGCCGGAACGATGGTCTCGATACCCTGGGTCACCGACGGTTCCGTCACCCGCACGACGGTGGTATTCTTCCCGACGCGCAGTACGAATGCCACGGTCGACTCCCGGCCTTCCACCACGGCCACGTCATTGCGCACAGCGGTTTCAAAACCGGAGTAACCCGCCGAAACCTCATAGCGCCCGGCGGGAACCGCCTCGACAACATATCGTCCCTGTTGATCGGTGAGCTTCGACTGCGTCAGCCCCGAATCGAGGTTCTTGATGGTAACCGTACCTCCCGGGACGACGGCGCCGGAGGAGTCCTCGACGACCCCCGCGATGCGTCCCGCCGCCGGTCCTTCCGCGGCGGCGGCGTTCCAGGCGAAAAGCGCAATGAGGCTGATCGCCATGATCGTAAGTTCACGACTTCGCATGATAGGATTCCCCCCCCTGAGTAATCCAAAAGGCAATCATACCCTAAGGTATCCAATTCGTCCATGCGGCAAAATGTCGCACATGCCTTACGATGGTGACGGTACAAAGCGCGGCGCCGAAGCTCGGCCTTAGGCCGCAGCCAAGCCGGCGGCGGAGAAATGGCACTCGGCCTCCGGAGCCACACTGGGCCCAGCCTTTTGCCGCCGATAGCGCTGAATGGCGGCGCGAATGCTAAGTGGGTTTCGGACCGGCTTGCCCCCGTGGTATTCCTGATTCACCATGCGGGCGATTTCCCCGGCTTTGATGCGCGCGAGGAACTGATAGTCGGGGTCGCGCGCCAGGCTGTCCGCGAACGACATTTCGGGGTCCGCGGGCGATCCCGCGGGTGAACGCTGGTGTCTGCGGTGACGCTGCAGCGCAACTTTCATGGTAATTCGCGTATAGTGCGGAAGGCCGGCGTGGAACACCTCGTTCACTTTCTCGGCGATCTTTCCGAAATTTGCGCGGACCGGGCCCCGGTAGAGCGGGTCCGCCGCCAGGCGGAACGCGAACTCGATCTCCCCAACCCGTCCGGGCGTCGCGGGCGCGTACGGAACCATGCCCTTGGCCACAACGGAAGCCACGCCGCCGGCTTTGCCCCCGAGCGACGCATTCTTTCGGCACTGCTCGCGAACCACCTCCGGCGGCAGGGCGTGGCAGCCGATCCGAAGCCGATAGCTCAGCGGGCCCCGAATGAGGCCGCCTTTGCGGCACGCCTCGGCTTTCTGTTCGCGAGTCAGTCCGTGGATCCCGCGTTTCCGTTCGTACTCTTCTATCCCCGTCCGCCGGTTGTGAGCGAGCGCCAGGTTCTCTCGTTCGGATCTGTCCTCGATCAGTCCCTGGTAGGGCTCATAGCAATTGCCGGAGTAGCCGCGAATAGCAACCCTGACCGCGGCGATCGCGGTCCGCCGGCTTACTCCATAGCAATGATCGAACCCGTGCCTGGCGACCAACTCCGAAGCGGTCAGCCCGCTCCGATACTCCTCCGCGATCTCCGGATGGCTCTTCCGAATCGCGTCACCGATCTCGGCGGCCATCCGAATCGCCGCCACCTGTTGGTCGGTGAGCTGGCGGCCGCGAATCCCCTTGTGCCCTGCCCGATTCTCCGCTTTCGCAATGCTTCTGTGCGATTCCATCGTTCCCCTCCTCGATACTGTGCGCTTTCTGGATTGTCGGGCATCGGCCGGAATTAGTCGATGTGGTAAATTGACGCACGGTCTGGTGCGACAAATAGTCGCATACGGTTCTCGAAGCCTGGCGCTATTATGCTGCGTCACATAGACGAATACAGCGTCTTCCGAGGGGGGAACTGCCGTGAAACAGTACTCGAACGCTATCGGGGTTATCGCCGCCCTGCTGCCCGCGATGCTCATGGCGACAGTGTTCGGATCGCTGCGCGGAGTGGTGCACGATCCCGACCATCGCCCCGTGCCGGGCGCCCAGATTGTCATCAAGAGCACCACTTCGGACTTCGCGCAGAATCTCTCGTCGGGCGTGGAAGGGAATTTCGAAACCCCTTCGCTGCCCGCGGGCGCCTATCGAGTCACCGTGACGAAGGAGGGTTTCGCGGCGGCGGCGCAGGAGGTTGTGGTGGTGTCCGGCAGCGCCCCCGTGCTCCATTTTCAATTGTCCATTGGCACCACCGCACAGATTCTGGTCATTACCGATACGGCACTGGCGGCAACACCGGAGGTCCCGACCCCCACAACCGTGGTGAGCCGGCGCGAGATCCAGACCACGCCCGGAGCCGATCTCAGCAACAGCCTGAACATGATCACCGACTACGTCCCCGGCGCGTGGATTGCGCACGACCAGCTCCACGTGCGCGGCGGTCACCAGGTGACCTGGGCCGTCGACGGGGTCCCCGTTCCCAATACCAACATTGCCAGCAACGTGGGACCGCAGATCGATCCCAAGGATATCGACTACCTGGAGGCCCAGCGCGGCGGCTATGCGGCGGATCAGGGCGACCGGACGTACGGCGTTTTCAATGTGGTTCCGCGAACCGGATTCGAGCGCAACAACGAAGGCGAGCTCTACGCCACGTATGGCACGTTCCACCAGACCAACGAACAGGTGAACTTTGGAAGCCATACCGAGAAACTCGCCTACTTCGGCAGCGTGAATGCCAACCGCGGCGATTACGGGCTCCAGACCCCCGGCCCCGGCGTGTTGCACGATCGCGCGTGGGGCCTGGGCGGGCTGGCATCGCTCATCTACAATCGCGATGCCGCCAACCAATTCCGGCTCGTCACGTCGCTGCGGCGCGACGACTACCAGATTCCCAACGACCCCGGCGCGCAGAGTGCCGGGGTTCGCGATGTGGAGCGCGAGCGCGACGTGCTGGCCAACTTCTCCTGGGCGCACACCTTCCAGCCCAATGTGCTGTTGACGGTCTCTCCGTTCTACCACTACAACCGCGCGAACTACGACGGCGATCCCCACGACGCTCCAGTCGCCACCACGCAGCATCGAGTGTCTCAGTACGCGGGCGCCCAGGCGATCTTGAGCGATGTGACAACCCGGCACAACGCACGGGTGGGCATCTACGGCTTCGCTCAGCACGATGATCAGTCCGTAGGCCTGACCGCCAACGACGGCTCCGGCACCAGCCTCTCGCAGATCCAGGCTTCCACCGGACATCTGGAAGCGCTGTTTCTGGAGGACCAGTACAAAGCCCTCTCATGGCTGACTCTGACGGCGGGTCTGCGCCTGACGCACTTCACGGGAGCGGTTTCGGAAAACGCGGCCAGTCCGCGGTTGGGCGGATCGGTCCGCATTCCCGGATTGAACTGGGTGTTGAGCGGATCGTGGGGGTTGTACTATCAGGCACCGCCGCTCTCCACGGTGACCGGGCCGCTGCTCGACTATGCGGTTTCCCAGGGGCTGGGGTTCATCCCGTTGAAGGGAGAGCGGGACCAGGAGCATCTGTTCGCGCTGCGGATCCCGGTACGCGGCTGGTCGTTCGAAGTCGTCAACTACCATCAGCGGGCCAGAAACTACTTCGACCACAACGCCATCGGAAACTCCAACGTGTTCTTCCCGCTGACCATCGCCGGCGCGCGGTTTTACGGTTGGGAAGTGGCCGTGCGCTCGCCGCGGCTGTTCCACCGCGGAGAGGTCTACCTGGCCTATTCTCACGCCCACGCACTTGGCGCGGGCGCCGTATCGGGAGGCCTCACGGACTTCTCGCCTCCCGCCAGCGGCGACTTCCTGTTGGATCACGATCAGCGCCAAACGCTCCACGCCGGGTTCAATTTCGATCTTCCGCGGCATGTGACTGCGAGTGGCAACCTGTACTACGGGTCGGGGTTCACCGACGGCGCGAGCGCCGTGCCGGCCCATCTGCCGGGGCACACCACGTTCGACCTTTCCATCGGGCGATCGTTTGGAGAACGAGTCACCATTTCCCTGACCGCTCTGGACCTGGCGAATCGCCGCTTCCTGCTCGACAACAGCACCACCTTCGGCGGCACCCATTACGCCGATCCACGGCAGGTCTACGTTCAAGTGCGCTACCGGTTCCATTACTGAGCCGGAATTGGATCTGTTGGGCTGCGGCAACGTGTCGCACCTCGCAGAGATCCATGCGATGTATGCTGATGGTATTCCTACCGGATGCGGGAGGAGAAAGAGGAGAAGAACATGAAAGCTCTGGTTCGTTTGTTCGTAATCGCGGGACTCGTGGCTGTGTTCGGGTGTTTGGCGTACGCCGCCGAGGTGCAGGGAATCCTGCTGGACCGCATGTGCGCTACCAAAATCGTGGCCGACAAGGATCAGAAGGCCGCACAGAACCACACGCGCGAGTGCGCTCTGATGTCCGACTGCGTAGCAGCCGGTTACGGCGTGTTCACGGCCGACGGCAAGTTCCTAACCTTCGATAAGGCCGGCAACCAGAAAGCGGAGCAGGCGCTCAAGGCTTCCAAGAAGAAGGCCAATATCAAAGTGCAGGTGACCGGGGACCAATCTGGCGATTCGTTGAAAGTGACCGCCATCAAGATCCTGTAAGCGGCTTCGCCGGGCCGGCGGGGCGCCCCGAGTGGCTCAAGCGGCGACTTTCCTGCACTCGACCTGGCAGGCGGCGCAAGCTGTGGCGCAATCCTTGCATGGCGTATGCTGTACGTGTTTGCGGCATTCGGCTTCACAACGTTTGCAAACGTCGAGACAAACCGCCGCAAACCTGGAAACAGAGGGGGCGCCCTGCGCGGCGAGGGAGAGCATCGCGTCGCAAACCGCCAGCATTTCGCGCGCGGTCTTGGAGCATGCACCCATCGACTTGTCTCCGGTCGCGAGCATGTCGAGGCAATGGCTCAGGCACAACTGCCCTTTGCTGACACAAGCGCTGGCAGTGGCAACCAGCGCTATGTTGGGAACCCCGGCTGAACTCTGAGACCGGGCCTGCTCTACCGTGGTAGCAGCGGCCGCAAGAAAACCAACCCCGCTGAGAACCTGCCGTCTATTCATGGAACCTCCGGTGGTCTCCGCCGCCGCGCTCATGACCCGACGCAAACAAGCTGAAACCGGACATCAGCATATCATACTCCAGCGACAAGACACGTCAGGCTGGCGGACGGGATGGAACAATGAGATAAACGACTCCGATTCAGACGGTATGGTGTACAATCGATGCTGGTCGGGAGGAGTTCCAGCAATGAAGACGAGTATGAGGCTGTGGGGAGGGGCATCGGGAGCATGCTTTCTCCTGGCGGGAGGTCTCGCCGCGCAATCCTTGTCGAGCTACGTCCGTACCGACAAACCCGAGGCGGTCGTCGACATCCGCGCCGGACAGCAGAGTTCGTTCAAGATTCCCCGAACGGCGTTCGGGATCTACACGGAGAAGGCGGTTTTTGAGGGCCTTTCGGCCCAGCTTCTGGAAAATCCCAGCCTGGAGGACTACTACTCCTATTTGCCGGTGCTGAATACCCGATTTTCCGATCGGGCTTTCGCCGACTCGCTGACCATGGGGTTGCCGCTGCCCTGGCAGGCGCTGCGCGATGTGGGGAAGCGGTATGAGGCCCGTTTCGGCGCCGGAGCGGCCAACTCCAATCGCTATCTCTACCTGATTGGCCTGCCGCACCCGGAGCCCAAGGGAATCAAGGGGCGGCCGAACGTCACAACCGAGGAAGCCGGAATCCGCCAGGGCATCTACCTGCCGGTGCATCGGGTGCTGGAGTATACGGGGTCCCTGTTCGCCTCGTCGGTGGAAGGGCCGGTGAAGCTAACGGTGAGCTTCCGGACGCGGAACAATCCCGACAAGATTCTGGCTTCAACCGAGGTCACGGTGCCGGATGGCGGGAAATGGACCAGGCTGCCGTTCCGCCTGAAGCTTCCGGCCGGAGCCGTGAAGTCGCATGAGCTGGTGGATTTCGCGGTGTCGATGACCGGCGCCCAACGCATTTCCCTGGATATGATCCGGCTGTTCCCCACCGACGCGGTGGAAGGATTCTTCGATCCGGAGGTAATCAAGGCCGCCAAGGACATGAACTATTCCATGATCCGTTGGGGCGGCAACTTCATGAGCGCCTACCACTGGGAAGACGGCGTAGGCCCCCAGGACAAGCGCCCCACGCTGCTCGATCGGGCTTGGGGCGGCATGGAATACAACGATTTCGGCACCGATGAATTCATGTCGTTGTGCCGGCTCACGGGGGCGCAGCCGATGATCTGCATGAACCTGGGGAGCGGCACCAAGGAAGAAGCCCGGAAATGGGTGGAGTACGTCCAGGGAGCGCCGTCGACGCCGCAGGGAGCGCGCCGCGCGGCCAACGGGCATAAGGAGCCATATCCGCCGACCGTCTGGGAATTGGGGAACGAGCTCTGGGGGGACGACCAGGTGGGGTGGCAGACGCCCACCAGCAACGCGGCCCGTTTCCTGGAGTTCTACCCGGTGGTACGCAAGCTGGCCCTCCCTGGCGCGACCATCGTCGCCTGTGGCCCAGGCGCGGATTTCAGCCCGGCCTGGAACGCGGCCCTCATCAAGCAAGCCGGCAAGGATCTCAGCTATGTCAGCGTGCACTACGTCGTCAGTCTCAATCAGACGGTGGCCAAGGCGCCGGATGTCGACACGCTGACAGCCACGGCTCTGGCCATCCCGGTGGGGATGGCGAACCTCATGAAGCCCATGCGGGCGCAGTTCGACGCGGACCCGGCCACCAAGGGCCGGGTCGGAATCGCCTACACGGAGTGGATGTTCTCGGCTGGCCGGGAGCTGCCGATTCCGGGCGTGGTGGTCCCGCCGGGCCCGAACCGCGGCAATCTCGGCGGATCCATGATTGCGGCGGGTTGGTTGAACATGCTTCTTTCGCAAGCCGACTTTATCCCGATTTCCACCATGTCGAGCCTGATGGGCGGGGCCAACCTCACGGCGGGATCGGGCATCCGCAAGGAGCACGGCTTCGTCTGGCCGAGTCCGCAATACTGGGTATTCTGGCTGTACTCGCATCGCGCCGGGGATACGGTGGTGGCCACCGAAACCGCGGTTCGCCACTATGACGTTCACAACGGGCTGACGAGCATGCCGGAAGTACCGAATGTTCCGTATCTGGACGTGCTGGCAACCCGGAAGTCGGCCAACGGCGATCTGGTTCTATTCGTGGTCAACCGCGATGCCAGGAACGCGATTCCGGCGACGCTGCGGCTGCAAGGGTTCTCCGCCGCCGCCCAGGCGCAGGTGGACACGCTGGCCGCGAGCGGACAGGTGGTGGACAATCTGGTGGACACCCGGGACGCGGTCAAACCTGTGTCCTCGACCCAGGCGGTGAACGGAAACGAGATCCAGTACGTGTTTCCGAAGCTCTCGCTGACGGTGATGACGCTGAAGCGCCAGTGAGCTGCCATCGGCAGCGGGGCAGGCGGCACCGCCTGCCCCACCTGGTGCGGTGCGGCCGAAGTCTTGCCTGTTTTGTGGGGCGGGCAATCCTGCCCGCAGCCGCCTTTCTAGGCGGCTTTTTCGCGTCGTGCTCAAGTCTTCGCAGCCGGAGTCGCCGGCTGAAAGCCGGCGGCAGCCACGATTGGCTGCCCCACAGCCAATTGCCGACCACTAGTCGCGCGGGGGGTCCTTCGATAGCTTGCGCTGGAGCGAGCGGCGGTGCATTCCTAACAGCTTGGCGGACTGCGAGACATTGCCGCCGCAGTCGGCCAAGACCCGCTGCATGTGCTCCCATTCGACGCGGGCCAGGCTGGGCACCTTGGTGGGAGGGCGAGGGCTCGAGCGCTCGCGGTCGCGGATACTCTCAAACGCGGACAGAATCTGGTCCACATCGACCGGCTTGCCGAGGTAATGGTCCGCGCCGCACTTGATGGCCTCGATGGCTGTGGCGATGCTGCCGTAGCCGGTCAGCATGATGATGGAGACGGTGGCGTCCAACTCGCGGATCTGCCGGACAATGTCGAGCCCGGATTCGGTGGCCATGCGCAGGTCCACCACGGCAAGGTCGGGCGCCACTTCGACTGCCAGAGTGCGCGCCGCGGCGCCATCGGCGGCTCCGGACGCTTCCCAACCGCGCAGCGCGAAGGCCTGGCACAATCTGGTGCGGAAGCGTTCGTCGTCATCGACGATCAGCGCCGCCGGTTTGTCCTGGTCGCTCATGGTTATGGTAAGGGCAGCTCGAGGGTCACCTTGGTGCCCGCTCCCACTTCGGACTCGAACTCCAGGCTACCATTGAGGGCCTCCGCGTAGGCGCGAACCAGGAACGTGCCTAGGCCCATTCCGCGGCCCGGAGGCTTGGTGGTGAAGAATGGCTCCGCCACGCGGTCGAGCGTCTCGCGCCGCATGCCGCAGCCCGAATCCTGGACGGTGAAGCGCAGCTTTCCGCCGGCGCACTCCGCGGTGAGCAATACCGGGTGACTGCCATCGCCGGCGTCCAGCGCGTTTCTCACCAGCGCGGTGAGCGCCTGCCGGGTGGCGTCGGGAGGAAGAGCCACCTGCCGGCCTTCCCCGGCAACTTCCGTTTGGACCAGGTCTCTTTCCGGTGGCGCGAAGGCCTGCTTCACGCTGCCCAGGGCCTCGCCTAATCCGAGCGGCACCGGAGTCTCCCCAATCGGCTCCGCTCCGCGTACGCTCATCTGCTGCAGAATCCCGCGGCAGCGGTCCACTTCGGAGCGAATCAGGCGGGCCTCGACGGCCACCTCGGCATTTCCCAAGACGCGCTCCGCATAGAACTCCAGGTCCTTGGAGACCACGGCAATGGTCCCCAGGGGAGTCCCCAGTTCGTGCGCCGCTCCGGCCGCCAAGGTGACGATGGAAGCCAGCCGTTCGTCTCTAGCGGCTTGATCCCGCAGCGACAGGGCTTCCTGTTCCCTTCTTCGCAAGGCCTCGGAAACCTTGCCGATGACAATGGTGATCACCAGGGATGCGGCGGCAAACGCAATCCACATTCCAGCCAGGTGGACCGAGAATCCCTCGGAGGTGTGATGGCTCTCAAAAACGGCGACACGCACATGCACCGGGAAGAGGAAGGCGAAGCCGGCCACGGACAGCCCGCCGATGGCCCAGGTCCATTGCTTGCTGAGGATGACGGCGGAGAGGGTGATCTGCACCAGATACAGCAGGGTGAAGGGATTAGCCGGGCCGCCGGTGAGCGAGAGCAGGGCCGTGAGGCAGAGCGTATCGAGGGTCAGCAGGATGCCCAGCGCGTGGCGGTCGCCGACGGCCCCGGTGAAGCGTTCGAGCAGCGGGTTGCCGATAGCCGCCACCGCCAGTGGAAGGATCAGCCAGGGGATGGGAAGCTGGACGCCGAAGATGTAGTGGGCGGCCAGAATGAGAGCGCTTTCCCCGGCCAGAAGTCCATATCGCAACCTCGCCACCCAGGGCAAAGCCAGACTGGGGGCGGCCTCTCCGGCCGAGCGGAGGTCGGCCACCGGCAGGTCGCGGCGTTGAGTCACGGAGACGCGCATTTACTTGCCGAGTATCACACAGGACCGGGACGCCGTAAAGAGCGCGAGGGCCGGAGAGGGTTGGCGGCACGCTGTGCGGCGCCAAGCGTCGAGAAAAGTCTCGGAACTCCTGATCTCGTGGAATCCGGGGTGAGCCCTCTTTCGACGAGGCGGTGGTCCTCCGCTCGGCGTCACAGAGTTCCAGGAAACTTCCGCTCGCGAATCCACGCCTAAGTCTTTTTG
>Ga0182021_10002135_pt1 | contig 23035 bp, 20 predicted proteins | sample 612E3MmetaG_FD_120493 | JGI IMG/M metagenome (GOLD analysis project Ga0182021, IMG submission 120493) | Permafrost microbial communities from Stordalen Mire, Sweden - 612E3M metaG (Illumina Assembly) | ecosystem: Environmental > Terrestrial > Soil > Wetlands > Permafrost | place: Sweden... | reverse complement strand
TCGTTGAAGCGTGACTGCCCCCAGCGACCCTTCGGATAACGACCACAACTCCCGCCGAACCTTGGAGATGGATCCTGATGGCTTCTCCAAGCCGCCGTCAATCCGCTCGGGGCGCCTCGCGGGCGCCCCTAGGATGACCCGCGTGACCGCGCCTGTGACCCTCCCGATGAGACGCCGTAGGGCGGCGGCGGTCTGGGTGCCACGCGAGCATGGGGCCTGGTCGTGGCTTGTCAGCCCGGTGATCGCCGGGGCGATCGTCGCCGGTCCGTACATTCACCAGCTGTTCGTGCTCGGCATCGCGGTGGGCGGGTACCTGTTCTTCAACGCCGCGTCGTGGTGGGCGAGGATGCCCGTGAAGCGCCGCGGCGAGACCGTACGGCCGATGATCACGTACGCGGCCGCGGCCGGGCTGTTCACGATCGCGCTGCTGGTGAGCGCCGGATGGGGCGCGCTCGGGTGGCTGGTGGCGCTGCTCGTACCGCTCGCCGTCGCGTACCTGCTCACCCTCCGCGGTGCCGGCCGCTCGCTCGGCAGCGGGCTGGCCACCGCGGTGGCGTCGTCGGCGCTGCTGCTGGTGGCCGTGCAGCCCGACCTGCTCGCGTTCCTCCGCGACCCCCGGCCGGAGTGGTGGTGGGCGGCGGCGATCATGTACGGCTCGACGGCCGGCACGCTGTTCGCCGTGAAGTCGATGATCCGCGAGAGCGGCTCGAACCGCTTCCTCGCCGCATCCGTCGCGTGGCACGTCGGCTGGGTGGTCGTCGCCGCGGTCGGGAGCCGGCACGGGCTGCCGCTGACCTGGACTGCGTACTTCCTCGTCACGACGGTGCGGTCGGCCGTACTACCCCTGGTCGCCCGCCGTCACCCGTTGCGTCCGATGACGATCGGGCTCATCGAGCTCGGCATCACCGTGCTCATGCTGGCCCTGTACGTCTGGCCTGGCGTTTAGGACCGGCCCCCACGAGAGCTCACGAGACCGTGAAGGTCACGCGGGTCTCGTACGCGACGCTGCCGTCCTTCATCGAGGTGTCGTACAGCCGGATCGTGTAGGTGCCGGTCGGCAACGATCCGAGCGTGATCGTGTACGTGCCGTAGTCGGGGCAGGCGATCGAGGCCATCGCGCTGCCGGACGTGACCACCGACGAGCCCTGCAGCAGCTGCCACGCGAACTGCGCCTCGAACACGCACGCCTGGCCGGTCACCGTGACGGGCACCTTGACCGTGGAGCCCGGGGTGGGGTTGTCGGCCCAAATCGGGACGAGGTCCATGTACGACTGCGTCGGGTCGGGCCGCGCGTAGTTGCCGGCCGGCTTGGTCGCGAAGATCGCCTTGCCGCCGTCGACCTGGATGGTCACGGGAACGGTGAGCTGTGCGGCGGCCGTCGCGGTCCACACCAGGCTCTGTACGGCGATGCGCTGCTGGGCGGCGCTCAGGCCGGTCGCTCCGGCCTGATTGAGCACGATGCCGATCTGCGTGTCGGTCACCGTGACGGCGGCGGTCGTGCCGGCAGTCCAGGGCTGCTGGTAGTTGTAGATGCCGATCTGCTTGCCGTAGGTCGTGCCGGAGAGCAGCGTGGTGACGGCCGCCTGTACGCGCGCCACACGGTCACCCGGATCAGGCACCGAGAAGAACGTCCGGTTCAGCAGCCACGGCAACGTACTCGTGCCGGTGACCACTTCGTACACAGGCATCGCCCAGGGGGCCGTCGAGTCCGTACTGGTGCTCGGGGCCCGCGTCGCAGCCTCGGGTGTCACTGGTGCGCCGTTGCCGGACTGGTCCTTCTGCACCGGGGCGGCGGCCCCCGAAGCCGTGCTCATCTGGTTGTGGTTCTGGAGCAGGAAGCCGACGCTGAGAGCGGCGACGAGGACGAAGATGGCGGCGACACCCGCGATCCAGTAGCCGGTGCGTCGCTTGGGTCCCTCGGAGGCGAGGATCGCGCCGAGGCGATGGTTGGGGCTGACCTTGTCAGCCTGGTCGCGGAGAGACATGCGTACACCTTCTTCGAAATGGCGGAACTCCCCGAGGTCACCCCTGTCGTCGCTCATGCCGACACCTCCATCCGATCGCGAAGAGCCCGAAGCCCGCGATAGGCGTGGGTCTTCACCGAACCCGGAGAGATGTCGAGCGTCTCAGCGATCTGCGCCTCGGACAGGTCCGAGTAGTAACGCAACACGATCACTTCGCGCTGTCTGTCGGGCAGGGTCGCCAGCGCTGCCATCAGCTGGTCCCCGTCCAGTCGCGTCAGGGCAGCCACATCAGAGCTGGGCGCCGTCAGTCGACCTGCGGCATCGGCCCGGCCCGCCTCAGCCTCGGTCTCCCGCCGCACCACCACGAGGTGCCGGATCACCGAACGGGCGCCGTTCACCGCGCACCGCCTCAGATACGCCACAGCCGCCTCCTCGTCACGCAGTCTGTCCCAGTTGCGATACGTGGCGATGTACGCGTCCTGCGCTACGTCCTCAGCCGCCTGCTGGTCATGCAGCAGCAACCAGACGAGCCGTACGAGTCCAGCCCACTGCGCCCCGTACAGCAGGCTGATGCCCTCCGTCGCGGTCACTCGGGTTGCCACCGTCACACTCCCTAGACGCACCAGCACGGCTTCTCGTTGACAACTCTGCCCCTAATCGGTGCGCGTTTCTGTCGATCAGCTGTACAGGGTGTCTCGCGTAGGGGTACAGGTCCTCTCCCCGCGCGGATATCTCCTCTCCCCGCGCGGATATCTCCTCTCCTCGCGCGGATACCTCCTCTCCTCGCACGGATAGGTCCTCTCCCCGCGCTAAGGGGTCCAGCGGGCGCGTTCCCTGCGCAGGTTCGCCACGGCTCGCTGCTGCCACAGTTCCTGGCCCGTGGTCGTCCGGTACAGGGGGTCGAGAAGGAGCAGAGAGTCCAGGAGCGCGGTACGGCCGACTGCCCACACGGCGTCGTCGATGTGGGCGTAGTCGAGGCGTACATCCCTGACGTACACGTCGTAGCGGCCCGGCATCGCGCCGAGGATCGAGAGGTCGGCATCGCACAGGGCCGCGCCGGCGGCGTCGCCGGGTCCAGGGTCATGACCGGCCGTGAGGAGAACGAGGCGTACGACCTCGGCGACATCGGGTGCCGGCAACGAGCCCAGCATCCGCCGCGCGAGGTCCGCCGACAGCTGCTCGTCGACGCCCGCCACACCGGAGTACACCGCATCGTGGAACCAGGCCGCGAGCTGTACGACGGGCAACGAGGCCGCCGGATCGTCGATCACATCGAGGGCGTCGAGCGTCGCGGCGAGGTGACGGACGTCGTGATAGTGCCGCTGGGGCTCGGACCAGCGGGAGACAAGCTCCACGTACAGGTCGTGTCCCAGCCCGAGCCGTTTCCAGTGCGCCGCCAGCCGACGCCGGGCCACGTCGCGGGTGGGTGTCTTGTCCGGCGTACGGACGCGCAGCCCCCCGGCCACGAGGCGACGCACCAGCTCGTCCCCGGGAACGGGCACGGCACCGGCGGCGATCGCCGCCTCGTACAGGCGTTGCGGCAGGTCGTAGTGGTCGTGGTCGAACGCACGCGGCGACAACCCGATCCTGGCGGCCAGGTCGTGCAGCTCGGACAACGACGTGTCCGAGACGAGGTGCGAGAACACCGTGTCGTGGGCCGGCCAACGAGGCGGGTCGACGAGAATCACGTCAGCTCCCGCGACGTACGACCAGCGCCGTTCCGGGCCTCACCGTCGCCGGGCTGTGCCGAAGATCCCTCGGACGATCTCGTTGCCGGCCGTCCTGACGAACTGCTTGAAGATGCTCGACTGGACGACCTCTTCGACGACCGACTTCTGCTGCGGCGCTCGACGCTGCTGGGTAGCGGTCGCGCGCTCAGCAGCCTTCTGCTGCGCGGCGGCCTCCTTCGCGGCGGCGGCCTGGTCCTTGGCCTGCTGGTCGGCGTCGGCAGCGGCCCTCGCCTGCTCCTCCGCGGCAGCGGCGCCCTGCTCGACCTTGCGGGCCAGCATCTCCTGCGCCGAGTCGCGATCGATCGCCTGCCCGTACTTGGCCATGAGCGCCGATCCGGCGATCCCGGGAGCGAGGATGGCGGGATCCGTCGCGCCCATCAGCGACTGTGGCGCCCGCATGCGGGTCCAGGCGACCGGCGTCGGAGCGCCGTTGGGGTCCATGACCGTGACGATCGCCTCGCCGATACCGAGGTTCTGAAGGACCTGCTCGAGGTCGTACGAGGACGTCGGGTAGGTGTTCACGGTCTGCTTGAGCGCCTTCGCGTCGTTCGGCGTGTGCGCGCGCAGGGCGTGCTGGACGCGCGATCCGAGCTGCGCGAGCACGTCGTCCGGCACGTCGGTGGGCGACTGCGTGATGAAGAAGACGCCGACGCCCTTCGAGCGGATGAGCCGTACGGTCTGGGCGATCGCCTGCAGGAACGACTTCGACGCGTCGGCGAACAGCAGGTGCGCCTCGTCGAAGAAGAAGACCAGCTTCGGCTTCTCGACGTCGCCGACTTCGGGCAGGTCGTGGAACAGGTCCGCGAGCATCCACATGAGGAACGTGGAGAACACGGCAGGACGGTCGACCAGGTTCGGCAGCTCGAGCAGCGAGATGACGCCGCGCCCGTCGGCGGTCGTACGAATGAAGTCCGAGGTCTGGAACTCCGGCTCGCCGAAGAACAGGTCGGCGCCCTGGTCGGAGAACCCGATGAGCTCACGGAGCAGGACACCGATGGTCGACGCGGCGAGACCGCCCAGGTCCTTGAGCTCGACCTTGCCCTCGTCGGAGCCGAGGTACGTGAGCACCGCGCGCAGGTCGGCGATGTCGAGCAGCGGCAACCCCTTCTGATCGGCGTAGTGGAACACGAGGCCGAGGGACGACTCCTGAACGTCGGTCAGGCCGAGCACCTTGCTGAGCAGCGTCGGGCCGAACGCGGTCATCGTGCAGCGGACCGGTACGCCCTGTCCCTGGCCGCCGAGCGCGAAGAACTCCACGGGAGACGCGAGCGGCTTCCAGTCCTGGCCGATCGCCTGCGTACGGGCCAGCAGTTTGTCGCTCGACGTGCCCGGTGTGGCGAGTCCGGACAGGTCGCCCTTGATGTCCGCGGCGAACACCGGGACGCCCGCGGCAGAGATCTGCTCGGTGAGCAGCTGCAGCGTCTTCGTCTTGCCGGTACCGGTCGCTCCCGCGATCAGGCCGTGCCTGTTGAGCATGCTGAGGGGGATCTGGATCTTCGCGTCGGGGACGGGACTGCCGTCGACCATCAGGACGCCCAGCTCCATCGCTGCCTCGGCGAACGTGTAGCCCTTGGTGATCGTCTGCACGATGTCGTCAGTCATGACGCATACAGTGGCACAGCCAGGCGCTGATCGGCACGAACTCCCGCCTACCTGACGTGTCCTTGGCGCGATCACCGCCGATAGCCTCAAAGCCGGATCCGCGACGATCCCGTACTCGAACGGACACACATGTTCTCCGCACGCCTGGTCATCGACCCGCGATTCACGATCGGCACTGTCGAGCGGCGCCTGTTCGGCGCGTTCGTCGAGCACCTCGGACGCTGCGTCTACAACGGGTTGTACGAGCCGGGCCACGAGCTGGCCGACGAGAACGGGTTCCGCCGGGACGTGGTCGACCTCGTCCGCGAGCTCGGCGTCAGCACGATCCGCTACCCGGGCGGGAACTTCGTGTCTGGCTTCCGCTGGGAGGACAGCGTCGGCCCGCGCGACCAGCGCCCGCGCCGGCTCGACCTCGCCTGGCACTCCACCGAGACCAACGAGTTCGGCCTCCACGAGTTCGCCGAGTGGCTCGAGCTCGTCGGCAGCGAGCCAATGCTCGCGCTGAACCTTGGCACGCGCGGTACAGCTGAGGCCCTGGACCTGCTCGAGTACGCGAACATCCGCGGCGGATCGACGCTCAGCGAGCAGCGCATCGCCAACGGCCGTACGGAGCCGTTCGACATCCGCATGTGGTGCCTCGGCAACGAGATGGACGGCCCGTGGCAGCTCGGCCACCGCGACGCGGACGCGTACGGGACGCTCGCCTCGCAGACGGCCAAGGCGCTGCGGCAGCTCGACCCCGACCTGGAGCTCGTCGTGTGCGGGTCGTCCGGCGCGTTCATGCCGACCTTCGGCGAGTGGGAGCGGGTCGTGCTCGGCCACACCTACGACGACGTCGACTACATCTCCTGCCATGCCTACTACCAGGAGCGCGACGGCGACACGGGTGGCTTCCTGGCCTCGGCCGTCGACATGGACCGCTTCATCTCCTCGGTCGTCGCGAGCGCGGACCACGTCGCGGCGGTACGCAAGAGCAGCAAGCGCATCGCCATCTCGTTCGACGAGTGGAACGTCTGGTACATGACCGACTTCGAGGCCCAGGGCAAGGTCACCGGGATCGACAACTGGCCGGTCGCGCCGCGACTGCTCGAGGACAAGTACTCCGTGCTGGACGCGGTCGTCGTCGGCAACCTGCTCATCTCACTGCTCAAGCACGCCGACCGGGTTCGCAGCGCCTCTCTCGCGCAGCTCGTCAACGTCATCGCGCCGATCATGACCGAGCCCGGCGGGCCGGCCTGGCGCCAGACCACGTTCTTCCCGTTCGCCACGACCTCGCGGCTCGCTCAGGGAACGGCTCTCGACGTACGGCTCGAGTGCCCCGACTACGCGACGAACGTGTACGGATCGGTGCCGCTCGTCGATGCCGTCGCCACGTACGACGCGGGCACGGCCTCGACCGCCGTCTTCCTCGTCAACCGGTCGCTCGACGACGAGGCGGAGGTCGTCGTGGACGTACGAGCGCTCGGCGACGTCTCCGTACGATCCGCGTCATCTCTGTACGACGACGACCTCGCCGCGGCGAACACCCTCGACGCGCCGGATCGCGTGTCTCTCAGGCCCACCCCGACCGCCGAGATCACCGACGGCATCCTGCGGCTCGTGCTCCCGCCGGTGTCGTGGACGGCAGTCGAGCTCCACTGAACGCGACCGGACGGCCTCCCATGCGGCGCTGTGGACGGAAGCGCCGGTAGGCTGGATGCCGTGATCTTCAAGCGCGTGGGCGAGTCGAGGCCGTACCCCGACCATGGCTACGTGCAGAAGCAGTGGGCGGCTCTCGCGCCCCAGCAGGTACGGCTCGACCAGCTCGTGACGACGAAGCGGATGCTCGATCTCGAAGCCCTTCTCGAGGAGGATTCGACGTTCTACGGCGACCTGTTCGCGCACGTCGTGAAGTGGCGCGGTGAGCTGTATCTGGAGGACGGTTTGCACAGAGCCCTGCGCTCAGCGTTGCAACAACGGCAGACTGTGCACGCTAGGGTGCTCGAACTGAAGTAGTGAAGGGGAAGCCAGGTGTCCTTTCGGCAGGTGATCCGCTGGTTGCGGACCCCCGTGACGCTGGTCGTTCTCCTCGTGGTCCTCGGATACGGCGCATGGTGGGGGTACAAAGCCGTTCTGACCGTGCCGGTGAGCACCGTCAACGCCTGCGTCTCGGAGCCCGTGACCCAGCTGACACCGGACAAGGTCACCGTACGAGTTCTCAACGGCGGTGACATCAAGGGCTACGCCACCGAGGTGGCGAAGGTCCTCAAGGCACGCGGCTACAACATCTCCGTCGTGAGCAACACCAGCGAGACGATCACGTCACCCGTCATCGTGGGCGGAACGGTCGACTCCCCCGCGATGAAGCTCGTCGCGAGCAACTTCCCGGAGGCCACCCTCCGCGCCGACAACCGCAACGACGGCACCGTGGACGTCCTGATCGGCGCGAAGACCGACAAGACGCTTCCCGCGACGGGTTTCTCGACGGCCATCCCCGTGCCGAACGGCAAGGCGTGCCTGCCCAAGTCGCAGATATCGTCGGGCTCGCCGAGCGCGACCCCGACCGCCAGCGTGACCTAAGACCTGCCCCGACCCGTACGGCTCACTCCTCGACCCAGCCAGCCAGTCGGCCGCGTCGGTCGACGGCGCGGAGGCGATCCTCCACCTTCGCTCGTACAGCTGACGGCGTGACCACGAGCAGCTCGTCCCCTGCCTTGAGCGTGTCGCGGCCGTGGGGCGTGAACGTACGGTCTCCCCTGATCACGAGGCTCACCGACGTGTTCGGCGGCAGCCGCAGTTCGCTCACCGAGACGCCGTGCAGGCGGGAGTCGTCGGCGATCCGTACCTGCAGCAGGTCCGCCTCGACCTGGTCCAGGGGTGCCACCTCGATGTCTACCTCGCGCGTATTCGAGGACAGCCCCAGCTTCTTGGCGACCCAGAGCAGCGATGGTGCGTTGAGCAGTGTCAGGACGATCACGCTCACGAAGACGAGGTCGAAGACCTGGTCGGCCCCCGGCATCCCGGCGGCCATGGGGATGGTGGCCAGGATGATGGGTACGGCTCCGCGCAGGCCGGCCCACGAGATGAACAGCTGCTCCTTGATCGGGGTCCGGAACGGCGTCAAGGAGGCGAAGACGCTCAAGGGGCGCGCGACGATCGTGAGGAACAGGCTGGCGAGTACGGCCAGCACCACGACCTGCCAGGTGATGCGCGCCGGCGTCGCCAGCAGGCCGAGCATCACGAAGAGCCCGATCTGAGAGACCCAGCCGATCCCCTCGGCGAACGAGCGGGTGGCATGACGGTGCGGCAGCTTCCCGTTCGACATGACGACCGAGCACACGTACACGGCGGCGAAGCCGGACACATGCACCTGGACGCCGATCCCGTACGAGATCACCGCCCAGCCGAGCGATGCCAGCGGGTACAAGCCGGAGCTGGGCAGCGCCAGGTTGCGCAGCAGCCGCACCCCGATCCAGCCCACGACGACACCGAGCACGACCCCGCCGATCAGCTCCGCGGCGATGAGCAGCGCGGTGAGCGGAGCATCGGCCAAGGTGCTCTTGCCGAGGGCCAGCTCGGTCGCCGCGATCACGAGGAGCACCGTTGGCGCGTCGTTGAGGCCCGACTCGCCCTCGAGCGTCGCCCGTAGTCGCGACGGAAGTGGCGCCTTGCGCAGGATCGAGAACACGGCCGCCGAGTCAGTCGGCGCCATGATCGCTGCAACGACGACAGCCACGGCCAGCGGGGTCTTCAGGACCACCAGGAACAACGTCATCAGAGCGACGGTCACGCCCACGCCGAGCGTTGCGAGCACGACCGACGACCAGATCGCCGGCCTGATGTCGCGCCACTTCGTCGACAACCCGCCGTCGGCGAGGATGAGGACGAGCGCGGCGAACCCGAGGTCGTGCGCGAGGGCGGGGTTGGTGAAGCTCGTACCTCCCGACGGCAGCCCCATCAGCACGCCCAGGCCGAGGAACAGCAGCAGCGCGGGCAGTCCGAGCCGGTCGCCGATCTTCGCGACGATCACTCCCGCGACCACGACCACGGCCCCCACAAGAAGGAGGATGTCGATGCTCATCCTCACCTCCTGGCTGCGCGTGTGGTCAACCTACCAAGCGAACCCGACGCGCCACGGAGTGCTCACGAACGTACGGCGCCCTGGCGCACGGGTGGTCGGTGCGCTACGCCGAGGCTCGGCTCCCGAGCCGGGCCGCGAGCCAGGCACGGCCCTTCGCGAGGATCGTCCGGGCCGCCTGCGTGTCCGACGCCGTGGCCTCGACAGCGTGCGGGGTGCCGGAGACGATCTCGAGTGTCGTGTCGACGCCGGCCTCCGTGAGGCGCGCCGCGTAGTCGACCACCTCGTCGTGGAACAGCTCGATGTCCGACGCGTACAACCATGTCGGGGGGAGCCCACTGAGGTCCGTCCGCCGACTCGGCGACGCGTACGGGGGTGGCGACTGGCGGTCGCCGGCGCGCAGGTACGAGCCCCAGCCGTAGCGGTTCGCGCGGTTGTCCCACACGAGGTGGCCGATGCCGTCGAGGTCGGTGTTCAGCGCCGTACGGTCGTCGAGCATCGGCGTCCACAACCACTGCGCAGCGACGGGATGGCCGTCGTCGTGGAGGTGCTGGACGAGTCCGGCGGTGAGCCCGCCACCCGCGCTCTGGCCACCGACGGCGATCCGCGCGGGGTCGACGCCGAAGGCTGCCGCACGGTCGGAGAACCAGATCCACCCCGTGTACACGTCGTCGTGTGCCGCCGGGAACGGGTACTTCGGGGCGAGCCGGTAGTCGACGGAGACGATCGTGGTGCCCAGCTCCAGCGCCGTACGACCGCAGAACTCGTCGTCCATCTTCGCGACCCCGCCGACGAGTCCACCGCCGTGGATCCACAACAGACCGGCGCCAGACGGGTTCTCCGGCCGGTAGACCCGGACCGGTACGGAGCCAGCGCGCTCCTTGCTGAGCGAGACCCCTGTGACCCGCCGCGTCGGGAGCACGTACGGGACGAGCGCGAACAACGCCCTGGCCAGCGGCTTGCCGGGATCGAACGCCTTCAGCCGGGACAGCTTCGGCCGGATCTCCGGATCGATGCGCTCGAGGTCGATCACGATGTCACTCTCTCCCGCCGGTCGTGCCGGCCGCCAGGTAGTCCCAGGTCGCCGCGAGCTCGGCCTTGACCTCGGCTGGCGCGAACGACGCCTCGATGCTGTTCAACGCGAGCGTACGGACCTCGTCGTCGCTGAGACCCAGCGACTCCCGTACGGCGTCGAGGTTGTCGTCCAGGTAGCCGCCGAAGTACGCGGGATCGTCGGAGTTCACGGTGACCTTGACCCCTCGGCGCAAGAGGTCGGCGAGCGGGTGGACGGTGAGGCTCTCGACACCCTTGAGCCGTACGTTCGAGAACGGGCACACGGTGAGCGGGATCTGCTCGATCACCAGCCGGTCGACCAGCGCCGGATCTCCTACGGCCCGTACGCCATGGTCCACACGCTCCACGCGCAGGGTGTCGAGGACGTCGCGGACATAGCTCGCGTCGCCCTCCTCGCCGGCGTGCGCCACCGTGTGGAGACCGTCGGCCCTGGCACGGTCGAACACCTCGGCGAACCGGCTCGCGGGGTTGCCGATCTCGGTCGAGCACAGGCCGATGCCGAGCAGCGGTACGCCGCTGGCCCGCGCCTGCTCGTACGCCTCCATCGCCGACTCCGCCGACAGATGGCGCAGCAGCGTGACGATGAGCCCCGAGGTGATCCCGTAACGCTCGTGCGAACGGGACAGCGCGTCGTTCACGCCCTCGAGCGCTTCCGTCGCGGAGACGCCACGGCCGGTGTGTGCCTGGAGGTCGAAGAACACCTCGGCCCTGCGGACGCCGGCGCGGGCAGCGCGTGCGAGGTACGCGTCGGTGAGGTCTGCGAAGTCCTCGCGGTGCTGCAGCACGGTCATGTTCGCGTAGTACAGGTCGAGGAACTCCTGCAGGTCGCCGAAGTCGTACCGCGATCTCAGGTCGGCGATGTCCGCGTACGGCAGCGTGAGCCCGTTGCGCCTTGCCAGCGCGAAGATCAGCTCAGGCTCGAGGGTCCCCTCGAGGTGTACGTGCAGCTCCGCCCACGCGGTCATGACCCACCAGCTCCTTCGTGTTCTGAGCCATAGTTCTACCGCTCTGAGTGGTGCACGGTCGATTGCGTTCTCAACCGATGTATGTAGAGTTAGAAAATGGGAGCAGCGATGCGAAGGACGCCGGCGCTGCTCGCTGTCGTCGGCTTCTTCATGTCGCGCACTGACCCGATCTGGGGGCTCCAGCTCACCAAGGAGCTCGGACTTCCGTCGGGGACGGTGTATCCGCTCTTGGAGCGGCTCGAACGAGAAGGTTTCGTCGTATCGCAGTGGGACAGCGACCAGGCCCGTGGGCCACGTCGTCGGTTGTACGCCCTCACCGAGGACGGCCGCGCGTGGGCCCGCTCCCGGTTGTCGATCGAAGATCCAAAGGGAGGCGGTCCACGATGAAGGTTCCGGAAGCCGTGGTAGCGCGGGCGATTGCCGTCACGCCTCGTCGGCTGCGCGACCGGTACGCCCCGGAGTGGACCTCGGATGTCGCCGCGGCGGAGAACCCCGAGCAGCGCAGGGAGGTCGCGCGAGCAGCTCTGACGCTGGCCTGGTCCTTGCGGCGGCAATGGCTGGCCAGGGCCCTCCTCTTCCGCGAAGGCTGGACATCGGTCGGCATCTGGGTCGCAGTCGCCGTCGTTGTGGGCACGCTGGCGCTGCTCCCGCTTTTCCCTCTGACCTTGCTCGCCCTTCTCGCTCTCGTGGCCGCCCTGCTGATGCAGGTGGGTCGGCCAACCCAGGCGACACGTACGGTCATCGTCGTCAGCCTCATCCTCGGCGTCGCGGCCACCGTGTACGTGGCCTGGAGTCTCGGGGCGGGTGTGGATGCTGCGGACGCAGGCACGCCTGCGCCGACGGCGTCCCGGTGGACCGGAGCCGGGCTCATCATCATGCTGGTGTGTGCCGCGTCGTTCGTTTCGGCTGCGGTCCATCAAGCCAGGTCGCGACGGTCACCGTCCACGCTTCGCTGAAGGAGGCGCCGACCGCGAAGGGACTCGGAAGGTCACGGAAGAGACGAGGCCTGCCGAGGCATTCCATCAACGTGCAGGTAATAGAAGTCGTTCGGGCAGGGTTGCTCCTGACGACTCCATCGAAGTACAGGTTACGAGGGTCGAACTCGGAGGTTTTGACCAGCACTTTGATGGGATGGCCGGCACTGGGCTCCGCATCGCTGCTGACAACCAACACTTCGATGGAATCGGCTACGTCACGGTCAGCGGGACGACGAGCAGACGCTGGAGCTCAGTGCTGAGCTCAGCGGCCATGTCGACCTCGTCCGGCGCAAGCAGCCACTGGATCTGAAGACCATCGAGGAGGGCTACCAGCGCACGGGCCTCGTGGTCGATGTCGAGCCCCTGGGCGAGCAGGTGGGCGTCGCCCGCTCGACGCAGAGCGTCGCCCATGGTGACCCGCGCCCGTTCGTACCGGTGCACGAAGTAGTCGTGCGCGGGGTGGGCGGGGTCGGCGGCCTCAGCGGAGAGCACAGCGAACAGGCCCACGAGATCCGGGATGGTCGCGTTGTGGCGTACGAGGGCGACGAGGTTCTCCAGGTCGCTCAGGGGTTCCTCGGACCTGCCGAACCGCTCGATGTCCTCGAGGTCGCGCCTCGCGAGGATGGCCTTGAGGAGGGTTTCCTTGGACGGGAAGTGGTGCAGCAGCCCGGTGCGGGAGATGCCGACGTGGGTGGCGATGTCGAGGATCGTCGCGTTGCGGTAGCCGATGCGGCCGAACAGCTCGATCGCACCGTCAATGATCTGTCCACGGCGCACCAAGCCCTTGGCGTACGCTCCTCGCTCACCGGCCATGTCGCGCCTCCTTCGGCGCAAGCCTAGCGGTGAAAACCGACACATTTGTACAGGTTGATGCTAGCGTGGCGCCGCTGACCACCGCGTCACTCCGCGAGGCAGCAGGTGGAAGGATCCCCATGGCTCAGGACGTCACCCTCACCCCTCGCCGCGTCGCCTCGGCGCGGAACGGTGATCTCGTGGTGTTCGCCGTGAACGGGTTCGCGCTGGCGTCGTGGATGTCGCGCATCCCTGACATCAAGCAGATCCTTCACCTCACCCCGGGAACGCTGAGCGTGCTCCTCCTCGCCGTGTCGGCTGGCTCCCTCATCGGGCTGCCGCTGGCCGGCAGGCTGGCCCACCGGTACGGAGCACGGTCGATCGTACGGTTGGGGCTCGTGCTCGCCATGTCCGGCGAGCTGGTCGCGGCCATCGCCGTACAGTTCACCGGTTCCCCGTGGTGGGTGATCCCCGGTCTGCTCTTCGTTGGGCTCGGCAACGGCGTCTGGGATGTCTCGCAGAACCTCGAAGGCACCCGGATCGAGACGGGACTCGGCCGCGCGATCATGCCGTGGTTCCACGCCGCGTTCAGCGGCGGCACCGTGCTGGCCGCGCTCATCGGCGCCGGCATGACCGCACTCAAGATCCCGATCCTCGTCCACATCGGCATCGTGGTCGTACTCGCCGTCGTCACCGTCCTCTGGGGCACCACCAAGTTCCTCCCGACGCACGTGGACGAACCGCTGGCGGAGGGCGAGACGAAGCCGGTCGTACGGTCGGCGTGGCTCGAGCCCCGTACCCTCCTCATCGGCCTCATCGTCCTGTCGGCCGCGTTCGCTGAGGGCACGGCGAACGACTGGATGGCGGTCGCGTTCGTGGACGGGCATCAGCTCTCCAACGCGCTCGGCGTCGTCGCGTTCGCGGTCTTCCTCACGTTCATGACCGCGGGCCGGATCCTCGGCACCGGACTGCTCGACAAGTACGGACGGGTGACGGTCCTCCGCATCCTGTTCGGCATGGCGATCGTCGGCTGCGTGCTCGTCGTCTTCGGACCGACGTGGCTGGCGTTCGTGGGAGCAGCGATCTGGGGAGTCGGGGCGAGCCTCGGCTTCCCGGTCGGCATGTCGGCTGCGGCGGACGACCCGTCGCGCGCCCCGATGCGCTTGAGCGTCGTCGCGACGATCGGCTACACCGCGTTCCTCGCCGGCCCGCCCTTCCTCGGCCTCCTCGGCGACCACTTCGGCGTGCTCCGCGCCCTGATCGTCGTCGGCGGAATCTCGCTGATCGCGATCCTCATCGTCCCAGTGACGAAGCCCCAGGTCCCGGAGCCCTCCCTCCCCAGCTGAGCTCGAGGAGAGGACCTGTACCGCTCGAGGAGAGGACCTATCCGGGCGAGGAGAGGACCTGTACGGCTCAGCGGCTGGAGGTCTCCCAGACGTCGACGGGGGACAGCGGGGCACCGGCTGTAGTACCGCCTACGACGTCGTTGGCGTCGAGGACGAAGCGGCCCTCGGCCATCGCCGCGTGGCGCTTGTGGGCCGTCGCGACCATGAGCTTGATGCGGTTGAGCTGGTTCGTCTCGGACGCGCCCGGGTCGTAGTCGACGGAGACGACGTTGGCCTCGGGGTGGCGGCGACGGAGCTCGGCGAACATGCCCTTGCCGACCACGTGGTTCGGCAGGCACGCGAACGGCTGCGCGCACACGATGTTCGGCGCCCCGATCTCGATGAGCTCGACCATCTCGGCCGTCAGCAACCAGCCCTCCCCCGCCCTCGTACCGATCGAGATGATCCCGTCGGCCTTGGCGGCCAGGTCCTTCATCTTCGGCGGTACGTCGAACTTGCCGGTCTTCTTGAGCGCCGCGGCGACCGGCGCCTGGTACTTCTCGATGAGCCACGTCGCGAACTTCTTCACGTGGTGCGAGGTCTTGCCGATGCCCATGACGTCGTACTGGAACTGCGACGAGTACAGCGGCATGAGGAAGAACTGCAGCATCCCGGGCAGTACGGCCTCGCAGCCCTCCGCCTCGATGACGTCGACGACGTGGTTGTTGGCGTCCGGGTGGAACTTCACGAGGATCTCGCCGACGACCCCCACGCGCGGCCTGCGGTCGACCTCACGCAGCGGCAGCTCGTCGAAGTCCTTGACGATCCGCTTGATGAGGCTGTTGTAGCCGATGCTGCGGCCGAGGGTCTGGCTGTAGCCCGAGTACTGCAGGAACTCCTGGCAGATGATGTCCCACCTGTCGTACAGCTCCTTGGCGGACCCCGGCACCGCCTCGTACGGTCGCACGCGCAGCACCACCGTCTGGAGCAGGTCGCCCAGCACGAGCGCCTGGAGCGCGGGATGGATGAGCGACGGTGTCATCTTGAAGCCGGGGTTCTTCTCGAGCCCCTGCACGCTGATGGCCAGCACCGGCACCTGCGGGTAGCCGGCATCGGCGAGCGCTTTGCGCAGCAGGGCCACGTAGTTCGTCGCCCGGCACATGCCGCCGGTCTGGGTGATCGCCACCGACGTACGGTCCGGGTCCGCCTCGCCGGACTTGATCTTGTTGACCAGCTGTCCGACGACCATGATCGCCGGGAAGCAGGCGTCGTTGTTGACGTACTTGAGGCCCACCTCGACGTCGGTCTGGCTCGCGTGCTCGAGCAGCTTGACGTTGAGGCCGATCTTGCGCAGCACCGGGATGATCAGCCGGAAGTGCATCGGCGCCATCTGCGGCGCGTACACGGTGTGCGTGTCCCGCGCCTCCTCATCGAAGAGCCGCCGCTCCATCAACGGGCCGTACGTGCTGACGGTCGCCGAGCCGCGACGCTCCGCCGCGGCCGCCTTCATCGAGCGCAGCCGGATCGTGGCCGCACCGAGGTTCGACACCTCGTCGATCTTGAGCAGGGTGTACATGTCGTCGGCGCGCTCGAGGATCTCCGCCACTTGGTCGGTGGTGATCGCGTCGACGCCGCAGCCGAAGGAGTTGAGCTGTACGAGGTGGAGCTCAGGCGTACGGGACACGATCGCCGCGCTCTCGTACAACCTCGTGTGGTACGCCCACTGGTCGCGCACGCGGATCGGCCGTTCGAGGACGGACTGAAGAGGATCGACGATCGAGTCCTCGGTCAGCACCGCCATGCCAAGCCCCGTGATGAGGCTCGGGATGCCGTGGTGGACCTCGGGGTCGACGTGGTACGGGCGGCCCGCGAGCACGATGCCCTTGACGTCGTGCTCGGCCATGTACGCGAGGGCGCGCTGCCCTTCGGCCCGTACGTCAACCTTGACCTGTGCGTCCTCGGCGAAGCCGGCCTGTACGGCGGCGGCCATCTCGTCGTACGGGATGCTCCAGTCGGCGAACACGTCGACGAGGCGCGTGGTCAGCTTCTCGGCGTCGTTGAGGTTGAGCATCGGCGACATGAACTTCACCGACGGGTCCTGCAGCCGCGGCAGGTTCCGCTCGAGCACCTGCGGGTAGAACGCGACGACCGGGCAGTTGAAGTGGTTGTCGGCGCCCTGGATCTCCTTGGCCTCCAGCGGAACGCACGGGTAGAAGATCGTACGAATGCCCTTGTCAAGGAGATGTTCGATGTGCCCGTGCGCGAGCTTGGCCGGGTAGCAGACGTTCTCGCTGGGGATCGACTCCATGCCCTGCTCGAAGACCTCGTGGCTCGACCGGCCGGACGGGATGACCCGGAACCCGAGCTTCGTGAGGATCGTGAACCACAGCGGGTAGTTCTCGTACATGTTGAGCACCCGCGGGATGCCGATCTCGCCGCGCGTCGCGTCCGCGTCGGTCAGCCGGCGGTAGCCGAACAGCCGCTTGTACTTGTAGTCGAACAGGTTCGGCAGATCCGAGGCGCGCGGCACCTTCTCGGTGCTCGCACCGCGCTCGCAGCGGTTGCCGGACACGTGGCGGGTCCCGTCGCCGAAGCTGGAGATCGTCAGCTGGCAGTGGTTCTGGCACAGCCGGCACGTGTCGAGCTTCGTGTCCAGGCTGAAGTCGTCGAGCTCCTCGAGCCCCAGCGCCTGCGACTTCTCGCCGATCTGCCAGTTGCGCTGGGCCGTGAGCGCCGCGCCGTACGCGCCCATGAGGCCGGCGATGTCGGGGCGGATCACCTGGGCGCCGGTCTGGAGCTCGAACGCGCGAAGGACCGCGTCGTTGAGGAACGTGCCGCCCTGTACGACGACCTTGTCGCCGAGCTGCGAGGCGTCCTTGAGCTTGATGACTTTGTACAGGGCGTTGCGGACGACTGAGTACGACAGGCCAGCGGCGATGTCGCCCTGCGTAGCGCCTTCGCGCTGCGCCTGCTTGACGGAGCTGTTCATGAAGACCGTGCAGCGCGTCCCGAGGTCGACCGGCGAGTCGGATTCCACCGCGGTGCCGGCAAAGGCATGGACGTCGGTGCCCATCGACGCCGCGAACGTCTGGAGGAACGACCCGCACCCCGACGAACAGGCTTCGTTGACCGCGATCGAGTCGACGACGCCGTTCTTGATCCGCAGGTACTTCATGTCCTGGCCGCCGATGTCGATGACGCTCGTCACCCCGGGGCAGACCTTCTCGGCGGCCCGGTAGTGGGCCATCGTCTCGATCTCGCCGTCGTCGAGCCGCAGCGCGGCCCGTACGAGTCCTTCTCCGTAGCCGGTGACACAGGCACGAGCGAGGTACGCGCTGTCGGGGATCTGCTCCCAGACGCGGCGCAGGATGCCGAGCGCGACATGTACCGGGTCGTTGCTGCCCTGGTACTGGTCGAAGACGACCTCGCCCGTCGCGGTCAGCAGGATCGCCTTCACCGTCGTGGACCCGGCGTCGATGCCGAGGAACAGCGGTCCGGACGTCGTCGCGAGGTCAGCGCGGGCGACCTTCACCGAGTGGTGCCGCTCGACGAAGGCCGAGCGCTCCTCGTCGTCGGCGAACAGCGGACGCATCCGGGACGTGCTGAGCGAGATGAGGACACGCTCGGTCAGTCTCTTCACGAGGGCGTCGGGGCGCTGCTCCGTGCCGCGGAGTCCGTTGGTCGTGTGGGCGTTCGCCGGCTGGCCGGCGATGAGCGCGGCGCCGATCGCGACGAACAGGTGGGCCTCGTCCGGAGTGGTGAACGAGGAGACCTGTGCGGCCAGCGCCCTCTCGTACGCAGCGCGCAGCTGCGGCAGGAAGTGGAGGGGACCGCCGAGGAAGACGACGTTGCCGCGGATCGGGTGGCCGCACGCAAGGCCGGCGATCGTCTGCGTGGCGACGGCCTGGAAGACGGAGGCCGCGAGGTCGGTGTGCGCCGCGCCCTGGTTGAGCAGCGGCTGCAGGTCGGACTTCGCGAAGACGCCGCAGCGGGAGGCGATCGGGTAGAGGTGGCTGTACGCGGCGGCCAGGGCGTCGAGTCCGGCCGCGTCGGTGTGCAGGAGGCTGGCCATCTGGTCGATGAAGGCGCCCGTACCGCCTGCGCACGTACCGTTCATCCGCTGCTCGACGACAGGGTGGAGGAACGTGATCTTCGCGTCCTCGCCGCCGAGCTCGATGACGACGTCGGCCTGAGGCTCGAAGCGCTCGATCGCGGCCGTACCGGCGATGACCTCCTGCACGAACTCCACACCCATGAGGTCGGCGACGCTCAGGCCCGCAGATCCGGTGACTGCGCAATGGAAGGTCTCGTGAGGAAACGCCTGTGCGACCTCGGCAAGGAGGGTACGGAGCGCACCGCGAGCGTCGGCGTTGTGCCGCCGGTACGAGCTGAACCGCAGCGCGTCTTCCTCAAGCACGACCGCCTTGACGGTGGTCGACCCCACATCCAGACCGAGCGAAAGCAACGGGTCCTCCGATCAGAACGATCGTTCTGTACCAGGCCAAACGGTAACAGAGCCAGGCTCATCCCCTAGTTCCAGCCCGAGGAGAGGACCTGTACGCGCGAGGAGAGGACCTGTGCGCGCGAGGAGAGGACCTGTACGCGCGAGGAGAGGACCTGTGCTGCTTCGCGAGGCCGTCACCAGGTAGGCCGCAGAGGGCGCTCGCACAGGCGGGACTGCCCCTAGACGTGTTCTACGACGTGTGCCCCGTACGTCTCGTCGGATCCGGTCGATCGTGGACCGTACGAGATCGACGCACTGCTGCTCGAGGACGTGGTCATCGGCGGGGTCTTCTCGTCCACGATCCTGGCCCTCATCGTGCTGCCGACCCTCTTCACTCGTCGAGGGCCACCCGGGAGCGACGCAAGGCCACGAGGGCCAGCGCCTGACGGCTGCGGGACAGATCCCCGAGCCGTTGGCTCATAGTTGCGAAGCCTCTGAGGTTCAGCGAGGACCAGCCTCAAGCGAGATAAGCGCGTCGGCGTCATGAAGCGCGACGCCGGCGATGTCTGGCATCGCGGCTACGGCCGCGAGCGTGCGAGAGATCATTGCCGCATCCTCACCCCACAGCGACGACGAAGGCGCGTCGGTTGTGGGCTGACGCAGGTTCACGCCGATCCATACCGGTATCCCGGCTCGCTTCCCAGCGTCGACGGCAGGTCCTGAGACGCGCTCTATCGCCGAGGCCTCCCTCTGGTACGCCATGACGGTGATGGAGTCTGCGACCTCGCACACAGCGGTGAGCCCGTTGCGACCATCCGACCCGGAGAACGACTGGAACCAGTACGGCACGTCGACATCGACGGGAAGTCCTGTCGTTGCGGCAACCCCCACCGCCACGATCGTCCCATCCACCAGCGCGACGCTGGCGGAGTCCCAGTCGGGAAGCGCGTACGCCTCGATGTCGAGGTGCAGCCGATCGAACCATCCGCTCTCGGCCACCTCAGCGCTCCACCTCGCGGCCACGTCCGGATCCCTTGCCCAGGACGGGTCTCCGCCGAGCGCAGCCAGCGACACGCCATCCTTCTCAGCCACGGCATGAAGCTCCTGGAGCCAGGACGTTGTTCCCACGTCGTTCGAGAAGCCCGGAGCCACCCATACCAGCAGCCTGCCGACACGCTGCGCGGATGCCACCGAGAGGAGTGTCTGCGGCGGTAGATGACTCCAGACCCACATGGCGTTCGTTCGGCCGGGTGCTCCTTGGCAGGCTGCGAGACCAAGAAGAACAGTCACGACAAGCGGCAGGACGAGAACCGTCCGCCGCCGATGGCGGGGGAACCCGCGACCCGGAGCGCTCGTCATGCGGCGTGCGCCGCCAACTCAGCCCGGTGCGCCGTCCCAGGGACTGCCCGTCGTCCCCGCCGCCCGATGACGCCAGCATTCCTCGACCTGATCGCTTGGCCCGCGTAGCTCATGCCTCCGAGGGGCAGAAGCACCACGGTGTAGACGAGGGCGTAGAGGGGGTAGAGGAGCACCAGAGGCTCGCGCAGGGCGCGTGTCACCGCGTAGACCGCGAGTACATAGACCGCGTACACCGCGACGAGGATCCATCCGGAAGTCGCGATCGAGAGCCAACGCACGGGGGTGAGGAGGAGCACCACCACGAGCCCGTAGAAGAAGAGGAACGGATGCCGAGCGGCGAGGCGGATGTTGACGACGTTGATGCGGAACTCCCCGCCGCTCCACGCGAGCCGTTGACGCCACCACCCTCGTACAGTGTCCGGAACGTTTGTGGGCACCTCGAAGTCGAGGTGCCCCACCCGCATGCCGTTCTCAATCGCGAGTAGCCCCAGCTCCACATCGTTGCCCTGGAAGAAGAGGCTGTGCTGGTTCATCAGCCGGGCATGATGTTCGCGGCGGGCGACGTGGCAACCACCGCTGATCAACCACGGCATGATGCGCCGCAGACGCATCGCCATGGCGTACTCAATGGCCTGCAGCCGACCCAGGACACTCGTCCGGTTCGCGACTGTCAGCGGAACCGATCCCAGGTCGATGTTCGAGGCAGCGAATGCCCCGACGAGCTGGTCAACCGGCTTCTCTGTCGTGGTGTCCGCGTCGATGCAGACGACGTACTCGGTGTCGATCACCTGGTGAGCCTGACGGACGATCGTGTCTCGCTTCGTCCCACCCGTCTCCCTCTTCCCTGCCGGCTCCTGGTTGAGCGCCTCCCCGCCGACGAAGACCCGGAAGCCATGGTCGTCCGCGACTGCGTACAGGTCCTCGTAGAAGGCGTCCGTCTCCGAGCCCGTTGTGACGAAGAGCACGTGCGACCTGTACTGGTCGAGCCACTCGACGTTCTCGAGGTACCTGATGCTGCCGTAGATGGGCACGACGAGCGTGAAGTCAGTCTCCAACAGCCGCCCGTCGACCGGAATCAGGGAAACCAGTCCGGCAGGGCGTCGGCGAAGACTCCGCAGGCTGACACGCAGTTGAGCGACCCAGTCCACACCAATTGCCAGCAGTGGCATGACGAGGATCGTGGCCCACACCCACGTCACGCCGGGACCGCCTCGACGTCTGGCAGCGCGTCGCTGGTGGGGCGTTCCAGCCCCGGGAAGTACGACACGAGGATCTCACCGACCGCGGCAACATCCCCGGCCTCCCCTGCCCTGATCAGACGCTCGATCTGCTCCTCGGTCCAGCGGCTGACGACCGGGGCGGGCGATCGCCAGACGCGGCCGACGTGAGTGGGCTCGTCGAGCTCGGTACGAGAGAAGAGCACCTCGTGCAGCTTCTCGCCAGGCCCCAGACCGATGATCTTGATCGCAGGCTTGGGCACTCCAGCATGGGTGGCGTACCGCTCGACAACATCGAGGATGCGCACGGGTTCACCCATGTCGAGGATGTACACCTCGCCGGTCTGGGCCATGGTGCCCGCTTCGATGACGAGACCGGCGGCCTCCGGGATCGTCATGAGGTAACGCGTCACAGCCGGGTCGGTGATCGTCACCGGCAGGTCATGAGTGATCTGGTGCGCGAGCGTGTCATAGAAGCTGCCGCGACTCCCAAGCACATTCCCGAACCTCACCGAAGCCACCCGGGTGCGAGACCCGGGACGTGGCCGGGCGAGCAGCTCGGCCAGCCTCTTCGTCGCTCCAAGGACGGACGTCGGGTCGGCGGCTTTGTCCGTGGAGACATTCACGACCACTTCGGCGCCATGATCGATGGCAGCCTCGATGACATTCTTACTTCCCATGACATTCGTACGTACCGCTTCGCAGACGTGGCGCTCAAGAAGTGCCAGGTGCTTGACGGCTGCGGCGTGGAAGACGACCTCCGGCTTGTACGTCGCAAAGACATCATCGAGCGTAGCCAGATGGCGAATGTCGGCGAGAATGGGTCCCATCTCGTTGACGAAACCTTCACCTTCGAGCTCGAGCTGAAGAGCGTGCAAACGTCCCTCGTCAGCATCCACCTGCAATACCGAGTCAGGCCGGAGGCGGCGGATCTGGCGTACGAGTTCGCTGCCGATCGACCCGGCTGCCCCGGTCACCAGAACTCGCTTGCCCTGGATCAGGTTCAGGGCCTCAGGGCGGAACACCGGCTGTTCGAGCCGGCCTAGGAGCGCCTCAGGGCGCGGACGGGCGTGCAGGGGCATGGGGGATGCACTTCCTCAATCGAGATGCCAGGGATGGATTCTCTCGGGGGAACCGATTCTTCCGGGTCGGAGGCTACCAATGCACGCGGCAATAGAGAAATCGATGCATATGGTGACCAGTAATTGTCCGGAACGCTAACCTATGCCCTCTTATGATTCCCTTAAGGCACAGGGGATGGCGAATAGGCATGGAGATTACGGGCTTTCGTTGCGCGACTAGCCAGAATAGGTCGCGGGCTGCGTCAAGGTCCGGTCATGGCGCCAATGAGTCGCTCCGGAGACACACGAACGCCGCCTCGCTTGCGCGAGACGGCGCTGTGTCGTCCGGGGTGGAAGCCCGGATGGCGGTGGCGGAGGGATTTGAACCCTCGGAGGGTTTCCCCTCACACGCTTTCGAGGCGTGCTCCATTGGCCGCTCGGACACGCCACCGCGGAAGAGTGTAGCGG
>Ga0182021_10002134_pt1 | contig 23037 bp, 25 predicted proteins | sample 612E3MmetaG_FD_120493 | JGI IMG/M metagenome (GOLD analysis project Ga0182021, IMG submission 120493) | Permafrost microbial communities from Stordalen Mire, Sweden - 612E3M metaG (Illumina Assembly) | ecosystem: Environmental > Terrestrial > Soil > Wetlands > Permafrost | place: Sweden... | reverse complement strand
CGTTGAACAATCCGATATTTATTCTGCTCTTGTGAAAAACCAGGCCAAACTCGATTATCTTAGCGTCGGTGCATGGCTTGAGGATGCCGGTTCAATCCCTGCAGAAATTGCCAGGGTTGAAGGACTGGCTGAAAATATTAAGCTGCAGGACTGTGTTGCACAAAAAATGAAAGAGTTGCGTTATTTACATGGCGCATTGGATTTAGAAACGATTGAATCTACCCCGGTTTTTGAAGGTGATACCCTGAAAGAAATGAAAGTCGAACAGAAAAACAGGGCTAAAGATCTGATAGCGGATCTGATGATTGCATCCAATACCGCCACGGCCCGTTTCCTGAACGGGAAAAACTTCCCCTCTTTAAGAAGAGTGGTACGCGTTCCGAAGCAGTGGGACAGGATTGTCGAACTGGCTTCCGAAAATGGTTATTCCCTGCCGGCGAAGGCTGATTCAAAATCGCTTTCCGATTACCTGAGTTTTTTCAAACAAAAGGATCCTGTTCATTTTACAGATATGTCGCTTAGTGTCCTAAAGCTGTTAGGATCGGGTGAATATATCATGGAAACACCAGGGGCAAGTCAGGAAGGGCATTTTGGTCTGGCTGTAAAAGATTATACACATTCTACGGCTCCTAACCGGCGATATCCCGATCTCATCACACAACGTTTGCTTAAGGCTGCCATCTCAGGAAAATCAGTTCCTTATTCGACGGAACAACTGAATGGAATTGCGCTAAACTGCACAACAAAGGAAGATGATGTTAAAAAGGTGGAGCGCCTGGTTGAAAAATCAGCCATTGCAATGCTCATGGAATCAAAGGTAGGGGAGGATTTTGATGCCATCATTAGTGGCGCCTCGCCAAAAGGCACATGGATAAGGCTTTTCAATCCGCATGTTGAAGGAAAACTGGTAAAGGGCTTTAAAGGATTAAAAGTGGGTCAGAAGCTAAGAGCACGTTTGGTAGAAGTCAATCCGGAAGAAGGGTTCATTGATTTCGAAAAGATTGATTGATGATAAAGCTCTGAAATACAAATACATTATATTATTTTTTTAACCGCAAAGTGAACAAAGTGTTTACGCATAGATCGCAAAGTATTTATTTATAATATTTTGACTTTGCGTGCATGGCTAATTCTTAGAGTGCTCTGCTGTTTGAAAGGATTCCTTAATGAATAAATCTGATGTCACGTGCAAAAGTATTTGTCCGAAAGACAGCATCGGTAGTATCAGTCAGCATTTTCCCTCCCACACTGCAATGATCAAATGTGATGTCCTCAACAAGATTATCGGATGAAAAGCCGCTGATAATAAATGGTTTACCGGTGTTCTCCCAGCTTATATTCTTCAGATAGACTCCTTTGATGTGTCCCGGAGGATCGTTTCCATAAATAGTGCCATTAGTTACCACAATTTCAAGGTTCTTAAACTCGACTTCTTCCTCCACGCGTATATCTTCAAAACGAATATTCCTGACAATAGCCGGTCCGTCGCATACTATACCAAATCCTGAATGACCCTTTGTCATACCGTCACCGCGTGCGTAGAGAATATCACAGTTTTTTACAACCACATTCTCAACAGGTCCCCCATTAAGCTCAAAACCTAATGTGACTCCGTCGCTGCACGACCATCCCACCATTACACAATTCGTTACAAAAACAGAATCTACCCTGAGCTTATAATCCCCTGATTTGATAGCGACGCAATCATCACGGCAGCGCATAAAACAATCGTCAATTGTGAAGTTGGTGCACGAAACCGGGTCTATTCCGTCAACGGAATAAACTGCTTCATAACCAAAAACCTTTACATTCCTGTAGATGCTGTTGTGGCAGTTTGTCAGTGTATTGGTCCACCCTTTTGTATTCCTTATAAATATACCGCTTACTGTGAGGTTGGTGGTTCCCGAGATTTTTATATTTCCCTGGAGAATTCCACGGCCACTGATCACAACGTTTTTAAGATCTTTACCCCTGATATTTGCATTTACTGAAGCTCCGGCGGCAATATATATTGTCTGGTTGCTTTGCAGATCTATCTGTCCGGGGTTATGAGTACCAGGGCCAAAGTAAATTACCCCCGGATCTCCCTTTTTTGGTGGATTAACCTCAACGGGATCAGCAAAAATTGCCAGATGAGGAAGCTTATTAATTTCAATATACAGTTTCTGGGGTTTATCAATGGTGAAAGTAATATCATGTCCGTTTAACGTGACTGGTATTTTGCGGCTTTTAGGTCTGATTACATATGATTTAATATCATCAGAGGCAGTTATGGTAATGGTAACTTTTCCTGAAAATGAAAAACCTGCAGCATTAAGATCCTCCATTTCTTTTCCGCCATACAGACCTATTGTATAATCGAATGATTTTAATTTACTTCCGATCTTCTCAACCCAAACGGGTGTATTGTTTGCTTTCATTGTAAAATCAGGACTGGTAATGAGTCCGGGAGGAGCGGGGTAAGGAATAATTTCTGCGGAGATTATGTTACCAATACTCAGATACAGTGTCAGAATAGCACATGTATATTTAATTAATCTATGGCTGAATTTCATAATATTTCTCTTTCCTGTTTTACACATTGAATGGTGACAAAAATCGCTTTTTTATTGAACATTATTGTTATGAAAACTAGTCTATATTTAATTTTCCTTTTCCCCAGACTGCAATAGCAAATACATACAGGAAGCCGGTAAGATTGATCATCATTGCAGCTTTCATTCCAAATGCATCTCCGACTGATCCGACAAGTAAACCCATGATTGCTCCGCCAACTATTGCAGTACAAAGTATTCCTGAAATCGCGCCATGATATTTATCGAAACTCTGAATGGCAGCACTGAATATCGAAGTAAAGGAGGCGCAGGTAAAATAGCCGGTAAGGACGAAAGCGAAGAGTGCGATCTTTGGCGGCGAAAAAGTTGCAACTAATATCGCGAAGCATGTCCCGGCACTGTGAATAATAAAAATGGTGCGCGGACGTATAAACTTAATAAGCTGGCCTATTATAAGCCTTCCAATTGCCTGCAGGAGCCAGAATAATCCTACTATCAATGCTGATGCCGAAGGAAAAGCTAAATACATAAAAGTTCCTTTGTCCCATAAGGAAATTTTGGATCCAAAGCCATGGACTTTTTCCATGAATACCAATATGTAAGATGAAGTACCAACTTCAGCACCTACATAGAAAAAGATAGCTATAGTATAACTGATGATTATGGGTTCTTTTAATAAAGCTCCGATAGCAGCGGTATTGATCTTTTCTTCTTCCAGGAGCTTGATTTTCGGAACTTTTGCACTTATCAGCATTATAAGGAGAGCCAAACTGATAACACCAAATATCAGGTAGATGGCACTCCAGGGAAATCCTTTGGCCTGAATAACCGGAACAAGCATCGGACTTAAAGCGCATCCAAGTGCATTTATACCGATAATTGTAGTAAGATTTGCAGTATACCGTTCGGGATTATCAAGTTCCCTGATAAAGGGGTTTCCTGCAGTCTGTATAGCTGTTACTCCAATACCGCTGAGGAAAATCATAGCTATAACAAGAATGTAATTATTACTCAGGTATAATAATAAGCATCCCATTGTCATAAGCACCATACCCATAACCATAACAGTTTTGGCTCCGAGCCGGTCCATCTGTACACCAAAGGGGATCGAGAACAATCCGTATGACAGGTAGAAAGCAAATGGTAGAAAGGCTGCAACCTGAAGAGGTACATTATATTGGATCTGGAATTTATCGATAATAACACCTATTACTGATATGACCAGTCCAAAGGTTACATAGATCAGGATTGTTACAATAAGTAAAAAACGGTGGCTTCGGGGATTGTTCACAGTAACCATTATTATTTAAAATTAAAAAGTGCTGCAGCTCCCAGAATACCTGAATATTCATCGAGTTCAGATAAGGCAATTTCGCATTTGTACCCGGAAAATGGATTAACAGAACTTCTCTGGCTGATCAATCCAAGGTATGGATTCAAACCTTTCGCAACGCCTCCCCCGATAATTATAATGTCAGGTGCAAAGAGAGTAACAAAATTGGCTATCCCTGTTTTAAGATACTCCAGAAAACCTGCTATTATATTTACAGCTAATTCATTGCCTTGCTGTTCAGCTTCAAATATGGATTCTACAAGGAGGGGAATCTCCGGGTTTTTCTTAGCCCAGCCTGCCATTGCAGCAGAATTGATTATGCCAGTTGCGGAGACCAACGCTTCAAGACATCCCTTTTTCCCGCAATAACACTCTATATCACTGTCTGCAATAGTCATATGACCTCCCAGGTGGCCATAAGGCAGATCTGTCTCAAATTTTCTATTTGCAACAAGGCCAAGGCCAAGTCCGGTACCGAGCGTGACAACCAGTACTCTTCTGTATCCCTTACCTCTTCCAAAAAGAGCTTCTCCCAGGGCAACAACCCGAGCATCATTATCTACATTACAGGGCAAACCAAACTTTTTCTCCAGTTCATTCTTAAGATGAAAATGATTGTCCATGAATGGGAGAAAGCCAAACGTACTGTCTACAGATCCGTCTTCATATACAAAACCGGGAGCACCAATTCCAATACCTTCTATCAGGGATTGATTGACGGATGCTTTTTCTGATATTTTCAGATACTGCTGATATAAGCTATTAATGAACAGATCAGCATCATATTTCTCGGTAGGAGTAAGCATCATTTCCAGAACACGGCCTTCAATAATATCAACCAGCCCGACTTTTGTCCTGGTTCCTCCGATATCAATTCCGACAGCATATTTTTGCATAATCCTCTATTTTATTACCCAATTGCAGTACCGCATACTTCCGGGATCGAGGCCAAGTGAAACAGAGATCTGATAAGCGACCATCTGAACAATCATTGCGGCTCCGATACAGGAATATTCCGTGCTGAGTGAATGTTTCGGAAGCAGAAATTCTGTTTGATAGAAATCACCCTCAATACTCACCACCAATAAATTCCCGTTTTTTGCATTTGCTTCCTCAAACAATTCATGGGTACGTTCATCAGGATCAAGATCAATCCATACACCATTGAAACGTTCATCAATCTGCTCAACAGGACCATGATGAAAAAGGCCAAAGGATGAATTTGATGAGATTATACGCGCAGCCTCTTCTGTATAAAGCTGACCAGCACGGGCAATCGCAAGTCCGGGGCCATGAGATAAAAAATAAATACCTGCCGGCTTTTGTAAAACATGCGAATTTGTGATTTTATCCAGAAGTATAAGTTTATTTCTCTCCATCCAGTCAAAATATTCATGGAGTTCATGTAACTGATTTCCTGTGATTCCCTCTTCCAGCTGGCTGGCAACAAGTAATCCCTGGAGGGCCATGCTTGTGTAGGCTTTTGTACAGATGAAACCGTCATATGAAGCAGGGTCATGTATTGTCAAAACAGCATTATTTGCCAAAGTACTTTCAGGCGTCATTGTTATGGCAATCAGATCGTGGTTCCCCGATTTTAAGATTTTGGCAAATTCAGCTATTTCACCGCTTTCACCTGACCGCGACATGATAATATATAATGTCATTTCAGGAAATGGATTATTAACCAGTAACTCCGAGGTTTCTATAATCTGACAATTCGGATGCAGCTTTGAAAGTAAACTCTGCATTGGCATCAGAGAAAATATGGCGCTGCCCATGGAAGTTAAAACTACTCTTTCAGACTCTTTTATCATTGATGCAGCTTTCCGGATGTTTCCCGATTGCTCATTGAGAGAATAATTCAGCACATGTCTCAATTCAGACGGCTGGTCAAGAATATCCTGTAAAAAACGATTCAAGTTATTAAGATTTAAGTATTAGTTATATAGTTTTAATTTTTAGCTTTTATTAAGTCATGATTATTATGAAATCAGGTAGCTTTTGGCTTTCACCAATTTCCCTTCATATGAAAATGGATTATCGCTGAAATTGCATACTATCTTATTTCCCGTTGAAAAAGTTGTTTCCTCAACATCAAAATCTGCTGTCAGGAACCTGTGGTTTGTCATTTCCGCAGTACCGATCCGTTCATGCCATTCATCCACCTGAGAAAGCGATTTGAATAACTCTTCTTCTTTCCAGTCAGGATCGATACCAAAATGAGCCAGATATCCCCAAAGCATATCTTCAAGATATCCGGGATGTTCGTTATTCCTGCTCACCCCGCCGTACCTTGTACAAAATGCAGCATCGTGAAAAACAAGCGGCCAGAGAGGTATTGATTTACCTCTGACCCTTTGATGCCGGTTTTCAAACCAGTCGATATACGGAATTCCAAAATCTGCCGCTTCTTCACTTCCAAGTAAGACCCCCTGTTCTTTATAGAACTTCAGAAGGTTGATTTTTTCTTCATGGTCCCTTTTTTTAGTTAGTTTATCTGAGGGATCAAACGACTGATATAGTTGCATGGCTGTTACTATATCAATGAACATTGCCTTAGGTTCAAGGGTCTTTATTTGCTGCCAGTTACGGTGCGCATACTCTACACTGTTTCCGGAATTAAGGATATATGATTGTCCTCCAGCCCATATTCCTCCCGTAAGGAAACTTCCATCAGCATTTCTGTTCACCCCTTTCGGAAAACTTTGTGTATGTTCATACATATCCTGGTTATTGTCATGCAATCCGGTGATTACCTGTCCATCTGAGGCAAGAATGTCCTTCAGTTCAGATATATGGCCTAAAAGCGGTTCAGGAGGCCATACGTCAGGATGAGAATAATCATATCCTCCGTTTATCCACCCGCCGATTTTTATGAATCCCTTTTTGAGGCCAAGTTTTCCAAGTCTGGCAATAAATTCTTTCAATTCTTTATAAGTAAACAACACACTCACCTTCTTATCAGTGGTTCCTGATTTGTTTTGATCAGCTGAAGCATAGATCTCCTCATTTCTGCTGACGCTGGCAGACGGGAAAGCCAGGTTAATCCAGAAGACTCTCCCACCAAGAAAACTACTAAGGTTTTTATTAGAGTTTATCTTTTCTTTCAATGAAACAAATCTTCCGTTATCAATAACCCATTTACGGAATATTTTTGCCAGACCTACATAATCACCTTTGATAAACTGCATGCGCCAGGTATAGGAGTGGTCCCATTTATCGAGTGATCTTGTCATGATCGGTGTGGCTGTCCTGTTAGCAACAAATCCGAATGAATCCTCATAGCCATCATCAAATATTCCTATCCATCCTGCATCGCCTTTCAATCCGCCCATCCACCTCATATTCAGACGTGTATAGAAAGGATAGATATATCTTGGGAACATTGTTCCCTCTTCTTTTTCCCTGATAATTTCACCCACACCTTTGGGAATTACAATTGCATCAGATTTTATTGGAGGCGGAAAAACCAGGCTGGGAATTGTATCTTCTATTTCACTTGTTTTAAAAATAAGCCAAGGGCCATCAAGAGTGATTGAACAGAGAAACCTGCCTATAATAAGATTTTTTCTCCCCAAAAGTGTAAACCTGATGCCGCTTCCTTCTTCTGAACCAATGAACCTTCCGGGATATTGTTCAGTAAGACTCCTGTCGGTATTTAACCAGACATCTCCATCTTCAATAATACCTTTATCCTGAATTGCCACAGGCCATGTCTCCCAGCTTCTTTCGTTCTTAAGGTCATCAATTTGCAGTAGTGAATTAGAGAAGATCTTTACTGAAAGAAATTCATTGGAAAGCGTTTTAAGAAGTGTAACCTTTTGTATGGATGCATACTCTTTCTTAAATATACGATATGTCGGCTGATCAGTCTTTGATTCTATCTTGTTGCAGGCAGCAAGACCTGCAGCAGCAGCAGCTGATGTGGTAAAAAAATTTCTTCTGTTCATGATTAGCCCATGTTAAATAATGCCGTAACAAATAAATTCTTAAATTCCCTTTGATATTTATATATCAACACTTCCTTTATAGCTATCGCAGCTGAATTCTGCTTTTACTCTGCCATCATCATGACCGGCATAATGCAACTTTCTTTTCATACTTATATTATTATTTATTATTACCGGCATTTATTGCAGCATTATAAAAATATCCAACATATTCGTACAAGTGATATTCAATAAAAAAATATAAATCAAATATATAAGAATATGGTTTATCAGATACCTGTACGTATAAGATTTTTTTGTAATATTGTTTCAGAATATTTTGAGTATGGAATTACTTTATCAGAAACTGCAGCAAAATATTAAATCACAGATTATCGCAGGAGTCTATAAAGAGGGTGACCTGCTGCCTTCCGAAAGCGAAATGCAGCAAATTCATTCTGTAAACCGCAGTACAATAAGGCAGGCACTTAGTGAACTGGTTAAAGAAGGTTATATTCAAAAAAAGAAGGGTAAAGGCAGCATTGTATTGAAAAGAATGCGCAGGACTCTCGGGGTACTTTCTGTAAAGGGGTTCTCCGAAATTGTCAGTGAAAATAAGCTTACAGTAAGTACGATAATGATTCATAAGCCTCAGATTACTAAATGGGAGGAGCCTTTTTGCTTCCCGATTGATGATATGGAATTGCAGGCGGGTTGTATTTATCTGAAACGGCTGAGGTGCGTGGAAGCTGAACCTGTGATGCTTGAAACCACATACGTGCCAAATCTGAATCTTCCCAGGTTTTGTACAAAGCCTTTTGTAAAAGGATCTTTGTTTGAGACTCTGAGCGTTAATTACTCAATTGAAATTAACAAAGTGGAACAGGATCTGAGAGCTGTTAGGGCCGATAAAGAAATTGCTGCCTATTTGCGGATAAAAATTGGTACTCCTTTACTTCAAATCTATCTGAAATTCCACACCAACAGGGAACACATGTCAGTTTACAGTTCATTGTTATGCAATACCAGCAAATACTCAATCGGGAATATGCTTTAATAATCAAACAGGTAAACTGCCGGTATTTGAAGAAACATATACTGATGGCATCTTTCTGGAGCCTTAAGGAGGAAAGCGGACTAACAAGGCTAAACAGGTACACTTCAAATCTCTATGGAGGTTACCCAAATGGCATTTAAAATGATATATAAAAAAATTAATATTTAAGAGATGGAAACACTTACTGACAAATCCAAAGTACTGCACGCATCAGTGAAACTTGTTAATGAGAGGCTGAAATTTGCAGGAATTGTCGAAAATAATGAGCCGGTATCGATTGATTATATTGCCCCGCTTGGAGATAATTCTGGATATACCTCGCTTGAATTGCTGCTGCTTAGCCTGAATTCATGTGTAGGAAGCGCAGTTCTTACATTTCTGCGGAAAATGAAAAAGACAATCAGCGGCTGTGAAATTCATGCAACAGGTCTGAGAAATGAAGATCATCCAACCGGATTTAAACATATCTCATTGAATATCAGCATCTATTCTCCTGATGTTACAGATGCGGAGATGAATAAAGTGATACAGATGTCTGAAGAAAAATATTGCCCCGTTTGGGCTATGCTCAAGGGAAATGTGGAAATTGAAATCAGGTATACAATCAGAAAAAGAATGTGACAGCCAGATATAACACAAACACCTGTGTTTGTTTAGTAGTTCTCATAAGTCCAAATCCATTAATCACAAAATTCACAAAGGTTTAAAACCCGAGTACGCAAAGTCAAAACGAAAAACTTGATTTTTAATGTCTTCTTAATCTCAACTTAATTCACTCTTAATCACTTCTATCCGTTTAGGTTATAATTTTGTATTATTACCTACAAACTCACGCGCCATGATTAAGGAATATAAAGTTGACGAAGCGCATTATCTGACCTCTTATCAGACTGAGACTATTGAGAAAAATCAGGTACTTAAAAAATTTGCCGATGAGGACAGGAATGATTTTTTTAATTACCTCGATTTGCTCGGACTTACTAAGGTTCCGGATTTAATAATCCTTCCCCCGGTACATCACTATTATTATGAGGCTGAAGATTTGAAAAACCTTAAGATGCTGGTGAATCTGAAACATCTCAATTATATAAAAAATTTGATGAATTTTTTATATGCCATTTACCATATTCTGCCTGACTTGAGCTATTTTGCCGGAAGTTTCTTTGTAAATGAAAAGCAAACAGTTTTGTTTTCGCGATCTCAGGAAATCCCTGCTCATGTTACTGGCAGTGCTGAGATGAAAAGAAAAGGATTTTCTTCAGGAATGCCATTATTAGACAGAATGCACAGTTTAATCGACTTCGGAGCCAAACGATATCTGACAAAAGGCAGTGTCAGCTTTTTTCTTGAAGAAGCACTTTTTAAAGTTTTGGATATGACTGAAATTAATGGAGTTACATATTTTTGTGCGCAAAAAGTCTAGAAGATGTAAAAGATAAATCATTGAACCCTGCTAACCATGTAATTCATCACAATTTTGGTAACATTCCTAATACGGCTATTGGATTGTGATTTTTTATTGTGAGTTACCCTTATCCCAACCTTCCCTGAGACATCTTCACCTCATTCCACCATAGATCATTCCCGATATCATGGGTATTAGCCAGATGATCCATACTAAAATGCTGAACCGGTGGAATTTAAGTATCATTTTTTCATTTTTTCTGACCAGAACAGTTGTAGCCCAGATCGCATGAAAAAGCATAAGCAGGATTGCCGTATTGCCGGTAATGCCATGAAAATTTAATTTAAAAAGAGAACCTGATAATCTGCTCATTGCAGTGGTTCCGATGGTATCACATATTAAGCCTGCAAAGAAAAATATAGCATGCCACCATTCAAGTCTTCGTTTGATCCTTTCTGCCCATACTCCGATAGTATAGAAGAGACAGGCCAGGTTGATAAAGACTATTGCGTAAATTAAGGTAGACGGATGCATAAAATACCAGGCTTAAACAGAATTGGTGTGATTCAAAGATATCAAAAATCTGTAATCCGCAATCCATTAAACGCAGAGTTTAACAGAGGAGTCTTGATTAGATATTAACTTTTTTCTCAGCCATGTTACCCGATGATAACTCAGTGTAATTCCATGGTTAAATAATAGTTATCACAAAAAAAAGACGGCGCCATGAAGCACCGTCTTTTTTGTATAATTTATTCCTGTTAAAACCTATTTTTTTACAGGAGGCTTTGGAGCAAGTTTTCTAACAAATTTGCCTTCTTTGTCATAAACCAGAGTTTCCATAACAGTTCCTTTATCAATCACTACCTCATAGGTAACATCGGTACCTTTTGTAACGCTGAAGGCTTCTTTAATTGTGAAACCAGGAAAATCTTTAGCTACATTGTCTGTTATAGATTTCTGAAGCTCAGATACCTTTACAGATACTTTAGTGGACTTTGCATTTGTTGTGGTAGTTGTTGTTTGTGCACTTACAACCAAAACTGCCATGAACAGAACCAGTACTGATAATGCTTTTTTCATAATTAATTTTTTTTTGTTATTAATATTACTATTTGTTACTTAAGCCATATATTTCAATATCTGGCTGATAATTTAATAGGAAGTCATTAACTCCGGCCTTAGATGGTCAACAAATCCGGACAACTAGATTCAAAGCCAATGTCTTATCTGTTAAAATTACTATGCAAAGGTCATCCACTTTATACAGAGCATTGTTACACAACTTCAGAAAAAGATTACATGATTCACACATTTTGTTAAACAAGATATTCTGTTTTATGAGTGCGCAAAATATTTCTCAATTTTATAGATATATTTAGCATTGAACTAAATATCAGAAGTTTGATACCGCCTTATTTCCGGCAACCATCTCACTTGATCTGTTATGCTGTTTGCAGACACAATTCAGAATGTTGTTTGCTTTTTCAAGTTCTTCCCTGAATTTCCTCTCAAAGTCAATTCTGAAATCCAGACCACGCTTCCAGTCAAATGTAAATTCAACTGGCTGACCGGCTGATTTAGGGTATGTACAAATTGCATCCCATTTATTTAATATCTTGCTTCTTTCAACCTTGAAGGAATATACCATATCATCTGCCTGGTATCTGAGTGATAAAATAGATATGATACTGTCCTTGGAATTATTACGTAACCATCCATAAAACTCCTTTTCCCTGAGAGGGCCGGAATTTTGGTTATCTTCATTCAGGAAGGTAATTTCTGTAAATTCAAATAGTGGTTCCATTGGTTAAGTATTAATTGTCAATTGTAAAGAATATAACAAGGCTTCAAAAGAAATGTTCATGAAGCTCATTTGCGTTGTGGCATTATATTTTCAGATCATTTATGGATATTACTTTTTCCGGAAATTGTTACTTTTTCTTTTGTGCTGTTTTCAAAGTATCTTTTTGAGAAATATTCCGGATAAAATTTGAATTCTCGTCATAAACAAGTGTGTCAGTAGTGGTCCCCTGAGTTATGATTACTTCGTACGTAATAACGTTTTTCACTACTATGCGTGCTGCCTCACTAATAATGAAACCGACATAATATCTGTTGATATGTGCCGATATATGATTCTGAAGATCAGCTACATTAATAGTCGTGCGGTCGGATTTGTCTGCTACAACTATATTAGACTGTGCTTTGGCAAGTGTAGCCGTCATTAATAAAAACAGTACGAATATTACTTTCTTCATCTTAATATATATCTAAGTGCAAAGGTGACTAAACACATGATGTATAGTGTTACATAACTTCAGAAGAAGATTACATAATTCACACACTGACTAAATCAGGAGATTCCACGGCTAGTGCTCTGAATGACATGACAGTTAGGTAGATACTGAGGAAAGAAATGGCGATTCGCATATGAATTACTGACATAAATGATTGTATAATCGAATTGCCACCTCTTACCTTTTGATCCCCCAATCGTGTCATTTTTCGACCGCCGCCCGGAGAAGGAGGAATCTCAAACTCATCTTAACAATTATTCCGGATAAGGGTGATATCTTTATAATTATTAACAGGCCATCATTTATTTCATATTAAAATTGCCTTTGGTCCGTGATACAAAATTTAAACTGATTCTCAGGTACAATTTAAATGTCATGTATGAAAACCAACAGACGTAAATTTATAGGAACAGCTCTGGCCGGCGGTCTTGGCGCTGCATTACCCGGAGCACCTTATTTCTCATCAAAAACTGGCCAGGCCAATGAATCTATTAATCCTGTGTATAAAGTCCTTGATGATATACTTAAGCAGCCGGTTTTCAAAAAGGAATTTTTTCCGGAACCTGTTATTATAGAAACACTTGAATTACTGCGTTATAAGGATAGCTTTTTATGCCGTGTGAGATCGAAGAACGGAGCTGAAGGTATTTCAGCAGGTCACCCCGGACAATTAAGGACTCTTTATCCGGTATTTACAAATCTGTTACAGCCTTTTTTTATTAAAAAGGATGCAAGAGAACTTGATCTGATACTTGAGAAAGTTTATATATACCAGCTGAATTTCCGCTTAAACGGAATGGCACTCGGAGTACCTCTGGCAACTATTGAATTTGCAATTCTCGATATGATGGGTCGTATAGCAGGCAAGTCAATAGGTCAGCTTATAGGAAATGCTGCCAGCCCCAGGGTAGCTGTTTACCAGGCCACTGAATACCGTGAAAAATCCGTTAAGGAATCCATGGAACTCATAACAAGGGATGTAAATGAATACAACGCCAAAGCACTTAAGATTAAAATTGGGGGGCTAATGTTCACAACTGAGGACATGTACGCTGTAGGGCCGAAAGGAAGAACAGAAGATATAGTACCGCTGGTCCGTAAAACGTTCGGCGACAAAATGGTCTTGTATGCCGATTCAAATGGTTTTTATACACCCGACGAAGCAATCCGGGCAGGAAGGCTTCTGGAAGAATATAAGTATGAATTCTTTGAAGAACCTGTTCCTTTCGACTGGTATGAAGAAACAAAACAGGTGGCTGTTGCACTTAAGATTCCTATTGCCGGGGGAGAGCAGGAATACAGCCTGCACGGATTTCGCTGGCTTATTGCAAATAATGGCCTCCAGGTTGTTCAGCCGGATCTGTATTATTTCGGAGGCATGATCCGCTCCATGAGAGTTGCGCTCATGGCAAATGCCATGGGTAAAAAATGCACCCCACATATGACAGGAGGAGGACTGGGATTTATATACATGATCCATTTTGTTTCATCACTGCCTAATGCCCTTCCATATCATGAGTTCAAGGGTCTTAAAACAGATGTTGTTTTTGAATGTCGTTCTTCTTCGTTGAAAGTAGAGGATGGAATGCTTCAGGTACCAACAGATCCTGGATCCGGAGTGGATATTGATACGGATTTTATTGCAAGACACCAGGTAATTAGAAGTTGATTATCCAAACCAAACCCCATCAGTTAAAAATCCGGTTTATGCACAGAAGAAATTTTATAAAAACAACAGGGATAGTAAGCGCTTTTGCCTTATCAGGAACACACGCATTATCAAACTTTATAATACTGGAGAACGAGAGCTGGTTTGATCGTCCTATGAGATGGGCCCAGCTTACACTTGTGGAAAATGACCCGGGCCGTTTTGATCCTGATTTCTGGTTAAGCTATTTTAAACGTATTCATGCCGATGCAACCTGTCTGAGTGCTGGCGGTATCGTCGCTTATTATCCCACCAATGTCCCGCTGCATCACAGAAGCAACTGGCTTGGCAATTCTGATCCGTTTGGATACCTGGTTGAGGGTTGTCGCAAAATGAATATGTCAATCGTTGCCCGGACTGATCCGCATGCAGCAAGACAGAATGTGTCCGACGAACATCCCGATTGGATTGCAGTGACCGAAACCGGTGAAAAACGGCGCCACTGGGCAAATCCTGATCTTTGGGTCACGTGTGCCCTGGGTCCTTATAATTTTGAATTTATGACCAGGGTACACGAAGAGATAATGGAGAAATATCAGCCTGACGGGATTTTCTCGAACAGATGGGCTGGCCATGGTATTTGTTACTGTGAACATTGTACTTCCAATTTCAAGGAATATTCAGGCCTCGACCTTCCACGCACCGCAAACAAATCCGATCTGGCGTGGCAGAAATATTATGAATGGAATACGATCAGGCTGAAAGAGCTTTGGGTTTTATGGGATGGAGTTATAAGGAAATATAAATCTTCATCACGTTTTATTCCCAATGGTTTTCCCGATAAAGTTATTACGGGAAAACTATCAGATATTGTTTTTACAGATCATCAGGCCCGAAGTGGTATGATACCTCCGTGGTCCAACGGGAGGGTAGCAAAAGAATTGCGGGCGTCGATAGGTATGAAACCTCTGGGCGGGATATTCAGCGTTGGAATTGAGGAGCAATACCGCTGGAAAGATTCGGTACAGAGCGAGGCAGAGATCAGAGTATGGGTGGCTGAAGGTACAGCCAACGGGATGCGTCCTTGGTTTACTAAATTTTCAGGAGTTCTTTATGACAAACGATGGCTCCGAACTGTCGAAAATATTTACCAGGAACATTACAGGAATGAACGTTATCTGAGGAATATTGCTCCAATGGCCAGAGTTGGTGTTTTGTATTCTGAAAATAATCCCAATTATGGTACCAGGGAATGGCAGGAACGAAGCGGTGATCATTCCAGTGGTATATACCACATGCTGATTGAAAACCGGATTCCTTTTGAAATGGTCAATACGGGTCTTCTTGATCAGGAGCACCTGAAGCCGTTCAGACTTTTAATTCTTCCCAATATCTCAGCTCTTTCAGACCTTCAATGTGAACAACTCCGGCGATTCGTTAAAGATGGAGGCAACCTGGTTGCTACGTTTGAAACATCTCTTTATAATGAAAAGGGAAACCCAAGAAGTGATTTCGGTCTTGGTGACCTGTTTGGTGTTTCATATGATCAGAAAGTGGAAGGCCCCATGCAGAACAGCTATTTAAGATTGAATAATGATATACAGGGTAAAACTTTTCATCCTGTCCTGAAAGACCTTGATGATGCATTCAGGATTATAAATACCATATTTAGCGTGAGGGTATTGTCAAATTCAGATTTTCCTTCCCCGGTAACACTGATTCCTACCTATCCCGATCTTCCGATGGAGGATGTCTACCCCCGTATTCCTGAAACAAACATACGCGAACTATATCTGAATAATACGAACAAAGGACGGGTTGCATATTTCCCCGGCGATATTGACCGTACATTCTGGCAGATAATGTCCCCCGATCATGGTAAACTTCTTCGCAACACAATTCTCTGGGCCCTTAATGAAGAGCCGCTGGTTGAAGTTAAAGGTCCGGGAATTATTGATGTTACTCTCTGGCGGCAAAAGTATTCTATGACCGTACATCTTGTTAACCTTACTAACCCCATGATGATGAAAGGCCCTTTTCGTGAGCTGATTCCGGTGGATACAGAGTTAAGTATAAGGATACCGGCCGGAATGACCGTGAGGGGAGCTATGTTACTTATAAGTGAACTAAAGCCCGAATTTAAAATCGACGCGGGGATAATGACATTATCAGTTCCAAAGATAACTGACCATGAAATTGTAGCTTTGGATCTGGCATAAGGAGATAAATTGAATTTTATTAATTTTAATATTATTTTATATAAAAACACCATGAAAAATTTCACTGTACTTATATTCTTTATTTTATGTGGAATGGGCTCATTAGCCTTTGCGCAAACTGCTGATCCTGATAAAGCAGCAATGGAAAAGGGAGTAAACCTGATTACGACAAAAACTTACTCAGCAGAGGATGATGCGAGAATACTCTCTCTTTATAAAAACCTGCGGGTTGCTGATGTTTCCGATGGCATGGATATGGTAGGTCTGCCTGGTACCGGGCTTGTAGATCCGTCAATTCATCCTGCATGGGTCGATTTGAGGGAATTTTCTCATGTATTCAGGGGAATTGCAGTTACTGTACGTTATGTTCCTACACAAAAACCAGCTCTCCCTGCTCAGGGCGAAGAATTTTCAAAATGGGAAGGGAATTTCTATACCAGCTTTTCGTCTGAGGCTTTTTCGAAAGTAATCAGGGCAGGATCAGCGATTATAATTGATGATGTTGAAGATAAAGATATCGGATCTATTGGCTCAAACAATATTCTCAGTTGGGTAAAGCTGGGTGCTGTAGGGGTTGTAACCGACGCCGGTTCCAGAGATCTGGATGAAGTTGGTCTCGAAAAGATACCTCTTTATCTGAGAAAGAGCGGTCGTGGAATACGTCCGGGAAGGAACGAGATTGAATCGGTCAATCGTCCTGTTTCAATCGGAGGCGTACTTGTTTGTCCGGGAGACGTGGTTGTCGGTGATGGAGACGGAGTGGTAGTCGTGCCTCGCGCTGTTGCTGAGCAAGTGGCTAAATATGCAAACGAAATCCTTACAGGCGACAAAGCCGGAAGAAAAAGCCTTTATAAAAGTCTGGGGAAACCGTTGGATAAGACTGTCAGATAAGTACTTCAGTTATTCATATTATTTGAAGAGTTGAAAATGAGTATAGAAATAAAAAGGTCTGATAAAGAGACAGAAAAAAAGATCGCATCCTTTTCACAGGTAAAGGAAATTGTTAATGCAATCCCCAGGTGTATTGGAGTTGCTGCGGACCACGGAGGATTTGATCTGAAAGAACACCTGGTGAAAAAACTCCTTGATGCCGGCTTCGAAGTGGTTGACTTTGGGAACAAAAAGTTAATGCAGGATGATGATTATCCTGATTTTGTAGTTCCCCTGGCTAATGCTGTTGTCAGAAAAGAAGCAGACCGGGGCATAGCAGTATGCGGAAGCGGTGTTGGTGCGTGCGTGGCTATTAATAAAGTAAAGGATGCAAGGGCGTGTTTGATAAACGATACTTTTTCAGCCCGGCAGGGTGTTGAGGATGATAACCTGAATATCATTTGCCTGGGAGGTCGTGTGGTGGGATATGAGCTGGCATGGGAACTGGTATCAACTTTTCTTGCAGCACGTTTTAGCGGGAAAGAGCGCCATCTGCGCCGTCTGGCAAAAGTGGCTGCGCTTGACAAATAACATAACACGGATAATTACCAGAACTTAAATTTATGAGAATAACCCTGATCAACAGAAAAAGAAAGGACTAAATTATGGATGCACCATTATCACCCGAAGAATTGAGAAAAATAAATGCATACTGGCGTGCAACCAATTATTTGTCTGTAGGTCAATTATATCTGTACAATAATCCATTATTGAAGGAGCCACTGAAACTATCAGATGTTAAACCAATGCTTCTGGGGCATTGGGGTACCACCCCGGGGCAAAATTTTATATATGTGCATCTGAACAGGGTAATTAAAAAATATGATCTTGATATGATCTATATTTCCGGTCCGGGTCATGGCGGCCCTGCTCTTGTCGGCAATACCTATCTGGAAGGTACTTACAGTGAGATTTACCCTGAAATTTCACAAGATGAAGACGGTTTGAAAAAATTGTTCACCCAGTTCTCATTTCCGGGAGGGATCCCAAGCCATGTTTCGCCCGAGTGCCCTGGTTCTATACATGAAGGAGGTGAACTGGGATATTCATTAAGTCATGCCTTTGGAGCAGTATATGATAATCCTGAACTTGTTGTTGCCTGCGTGGTCGGCGATGGTGAAGCAGAGACTGGTCCATTGGCAACGGCCTGGCACTCAAACAAATTTCTAAATCCAAAAACCGATGGAGCAGTATTGCCTGTCCTTCATCTTAATGGCTATAAAATTGCAAACCCCACAGTGTTGGCCCGTATCGAACCTGAAGAATTAGATCAGTTTTTAAGAGGTTGCGGATGGACTCCTTATTATGTGGAAGGAAATGATCCTGAAATAATGCATCAACTCATGGCCTCTGTTCTGGAACAAGCCATTGAAGATATCCGCAGAATTCAGGCTAACGCAAGAAACAACAATGATCTTATGCGTCCTCGATGGCCGGTGATCGTATTGAGGTCACCAAAGGGATGGACCGGCCCAAAAGAAGTTGACGGTCTGCAAATCGAAGATACATTCAGAGCGCATCAGATCCCTTTAATGGTTGATTCAGACCACCCCGATAACCTTAATCTGCTTGAAAACTGGATGAAAAGCTATAAGCCGGAGGAACTTTTTGGAAGTGATGGACGGCTTTTACCTGAATTAGCTGAACTGGCTCCCCGGAGAGAACGAAGAATGGGGGCGAACCCTCATGCGAATGGCGGATTGTTGCTTCGGGATCTCATAATGCCTGACTTTCGTGATTTCGCCGTTGAGGTATCAATACCTGGGTCAGTTGAGGCTGCTGACACTCATAAGCTGGGTGAGTTTCTGCGGGAAGTGATCAACCTGAACGAAGAGCAGCAAAATTTCAGAATTTTCGGACCTGATGAAACCCTTTCAAACCGGTTGAATGCAGTTTTTGAGGTAACCAGCAGGCAATGGGAAGCCAGAACAAAAGAGTAAACAAGAAGTCTTCAATTGTCAGGGTTTATCTTCCACCGGACGCAAATTGCCTTCTGTCAGTATGGGATCATTGTCTCAGGAGCCGTAATTATGTTAATGTTGTGATTGCAGGCAAATATCAGGCGCCTCAGTGGCTTACTATGGATGAGGCTATTCTGCATTGCCAGCAAGGAATCGGAGTATGGAAGTGGGCAAGCAATGATAATGACCATGAACCAGACGTAGTAATGGCTTGTTGCGGTGATGTGCCAACCCTTGAGACACTTGCAGCAGTTTCGATTCTTCGTAAACATCTTCCCGATCTGAAAATCAGAGTGATCAATGTTGTCGATCTGATGAAGCTGGAGCCCGAGACAGAACATCCTCACGGGTTGAGTGAAGTCGGCTTCGACGCATTATTCACTAAAAACAAGCCTGTCGTTTTTGCATTCCATGGGTATCCGTGGCTGATCCACCGCTTAACCTACCGCAGGACAAATCATGAAAACATACACGTAAGAGGTTATAAGGAGGAAGGAACCATCACGACATACTTCGATATGACTGTATTAAATGACCTTGACAGATTCCATCTGGTTCAGGATGTGATAAACAGAATCCCAAAACCGGGTGAAGACGGTGCTGCACTTAAAGAGCTGGTAAAGAATAAACTCATTGAACATAAAAAGTATATTTACAAGAACGGCCTTGATATGCCGGAAATCAGAAACTGGAAGTGGTCATGATCATTATTGAATATGAATTGTTAAAATGAAGAGATCATAGGTTTACTAAGTGAGCGGTGATTGATTTAAAAATGAAATTATGGAAACGAAAGCGTTTATATTAATAATCTTTATTATTGTTTGTATTACAGTGATAATCTTAATGATCAGACAAAATAATAAAGATAAAAAGACATTATTCAAGAAATTGCCTGGCGACTTACCCGATCCTGTTGATGTTAAATCTGAATTTGATACCATGGAAAATGGTAATTGAAATAACATATTATTCTGAATTCATGAGTGTTTTTTAATTCCGAAGAATTTCAGAATTGAACAGCAATGGAAAGTCTTACTATCAGATACAACTTTTGTTATATTTTCAATGCCGGAAGTTCTCCCTTGAAAACCGGCAGGTTCCGGATTATAAATTCCTCAAAGCTTGTCGGACGCAAGCCAAATACATTCTGCATCGTATAATAAACCTTTGCCTCTTTGCCGTTTCGTCTCTCTGCAAAAAGCTCTTCAAGTGCATCGGCTGTATATTGAGACATTCCGGCACTTAACTGTGCTTTTTTTGCATCCTCATGAGGAACATTTATATAATTAATTTTCCTGCCTAAGACCATCGAAAATTTTTCTGCCACTTCCTGCATTGTGAGGGATTCAGGACCGGTAACAGGATAGACATTACCTTTATGACCCATACCGGTCAGGATCTTTACTGCAACATCAGCAACATCAGAGACATCAATTGAAGCAATCTTTTGATCTTCCATAGGCAGAAACAGGCTATCTTTTTCAAGAATATTAGGTATCTGCCTGAAATAGGATTGCATGAATTCACCGGCTCTCAAATGAGTGAAGGAGATTCCCGAGTTTTCTAACCTTCTTTCAATTACTGCATGCATTCTGGCATAACGGAATGGAGAATTGATGTCAGCAATTATTCCGGAAAGCTTAACAATATGTTTAAGATTGAATTTTTTTGCAGTTTCAATAAAGTTGCATTGAACAACTTCCATCTCAGGATTTGAAGATGAAATCAGCATTGCTTTATCCGCTCCTGTTAAAGCAGGGGCTAAAGTTTCGGTTTTCCCCAGATCACCTTCAAATATAGTTACGTGCGGCAGCGTATCTAATGAAAGAGCATGGGCTTTTGTAATATCCCTCACCAATACCCTTACCCGGACATGTGATTGTGAAAGTCTTTTTACAATTTCTATGCCTGTAAATCCGGTAGCTCCGGTAATAAGAATAATGCTTCGCGGATTATCCATAAATATTAAACATACGGCAAGACTGTGCCCTCAGTCAGAAACATGTGTCAATCAGAGTTTAACAATGATGGATACCAGTTCCTGTTTTGATTTTCCCAGCTTGTTGCCAAGCAATTCCATCATCTCGTTTTCCTTTCCCTCAGGATAGGTCACATCCTTGTCAGTGATACCAGGGTACAGCAATTTTAATTTTTCTTTCTTTATATCCCAGTATCCTATTATCTTGCTTTTCATAATAATAGATTTATGTTGATGAATTTCCTGAATTCTTTATACGATAAAGACAATTTTGGTGCCGGAATGTTCACCTGTGCTAAAAGAAAATTCAGACTCAACCTGAGTTTCTGCAATAGTCATATTGCTTAATTGCGCAATGATGAGCCATTATTAAATTTTTATATGTCGGTTTTCAATTGTATAAACCTTGTCAGCAAATTTCTCAGAGATATTCCCATGTGTTGCAATCACAAGGGTTACCTGTTTCTCCTTTTTAAAATTCATTAGATGGCTTAAAATCTCTCCGGCTGTTTCTTCATCTACTGATCCCGTCGGCTCATCAGCAAAAATTACAGACGGTTGTTTTATTAATGTCCTGATAATAGCAACTTTTTGCTGTTGTCCAATGCTTAATTCAGATGGCAATAAATACGTCTTGTCTATTAAATTGAACTTTTCAAGGTAGGACAATATATCCTTTTTAACCAGACTCTCTTTAAATCCCTTCGGAACTATTGCGATCTCAATGTTTTCAAATACTGTGTAAGTTGGTAAAAGATTAAAACTTTGAAAGATAATGCCAATCTTTTCAGATAACAGATTGCTTAATTCATTGTCAGTAAGTTCATTGATATAGTTGTGGTCAATAAGTACTTTGCCATTGGTTGGTTTTATCAATCCGCACATAAGATTCAGTAAGGTGGATTTTCCTGCACCAGAACGGCCTTTAAGAAGAACCGTTTCATTTTTATTGATCTGGATATTTATATTTTCCAGTACAGAGATCTTCTGGTTTTTACTTAGGTATTCTTTACTTAATGATATGCATTCTATTTTATGCTCACTCATAATCTTGTTGGAATAACTCTTACATATAATTATTAATCATATCACCTGCATTCGTACGATTCAGTTTTATTATCGGGAGAATGCCGGCAATTAACCCACCCGATAATGAGAGAGCTATTAAGGCCGGAATAACCCTGATCCGGAAATTAAATTCCATCATATTGAAAAGCGTGATTTGATTGCTGTTTAGCAGGAGAATTATTAAGAGTCCGGTTAAAATCCCGGCAATAACTCCTGTTAAAGCCTGAATAAGAGATAATAATATAATTTGATTGCTTAGTCTTGTGTTTGACCAGCCAAGCGATTTCAAAATTCCTATTTCCCTCGAACGTTCCACCAGTGAGGTCAATTGCGTTTTTGCGGAAAAAATCAATAAAAAGATGAAAATCAGGATGGTAAGTAAAGTGGAAGCTTTTTCAATAATTGACATTACCTGGCTGGCAGGCTGATAGCAATTATAACTGGAGATGGAAAGGTATTTCATTTTGTCCTTAAGCTGACTTATAACCTGACTTTGAACCCTTGAGTCGGAAACTTCCACAAGGATAATATTCATATCAAACCCGGGTGATATACATTTCAGATCATATTTGAGTATTCTTCTGACATTCCCTATAGGTGCATAAACATCAGCTTTCCCTGGTTTAATACCTGAATTTATGATGCCTG
>Ga0182021_10002133_pt1 | contig 23040 bp, 19 predicted proteins | sample 612E3MmetaG_FD_120493 | JGI IMG/M metagenome (GOLD analysis project Ga0182021, IMG submission 120493) | Permafrost microbial communities from Stordalen Mire, Sweden - 612E3M metaG (Illumina Assembly) | ecosystem: Environmental > Terrestrial > Soil > Wetlands > Permafrost | place: Sweden... | reverse complement strand
GTCACATAAGTGCCGCTCTGCGAGGCAAAACCGAGTAAGCCCGGCTCCTTTTGAACTGTGAGAACAGTAGTATTTAAAGAGATTTGGGAATTAATTACACCCAGACAATTCGGGCCGACGAAACGCAGTCCGTAGCTCCGTGCCACCTCATTGAGTTCATCCTCCATCTTCTGACCGGCTGTGCCTGTTTCCCTAAAACCGGCCGTGACAATTATCGCTCTTTTTGTGCCGATTTTACCGAAGCTCTCAATGAGTGGAATTACCGTTCTTATAGGAACTATAAGAACGGCCAGATCAGGAACTTCCGGTAAATCTTCCGGCGAGATGTACGCCTTTGATCCCAAAACAGTTTTCTCTTTGGGATGAATAAAGAAGACTTTGCCCTGATAGCCGTCTTTCAAGATACTCAGAGCCTGGATGGTGCCCATTTTTGTAGGATTATTATTTGCTCCTACAACCGCTATGGATTGAGGATTCATAAGTAAATGCAGAGGATTTTCAATCATTGTGAGTTTCCTTCGTTTAAATAAGATTTACATTTATTAATACAGCATTTTCAGCATTAATCAACAAATTTGGAAGAACACCTCTAAAAGAGTCATGTTTTCATAATAATTATCGTTATACTTGACTATTTGGTTAAAAAAATATAGTTAATCAAGCTTTATAAAAAGTGGAGAAATTATGGAAGATAATGAACTTTTGAACATCCGTCGGGAAAAGATATCGGATTTAAAATCGGCAGGCATTGATTTATATCCCAATGATATCAGGCCTGAAAATACTACGGAAGAAATATCGGCTAATTTTGGCAATTCTGACAACGACACTCTGGTCAAGTTAAAAGATACCTTTTCTATAGCCGGACGTTTGATGGCTGTGCGCAATTTCGGGAAAGCGGCTTTTATCAAGATTCAGGATTACAAAGGACAGATTCAGGGCTACATTGGTAAAAATATTTTAAGTGCTGATGATTATTTTGTTTTTAAGAAACTCGATATAGGCGATATTATCTATATTTCCGGCAAATTGTTTCGCACAAAAACCAATGAACTGACAATTGAAGCGCAAAAATTAATCCTGCTTTCCAAATCAATACGACCCCTGCCGGAAAAGTGGCACGGGCTTACCGATGTCGAAACAAGATACCGCCAGAGATATCTTGATTTAATTGCCAATCCCAAAGTCAAGGAAATCTTTTACCGGCGCAGCCGTATTATAAAACTTATCCGGCAGTTTATGGATGAACGGGATTTTTTGGAAGTGGAAACACCGATGATGCAGCCACATGCCGGAGGCGCCATAGCCCGCCCGTTCAAAACGCATCACAACGCCCTTAATATGGATTTTTATTTGCGGGTCGCTCCGGAGCTTTATTTAAAGAGACTTGTTACCGGTGGATTGGAAAGAGTTTACGAAATCAACAGAAACTTCCGCAACGAAGGGATTTCTACTTTTCATAATCCTGAGTTTACTATGATGGAATTTTACCAGTCGTACAGCACTTATGAAGATTTAATGTCTCTTACCGAGTATTTATTCGTGTTTCTTGCCAAGGATACATTCGGCGGGCTGAAATTTAATTATCAGAACACGGAAATAGATTTAACTCCTCCCTGGAAGCGCATCTCTGTAAACGAAGCACTTGTGCAATTAGCGGGAATGGAGCCAGCCCACCTGGAGAATCAAGAAAAGGCCCTTGCTTTTGCCCGAAAGGCAGGATGCAATGTCAAATCGACGGATCATTTGGGAAAAATTTTAATGGCCGTTTTCGATGAGGTTGTGGAAAAGAAACTTATTCAACCGACATTCGTAACTCATTATCCGGTGATTATATCTCCCTTGTCGAGAAGATCGAAAAAGAATGAAAACGTCACTGACCGTTTTGAACTATATATTTACGGTAAAGAGATTGCCAATGCGTTTTCGGAATTAAACGATCCTGTTGATCAGAAAGAGAGATTTATTCAGCAATTAAAGGAAAGAGAGGCCGGCGACGAAGAGGCTCATGAAATGGACGAGGATTATATCCGCGCTTTGGAATATGCCATGCCGCCTACCGCCGGAGAAGGCATCGGTATTGATCGTCTGATAATGCTTTTTACTGATTGCGCTTCCATCAGAGATGTTATTTTGTTTCCTCTGTTAAAAACGAAACAGGAATAAGATGAAGATTTAATAGAATTTTCATATCCGTATTTTCCCTAAGCAACAGGATTATAATACTCAGATGTCCTACGAACTTTTTATAAGCAGTCGTTACTTAAGAGCGAAACGCAAACAGGTGTTCGTTTCTGTAATTACGTTCATATCGATCTTCGGTATTTTTTTGGGCGTGGCGGCTTTGATTATCGTGCTCGCGGTTATGAACGGATTTGAAGATGATTTACGAACAAAAATTCTGGGAATCAAATCTCATATAGAATTGACAACCGACATGGCCGGTCCCATGAAAAATTATCAGAAGGTTCGCGAAAGAATTGCCGGCATAGAAGGGGTTGTCGCGTCCACGCCTTTTATTTACTCTCAGGCGATGATTCGCAACGGCAATGGCGTTACCGGAGTGGTCATTCGCGCTTTGGACACACAAAGCGCTTTTAAAGTTATTAATCTGGGAAAAATTAAAGAAGGCAATCTTGAATATCTTAACAGAATTCCACAGGAAATCTCTCTTAATTATAAAAATAACGGAGCACTGCCGGAAGGTATAATTATCGGCAAGGAAATGGCCAGAAATATGGGGATTTTCTTATACGACACCATAACAATTATTTCTCCGGTAAGTATTGCTACTCCGATGGGCACAGTTCCCCGCATGGGGAAATTTGTTGTCGTCGGTATTTTTGAATCCGGGTTCTATGAATACGATTCAACTCTGGCTTATTTATCTTTAGAAAGCTGTCAAAAATTTTTACAGATGGGAGACGCTGTTACGGGAATTGATATAAAGGTTGATGATATTTACAAGGCGGATATCATTGCCGGAAAAATTCAAAACAATCTTGGATTCCCTTTCTGGACGCAAAACTGGATGCAGATGAATAAAAATCTTTTCTCGGCCCTAAAGATGGAAAAACGAGTCATGTTTATTATTCTTAGTTTAATCGTTTTAGTTGCGACCTTTAATATAATCAGCGCATTGATAATGATCGTAATGGAAAAAAACAAGGATATTGCCATATTGAAATCAATGGGAGCTACTTCCCAAAGCGTTATGAAGATATTTATTTATCAGGGCATGATTATCGGTGTTATCGGCACTTTATTCGGTTGTATTGCCGGAATCACCGTGGCTTTGAATTTACAAAAAGTATCGCTGTTTGTGGAAAAGATTTTTCACTTTAAGTTTTTGCCGGGTGATGTTTATTATTTAAGCGAGCTTCCTTCCAAAGTAAACTACGGCGACATTTTAATCATTGTTGCCGGCACTTTGCTGATTTGCTTTTTATCGACAATTTATCCGTCGTTGAGAGCTTCCAAAACGGATCCCGCTGAAGCCTTAAGGTATGAATAAAAAATAAATAGTTAATGAAAGACATTATGATTGTACTGGAAAATTTATCAAAGACGTTTTTCAAAGAAGAAAACAAAATAGAGGTTTTACGAGGCCTGAACCTGAAGATAGAAAGAGGAGAGTCTCTTGCTGTTCTGGGTATTTCCGGCGCAGGCAAAAGCACTCTCATTCATATTATGGGGATGCTGGATCACCCCACTGGCGGTAGTCTTCTTATTGATGAAATGAATGTTTTTGAATGGGGAGAAAAAAAGAGAGCTTATTTTCGTAATTCGCATATAGGCTTCGTTTTTCAATTTAATAATCTTCTTCCGGAATTTAATGCTTTGGAAAATACTATGATGCCGGCTTTAATAGGGGGTATGCAAAAAAAACAGGCGGGAGAAAAAGCTTGCAAATTACTAAAAGAAGTTGGATTAGAGAACAGAATCAGGCACAAACCGGGAGAACTGTCGGGAGGCGAACAACAGAGGGTGGCCATAGCCCGTGCTCTTATTATGGAACCGGAGATATTGCTGGTTGATGAACCTACCGGAAATCTTGACACGGAAACGGGAAAAAAGATAGAAGACATACTTGTAAATTTGAATGCAGAGAAAAAAATAACTCTTGTTACAGTAACCCATAACAAATTACTGGCAGAAAGAATGTCCGAAAGGATTGTTCTGCATGATGGAGAAATTTATGAATATAAATAAAATAACATGTAAAATTTTTCTTCTTTTTTTATTTTTGATTATTCTTTTTGTTCCTTGGGCTCATTCGGAGGAATTGAAGAAGATTATGGTGATGCCTTTTGAAATATACAGCAATCAAGATAAAGCGGCTATCCGTGAATCTTTTTATAAAAATTTATCAGAGGAATTGCAGAAAGAAAAATCGGTTCAGATAATTTCCGCTGATGAATTCCTAAAAAACTATGTCAAAATTGACGTCAATAAAGCTATCGATCATGGAAAATCTAAGGGAGCAGATTTTGTAATTACAGGAACACTGACTCAGTTTGGCAAATCATTAAACATTGACGCTCAAATAATCGATGTGGAAAAGAAAAGTATTTTGCCTCCAGCTTCAGTCCAAGATAGAGGGGTGACCAATATTAGCTCTGTCATCGAGCGATTAAAAGTAGAGATTCTTGATAGAATAGGATTGGTTCAAAAAATAGCCAGGATCGAAATTCAAGGCAACAAGAAGATAAATTCTTCGGCAATTATTGCGAAAATAAAAAGTAAAAAAGGCGGTATTTTTTCCGACGCTGATATAGCAGCTGATATTAAGACAATTTTTAAAATGGGTTTTTTTCTGGACGTAACAGCAGAAACTACACCCACAACTGAAGGGAAAATTATTACATTTATTGTGCGGGAAAAGGGACTTGTTTCCGAAATCAGCATTACCGGCAATAAAGCATTAAGCAAGGATGAAATTCAGGGAGTTTTGACAATTAAAACAAGGCAAAATCTTAATCAGGAACAAATTAAAGCCGACATTGAAAAGATAAAAGCGCTTTATGACAGTAAAGGCTATTATAATGTGGAAATAACAGATAAAGTCGAACAAGACGGGGAAAAAGATTTTCGCGTTGTTCTGGATATCAAAGAAAATGACAGGCTCTATATCAGGACGATTACTTTTGAAGGCAATGAAGCGTTCAGCTCGAAAGAATTGAAAAAAATGATGAGCACTTCCGAAAAGGGCATTTTTTCTTTCATTACCGATTCCGGTTTGCTGAAACGCGAACAGCTCAAACAGGACGTTGGCAAAATAAACGCTTATTATCTCAATAATGGTTTTATTACTTCTCATGTTGCCGAACCGGAAATAACTACCGATAAAAAAGGAATTTACGTAAAAATAAAAATCCAAGAAGGAAAAAGATTTAAAGTAGATAAAGTGGAAATTTCCGGAGATTTGCTGGAAAAATCAAGAGAGGAATTGTCGAAGTCCCTCATAGTTAAAAGAGGTGATGATTACAACAGGGAAGCGATTATTAAAGACTTAGATCTTCTTACACGAGCCTGCAATGATGAAGGTTACGCCAACGCCGAGATTAACCCCAAGATAAACACCAGAGAAAGTGAACAGATGGTTGATGTGGATTTTCAAATAAATAAAGGCGAGACGGTTTATATCAGTCACATCAATATTTCCGGCAATAACATTACCCGGGACAAGGTTATCCGGCGTCAATTGGAAGTTGCTGAAGGTGATCTTTATTCAAGCAGCAAATTGAAAACCAGTTACGCTAATTTGAACAGATTGCGGTATTTTGAAGAGGTAGATTTTCAGACAGAAAAAGGACCTGATAAAAATAAAACCGATATCAATATCCGGGTCAAGGAAAAAAGTACAGGTATGATTATGGTAGGCGCGGGTTATAGCGCTTCTGATAATCTCATTGGGATGGCGCAGATTACTCAGCAAAACTTTCTGGGCTATGGCCAGATTTTAAGCCTGAGAGCGTCGCTAGGTTCCAAGACCAATAATTATGACCTGTCATTCACAGAACCATGGCTTTTTGATTTGCCGCTTTGGTGTAAGGCAGATATCTGGAAATATCTAAAAGAATATGATTATTATAAGTTGAATACGGAAGGTGCTGGCCTTACTTTTGGTTATCCTATTGTGGAAAAAATTGTTGGCTACTTAGGTTATAAGTTTTATGTAGATGATATCACAGATGTTTCTTCGTCAGCTACCGATTATGTTAAAGCGCAAGAGGGTCAAACATCTACCAGTGCCGTAACATTATCTTCTATTCGCGACACGACAGACGATTATATTTTCCCATCCAAAGGGACCAAGACCAACCTTTCCGTTACATATGCCGGCGGACCATTACAGGGCGACGCTCAATACACGCAATATGGAGCAAGCTTATTCACCTACTTCCCTCTTCCCCTGGATGTCGTTTTTGCAGCCAAAGGAAGAATCGGTTATATCGAAGGCCAAGGTCATGATGCAACTAAAACTAAGACGAAGAAAGGAACAGAACCAGACACAGTAAAAGAAACGGGAATTCCCCTTTCCAATTTATATGTTCTGGGCGGTATCAATTCTCTGCGCGGATTTCGTTATGTCGGGCCGACTAATGGCGGAACTTCTGATGTAATTGGCGGTACAAGCATGTTAGTCTTTAATTTTGAGTTGATATTTCCCTTTATTAAAGATTCCGGAATGAAGATTGTCGCTTTCTATGATGCCGGTAACTCCTGGAACAACGAATATAATGTTGGCGACTTACGGCAATCCGCCGGAGCTGGTATTCGCTGGTATTCACCGATCGGTCCGTTAAGACTTGAATATGGCCATGTAATTAATCGCGGAGATTTGAAAGATGAGTCCAGTGGACGCTGGGAATTTACCATTGGAATGCCAATGTAAACATAGGGAATAGAAATTTATTCTCTACATAAATTAAAAGAGGAGATTATAAATGAAAAAAAATGTTTATCTGATGATAGTAATTACCTTATTGGTTTTTGTCTGGAGTAAGAATGTTCTGGCCGTTGAAAAAATTGGTTTTATCAACTTACAGGAAATAATGCAGGATTCGAACGCGGGTAAAAAGGCTGCAGAAGATTTTAAGAAGTTTTACGAAAAAGAAACTCAGGAAATAAAATCAGTAGAAAAAGAACTGAAGAAAATGAAAGAAGATCTGGAAAAACAAAGTTCCATTATGACTCAGAGTTCACGAAACGAAAAAGAAGCCGCTTATCAAAAGAAAATGAGAGATTATCAATTGCTGGTCAATGATACAAACGAAGAGCTTAGAAAACGAGATCAGGAAATGACTCAAAAACTAATGCCCGGAATAATTAAAATTGTCCGTTCCATCGCCGAAAAAGAAAAATATACTCTGGTCATAGATGTGGCAACCATGCCTATTCCTTATTACGCTAAGGAAGGTGATATCAGCAATAGAGTCATCGAAGAATTCAATAAATCGAAGTAACAGGAAAACATTTAGCCAATGAAAATGACGATTGGAGAGATAGCCGTTTATCTTAGCGGCACCGTCATCGGATCGGAAAGTGTTTTTATCAACGATATACGATCCATTGAAGAGGCGAAAGAAGGTGATCTCACCTTTATTGCCAATAAGAAGTATTTGAAAAAACTTAAAACGACAAAAGCATCAGCCATTCTTGTCTCCCAGCAGACAACGGTTGAAGGGAAAAACTTAATTGTTGTTTCTGATCCTTACGTTGCACTGGGGAAAATACTTGCTCTTTTTTATCCTTCAGAACATGGCCGCAGTGGTATAAGTCCTGATGCTTATATTGAAGATGGCGCCATTGTGTCTCCTGACGCCACAATTTTTCCCCACACTTTTATTTCTAAAGGAGCGAAGATCGGCAGAGGAACTGTTGTTTACCCCGGTGTTTTTATCGGCAGGAACGTTTGCATTGGAGAAAATTCAACACTATATGCGAATGTTAGCGTTTATCATTCATGTGTTATTGGTAACCGGGTAACGCTACATTCCGGAGTTGTCGTCGGCGCTGATGGTTTCGGTTTTGCTTCTCCCGGTAAAGAAAATATCAAAATCCCACAAGTTGGTTTTGTGCAAATTGATGATGATGTGGAAGTAGGCGCCAATACAACTATTGATAGAGCCGCACTGGGGAAAACCTGGATTCAGCGCAACGTAAAAATTGATAATCTTGTTCAGATTGCCCATAATGTTGTTATTGGCGAAAATTCAGTCATTGTTGCCCAAGTCGGTATTTCCGGAAGCACTAAACTGGGAAGAAGTGTAATGGTTGGCGGGCAGACAGGAATGGTCGGACATATCAATATTGGTGATAACGTGATGATAGCCGCTGGTTCAGGGATTCACAGAGATATCAAGCCTGGTGAAATTGTCGGCGGAGCTCCGCAAATGCCTTATAAAGAATGGCTGCAATTCGAAGCGTGCCGGTCAAAACTTCCCGGGATGAGAACTACATTGAGGGATCTGGTAAAAAAAATCGATGATCTTGAGAAAAAATTTCAGAAGAAGGTTAAATAAATGAAAATTCATCCTACAGCGATTATTTCTTCTGATGCAAACATAGAAGAAGGTGTGGAAATAGGGCCCTATGTAATAATTGGTTCTGATGTAAAAATCGGAAAAAACTCTGTCATCGGTCCGCATACAGTAATAGACGATTTTACTCAAATTGGAGAAAACTGCCATATCTTTCAGTTTTGCTCAATTGGTGCTCCTCCTCAGGACTTGAAGTTTGGCGGGGAAAAGACCCGTGTGGTTATCGGCAATTTCAACACTATCAGAGAATTTGTGACAATTCACCGCTCGACGACAGCTGATATCGGCATGACAATTATTGGAGATCATAATCTGATAATGGCTTACTGCCATGTAGCTCATAATTGTAAGCTAGGTAATAACGTTATCATGTCCAATGCGGCGACATTGGCCGGTCATGTTAATGTTGAAGATTATGCCATCATCAGTGGTCTTACAGGAGTGCACCAATTCTGCCGTGTTGGCGCACACTGCATGATCGGAGGGTGCTCCGCCGCAGTCAAAGATATTCCTCCCTATACTATTGCTCAGGGAAACCACGCTAAACTTTTTGGTCTGAATTTGATCGGTTTGAAAAGAAGAAATTTTTCTGAAAAGACTATTAAAGCAATCAGCGAAGCCTACCGCATTATTTTTCGTTCCAAGTTGCGCCTGGAAGACGCGATAAAAAAAGCGGAATCGGAAGTGGAAAATCTGCCGGAAGTAAACCATTTTATAAAATTTATTAAAGAATCGGAAAGAGGCATTTGCCGCTAATTAATAAGGAAATGAAAAAAAAGAAGATAAAAGTCGGTGTTGTCGGAATCGGCCATTTAGGCAATTATCATTTACAGAAATACCAGAAAATAGAATCCAGCGAAATCATTGCTGTGGCGGATATGTTTCCGGATCGCGCTCAAAAAGCGGCGGAAATTTACAGATGCGCGGCATTTGCAGATTATCGCGCCATGATCGGTAAGGTTGACGCCGCAAGCATCACCGTCCCGACGAGTGATCATTACAAAATTGCCAAAGATTTTCTTAAGGCAGGCATTGATGTTCTGATAGAAAAGCCAATTTGCGCAACGTTGGAAGAAGCTGATGAATTGATTAAAATTGCTGAAAAAAAGAAACTTGTTCTGCAAGTTGGCTTTGTCGAAAGATTCAATCCCGCTGTAATGGCTTTGGAAAAAGTTATCCAAAAACCTCTCTTTATTGAATCCCATAGATTACATCCGTTCTTCGAGCGTGGTACAGATGTTGATGTAATTCTGGACCTGATGATTCATGACCTGGACATTATTATAAAATTTGTAAACTCTTCAATTACCGCAGTGGAAGCAGTAGGCGTGCCGATTCTTTCGGATAAAATTGATATTGCCAATGCACGTATTTCTTTCGCCAGCGGATGTGTAGCCAATGTTACAGCCAGTCGCATCAGCAGTAAAACCATGCAGAAGATACGTTTCTTCGGAGTCGAAGGATATCATTCAGTGGATTGTCAGAAAAGGGAAATTTTATCTTTAGGTAAAGAAAAAAACGAATCCGGTCAATTGCAAATTTTGCAGAATAATATCGAAGTAGGAAGTCATGATCCTCTGGAAGAGGAAATTCGCGCTTTTGTTGATGCGGTTATCAATCGTTCTAAACCGCTTATCTCTGGCGAAGACGCGCGCAAATCTTTGGCACTGGCCATGGAGATAATAAAAAAAATGAAAGTAGTCGAGGATTTATTAAAATGATTCCCATGGTGGACCTGAAAAGACAGTATCACGATTTGAAAAAGGAAATTGATGTGGCGGTAAGTAATGTTTTGGAAGAAACACGATTTATTCTCGGTCCCAATGTCAGCGCTTTGGAAAATGAAGTTGCCGCCTATCATAATCTGCCTTATGCCATTGGCGTTGCCAATGGCACGGATGCGTTACTTCTTGCTCTGCGCGCCTGTAATATCAAGGAAGGTGACGAGGTTATTACAACTCCCTTTACTTTCATTGCTACGGCGGAAGTGATAGCTCTTTTGAAAGCCAGGCCTGTCTTTGTGGATATTTGTCCTGAAACATTCAATCTGGATTGCAGTCAGATAGCAGGTAAAATAACCTCGAAAACAAAAGCAATTATCCCTGTTCATTTGTTCGGTCATCCTGCTGATATGAATCCCATTATGGAAATAGCCCGAAAGCATGATCTAAAGGTTATTGAAGACTGCGCTCAGGCATTTGGTGCCAAATACGAAGACAGGAAAGTGGGATCCATAGGCGATATCGGGTGTTTTAGTTTTTTCCCCAGTAAAAATCTGGCGGGCTGCGGCGATGGCGGTATGGTCATTACGAAAAATGAAGAGATCGCCGGTCGTATAAAAATGTTGCGCAATCATGGCAGTTCAAAACGTTATTATCATCAGGAGATAGGTTATAATAGCCGTTTGGATGAGATTCAGGCAGCCATCATTCGCGTCAAGCTCAAAAAGATAGATCAGTTTAATACGGCGCGCCGCCAAAACGCAGTTGCTTACTGTGCGGCAATTAACAATAAGAATGTCACTTTGCCTGCCGTTGCTTCCGGTTGTGAACATGTTTACCATCAATTTACTATTCGAGCAAAAAATCGTGATCTTCTAGCCGATGCTCTTCATAAAAAAGATATAGCATCCGCTGTTTATTATCCTGTACCTCTGCACCAGCAGAAAGTTTTTCTGAAATTATATAATTATTCAGAGAAGCTGCCGCAAAGCGAGATGTGCTCTCAGGAAGTCCTTTCTCTACCGATGTTTCCGGAGTTAAGCGATGAAGAAATAAGGCTTATTGCCGACGTGGTTAATAATGTCTTTTGAAAATAATCCAATCCGGGCAATGAAAACTGCAAACAAAAATAAAACCATCATGATTATTGCCGGTGAGGCTTCCGGCGACATGTATGGAGCCAATCTTGTCAGGGAGATGCTTAAAATCAATCCGGCGCTGAATTTTTACGGCATCGGCGGGAAAAAATTGCGTGAAGAAGGAGTGCAAATTCTTGCCGACGCTTCAGAAATGGCCGTTGTCGGTCTGACCGAGGTTGTTTTCAAATTAAGAAATATATTAAAAATTATGGCCATGATGAAAAAATCGTTAGATGAGCGCCGGCCTGATCTTATCATTTTAATTGACTATCCCGATTTTAATTTACCGTTAGCCAAAGCCGCCAGCAAAAGAAACATAAAAGTTTTGTACTACATAAGTCCCCAGGTTTGGGCGTGGCGTCAAGGAAGAATCGGACAAATAAAAAAAACGGTGAACAAAATGGCGGTTATATTGCCTTTTGAGATTGAAACTTATAAAAGACAGGGCTTCGCTGTGAACTATGTAGGCCATCCTTTGCTGGATATGATAAAATTAAATTATCCCAAACAGGAATCGAGAAAAAAATTTGGTCTTGATGAAGACAAAATTACGATAGGAATTTTACCCGGGAGCCGGCTTTCGGAAGTAAGAAAATTGCTGCCCGAGTTATTGCAGGCAGCCCAAATATTAAAGAACAAAATGCCGGATATACAATTTGTTTTACCTCTTGCCGATACGCTTGAAGAAGCAACACTAACTGAAATCATTTCCGGATTTAATGTTAAAATAAATGTAATATCCGGTCATACATATGATGTCGTTTCCTGCGTTGATCTGGCATTGGTTGCTTCGGGCACGGCGACTTTGGAAACAGCTTTGCTCAATGTTCCCATGATTATAGTTTATAAAATTTCTCTGCTGTCTTATTTTATCGGCAGGCTGTTTGTTCGTGTAAAAAACATCGGTCTTGTAAATATTATTGCCGGAAAGACAATCGTTCCGGAACTGATTCAAAATGATGCCAGCGGCGTGCGTATTGCCGCTGAGGCTTTGTCTATTTTAAAAAATGGCGAAAGAAAACAGGAAATGATAAGAGAGTTGGAGGCCATCCGGGCCAGATTGGGCGAGCCCGGAGCCGCAATAAGAACTGCCAAGATGGCATTGGATATGTTATAAAGGGAACAAGAAAACGATGAATACATTCAAACGTCTCTTGGGCCTTGGCCGCCCATACAGCATGCGCTTTTTGATTTCTATGATCTGTATGGTTATAGTTGGAGCGTTAACATCATCGCAGGCAGTGCTGGTTAAACCGATTCTGGATGATATCTTTCTGGCGAAGAATCCTGCATCGCTGAAATGGCTTCCCCTTGCTGTCGTGATGATTTTTTTACTCAAGGGAATCTGCAATTATATCCAGACTGTTTTAATGAGCTTTATAGGATTGCGTATCGTCACTGATCTGCGTAATAAACTCTACGAACAAATTCAGAAACAATCCCTGTCTTTTTTTACGCAACATCCGACAGGCCTGCTCATGTCGCGGATTACCAACGATGTTGCATCTATTCAAGACGCATCGTCGGAAGTAGTGACCAGTATCGTCAAAGACTCTTTTACGATTATATCTTTGGTTTGTGTAATTTTTTATACAGACTGGAAACTGGCCTTTATTGCCATGATTATTTTCCCTCTCACAATCTATCCTATTTCCGAATTTGGCAAAAAGATACGTAAGGTGACCACGTCAACGCAAATAACGATGGCAACACTAAGCTCTCTTTTGCAGGAAACAATTTCCGGAACCCGTATTGTAAAAGCCTTTGGCATGGAAAAATATGAAAACAAAAGATTTGCCGGTGAAAACGAACGCTTCTTCAAATTAAACATGAAGGCAGTTTCCGTTAAAGCTCTTTCTCACCCCCTGATGGAATTTTTGGGCGGACTGGGTATAGCTGCCGTAATCTTTTATGGTGGTTACAGTGTCTTAGAAGGCAAATCCACTCCCGGCACTTTTTTTTCTTTCTTGACGGCGGTACTGATGCTCTATGAGCCGGTTAAAAGGCTTACAAATGTCAATAATACCATTAATCAAGGTATTGCCGGTGCGGAAAGGGTTTTCAGTATTATTGATCTTGCTCCCGATATTGAAGATAAGCCCAATGCAGCGGAACTTCCCACTGTCAGCAGCGGAATTGATATGGAGAATGTTACTTTCCGCTATGAAAAAATACCGGTATTAAAAAACATACAACTTTCCATAAAGGCGGGAGAAGTTGTTGCTTTCGTAGGTATGAGCGGGGGAGGAAAAACATCGCTGGTTAATCTGATACCAAGATTCTATGATGTCAGTGAAGGCCGCATTCTAATTGACGGCCATGATATACGGGATGTTTCTCTGCAATCACTGCGCAGGCAGATCTCCATAGTAACTCAGCAAACAATCCTTTTTAATGATACTGTAAGAAATAATATTGCTTACGGAAGTTTTGAGAAAAGCGAAGAAGATATTATAAGTGCGGCTAAAGCCGCCAACGCCCATGATTTCATCATGAAGATGCCCAAAGGTTATGACACAAATATCGGAGAATTGGGCACCAAAATTTCCGGCGGAGAAAAACAACGTCTGTCGATCGCCCGCGCTATATTAAAAAACGCTCCCATTTTAATTCTAGACGAAGCAACTTCATCTCTGGACACGGAAGCGGAAATGGAAGTGCAAGTTGCGTTGGATAATCTCATGAGAGGCCGTACCACTCTTGTTATAGCGCACAGACTTTCCACAATCCGCAACGCCGATAGAATCATTGTACTGGTTAATGGAGAAATTATTGAGCAAGGCGATCACGAAACATTGATGAAGAAGCAAGGCGAATATTTCCGTCTATATAATTTGCAGTTCAAGGATGAAGGAAGTGATGAAAAAAATGATCAATTGGCAGAGGATATGGGATGATAATGGAAACACAAGCGGTTTCAATCCTGTAAAAATCATCGCGCTAATTCTGTCCTTTTTTTATCTTATTATTATCAATTTTCGTAATTGGCTTTATGATCACAAAATATTTAAAGAAATAAAGCTTTCCTGTCCGGTAATTAGCGTCGGCAATATCTCTGTCGGCGGCACAGGTAAAACTCCCTGCGTAATAATGCTTGCCCAAATGCTGAAAAAATACGGTTTCCAGCCGGCGGTTATCAGCCGCGGTTATGGTGGCCGCAATATAAGCCCTGCCAATATTGTGTCGGATGGAGATAAGATTATACTTGACAGTGAAACCGCAGGAGACGAACCTTCTTTAATTGCCAATGCTCTCAAAGGCGTTCCGGTAATTACCGGAACTAAAAGAAGAACTACAGGACAGGTGGCCATAGATAAGTTCGGCGCAGATGTTCTTCTTTGCGATGATGCCATGCAGCATAGGCAAATTTTCAGAGATATTAATTTGGTATTATTGGACAGTAAGGGTTTCCAAGGGAATTACCATGTCTTGCCGCGGGGAAAATTGCGGGAGCCGATAAAAGAAATCAGACGCGCCGGTGCCATTTTGCTCACACACGCTGATGAAGAGGTAAAGATTGATGCAAAAATAGAGGAACTGATTAAAACTGAAAAAATTCCAGTTTTTCGAAGTATTCATCAGCCAGAAGATATTATCAACTCAGATGAAAGCGTTCGAAAACCAGTTTCCGAACTGAAAGGGAAAAAAGTCAGCGCGTTTTGTGGAATAGCCAATCCTGATTCGTTTAAAAAAACCTTACTGGCTGCACAAGTGCATCTTCTATCGTTTGATATTTTCACCGATCACCATCGCTACAGCGAAAAAGAAATTGAGGAACTGAAGACAGTATTTATTAAAAGCGATGCCGATTATCTGGTGACCACGGAAAAGGATGCCATGCGCCTGCAAAATCATTCAGCTTTTTTAAAATCCCTTTTCATACTGCGCGTGAAAATGGAAATAAAACCATCAGTGCAGTCATTCGAAAATTTTATAATGGGGGAAATAAAAACCTGTAAGACGAAACAAAAAGGATAATTAATTGAAGTTTGGAAAAGTAATAAAATTACCACGCGAAGGTATAAATAAAATTTTGATTCGCGGCACAAACTGGATTGGTGATGCTGTTTTAACATTGCCAGCCGTGGCGTCTATCCGTGCCACTTATCCCAAGGCTCATATTGCCATGCTGGTAAAGCCATGGGTAGCTGATATTTACAAACTTTTCTCTGATTTAGATGAAATAATCATCTATGAAAATAAATTTGACACTCCTACCGGAGTTTTGCGTCTTGCCCGGAAGCTTAAAAAGGAAAACTTTGATCTGGCGATACTTTTACAAAATGCGATAGAAGCGGCAATTATAGCTCTTGCGGCGGGAATTCCGCTGCGTGCCGGTTATGATTCTGATGCCCGCGGCCTTATGCTTACCAATAGCGTGCGGCGAACGGAAGAAATAAAGAAAGTTCATCAAACTGATTACTATCTGGAGATGGTCAAGGCATTAGGATGTGTTTCTTTTAATCGTGAAATGAACCTGAAAACAAAAATCAACCTTTCGGATGCAAGGGATGTTTTGCGTAAATTTGTGCCAGAATCAAAGAAGACTATGATTGGCATAGCGCCGGGAGCAACATACGGAGCCGCAAAAAGATGGTTTCCGGAAAGGTTTGCCGAGGTTGCCGATATGATGGATAAAAAATTTTCTGTTCAGGGCATTATTCTGGGAGGCAAGGCCGATGGGGAAACCGCACAGGAAGTTCAGAAATTGGCGCGAACTGAACTAATTAATCTTGCCGGAAAGACAAATCTGCGGGAAGCCATTTATTTGATCTCGCAATGCCGACTGTTTATCAGCAATGATTCCGGATTAATGCATATCGCGGGCGCTTTGAACATTCCCACCATTGCTATTTTTGGTTCCACAAATCCAATTACAACCGCGCCCATGGGAAACAAGTCGGTCATCGTCCGCAAGGGAGTATCCTGCAGCCCCTGCCTTAAAAAAACATGCCCGACGGATTTTCGTTGCATGAGTATGATTTCTGTGGAAGATGTTTTACAGGTTGCTCAGAATTTATTGTGAAACTCCAATTTAATGAGACTCGCTGAAAACAAACGCAGTGAAGTTTGAAGCGTTAGTCAAATTATCCCAGGAGCGAAGCGACGCGGGGCTATATCGCGAAGCGGAGGGTATAAACTCCAAAGCTTGCTTTGGGGTTTATATTAGTGATTTCAAGATAAGCGGGATAAAAATCAATGAAGAAGAATAAAGCAGTTTTTCTGGACAGAGATGGAGTAATAAATGAAGAGGTTGGTTATCTGAATAGCCTTGATAAACTGAAGATAATACCGGGAGCTTATAAAGCTATCAGATTGATAAATGAGAGCGGGATGAAGGCCGTTGTCATTTCCAATCAGGCAGGCGTAGCCAAGGGTTTTTTCACGGAAGAATTTGTGAGAAAAACAAATGATTGTTTGCAAATGATCTTAAGTCAGCATGGGGCATACATAAATAGTTTTTATTATTGTCCTCATCATCCCACGGAAGGGACGGAGCCTTACCGGCAGATTTGCGACTGTCGTAAGCCGGCGCCTGGTATGTTGATTAAAGCTGCGCAGGATTTAAATATAGATTTAAAAAAATCTTACTTTGTTGGCGATAGATTTCACGATATGGAAGCTGCGAAAAAAGCGGGAGTTAAGGGCATTTTGGTAAAAACAGGATATAGCAGTGAATTATTGCAGGACGATGGTCAGGATAAGGCAACACCAGAGAGTAAACCTGATTTTATTGCCGCCGATATTCTGGAAGCAGTAAGATGGATATTAGACCAAGTTGCTTTCAAATATTAATTATTGTGAGACTCAAATTTCAAAAACAAGGTGCATTGAAATTTGTAAGTCAAACAATCCCGCACAGCGGAGGGTAATGAGACCCAAGTTTCAGAAATACAGTGTACTGAAACTTGTGAGTCGAATTATCCTGGACATGTGCACGGATATAATATCCCGCAGCCTACTGCGGAATTTTTGCTAAAGCTTGCTTTGGGATTTATACCCGTGATTGAAAGCTTACTTGGTCTTATCCCAGGTCAACTAATTGTATGATAGTAAATTGGCATTGAAGGATAGAGAGTGAATATACTAATCGTAAAACTAAGTGCGATAGGTGATATAATTCATACTCTGCCGTCTCTTATCGAACTCCGCCGGCTTTATCCTGAAGCTCACATAACCTGGGTTGTGGAAGAAGCCGCTGCAGATTTGATTAAAAATCATCCTTTGCTGGATGTTGTTTTAATTTCACGACGCAAGAGCTGGATCAAAGATTTTCAAAACGGCAAAGTCAAACGGCCTTTAAAGGAAATAAGTTCTTTTATAAAAACTTTGCGGCAGCGCCATTATGATCTGGTGATTGATTTTCATGGCCTGTTCAAAAGTTCAATAATTGTAGTTCTTTCAGGTGCGAAAAGAAAACTTGGATATAATTCTTTGCAGGAATTAAGCGGTTTGTTTCTGAATGAAAAAATTCCTGAAGATATGAATAAGCACGCGGTTGACCGCTACTTGGATTTCCCTCGTTATCTTGGCGCAAAAACAGAAAATGCACGCTTTTTTCTTCCTTTTAATAAGCAAGAAGAAGAAAAGTCGCAAATTTTGTTGCACAAATATAATCTGGAAGAAAAAAAATTTATCGCCATTAATCCTGTTGCTTTATGGGAAACAAAACTTTGGAGCAATGAAAAATTTGCCCGTTTGGCCGACTTAATCAATAATGAAATGCAAGTGAAAGTCGTTTTTACCGGAAGCGAAAAAAAATCAATTGAAAAAATAATTTCACTTATGACGACCGAGAGTATAAATTTAGGTGGGGAAACAACATTGCTTGATCTCGCTTATATTTACAAAAAGGCACGATTGGTGATAACCACCGATTCCGGTCCCATGCATTTAGCCGCAGCTGTGAAAGCCCCGATTATAGCTCTTTTTGGGCCGACAGACCCTGCTAGAACAGGCCCTTACGGGTCTGGTCATTCAATCGTCAGAACTGAAATTGTCTGCAGCCCATGCTTTTTAAAAAAATGTCCGACCAAAAAATGCATGGAAGATATATCAACCGAGCAGGTTTTTGCCGCCGTAAAAAAATTTAAGGAGGTATAAATGCCTTTTAATAAAAAACTTTTAGAAATTCTTATCTGTCCCCAATGTCGCGGGAAGGTTCGCCTTGATGAAAAGGCAAACGGTATAATTTGCGATAAGTGTAAGTTGCTATATGAAATAAAGGATGATATTCCCGTAATGCTTGTGGAAGAGGCGAAGAAGATTTCCTGAAGCAAAAAGTTAATTTTATCTTTTAATTTTAATATAAATTTGTCGAACTGTGTGTTTTTTAAAAATAAAATAAAATTTCTTGACAGCTAAATTATAATAATATAGTATTTATTACACTTGAAAAAAGGCTATTTAAGCCCTACCCTTTGGAGCGATTCAGATATTCAAATATACGACCCGAGATTAATCCGTAATTACTAAAAAATCTTAACTATCTTTATTTTGTTTCTTTTAAAATAATGCGGTAATGATAAAGGGAAATATTTAATATCATAATAATTTTCATGTAACCTGATTATAATTAAAAACAAAGGAATATTTATGAATATTGAAGACATTAAACGATTGCCTATCAGCGAACTAAACGATCTGGGCAGGAAGCTGGACGTTCCCGGAGCTAGCGGAATGCGGCGTCAGGAGTTGATTTTTGCCATTCTTCAGACGCAGGCGGAGCAAAATGGTGTTATTTCCGGTTCAGGAGTGCTGGAAATTCTGCCCGACGGATTCGGTTTTTTACGAGCAATTGATTATAACTACTTGCCCAGTCCGGATGATATTTATATTTCGCCGTCGCAAATCAGGAGATTTAATTTAAAAACCGGAGATACAGTTTCCGGTGAGGTCCGTCCCCCGAAAGAAGGGGAGAAATATTTTGCCCTTTTAAAAGTTGATACGGTAAATTTTGAAAGTCCGGAACAAGCCCGTGACAAAATACTTTTTGATAATCTAACGCCTCTTTATCCTCTGGAAAAATTAAATCTGGAATATGATCCTAAAAATTATTCCACTAGGACTCTGGATTTATTTGCGCCAATTGGCAAAGGACAACGTGGATTGATTGTTTCTCCGCCACGAACCGGGAAAACAGTTCTTTTGCAGGATATTGCCCACAGTATTGCCGCCAATCATCCCGAAGTGGTTTTGATGGTGCTTTTAATTGACGAACGGCCGGAAGAAGTCACCGATATGCAGCGTAGTGTTTCCGGTGAGGTAATCGCCTCGACATTTGATGAACCGGCTTCCTGCCATGTTCAGGTGGCGGAAATGGTTATTGAAAAAGCCAAGCGTCTTGTCGAGCATAAAAAAGATGTGGTCATTTTATTAGACAGCATTACGCGTCTGGCGCGGGCGTACAACACTGTCGTTCCACCCAGTGGGAAAGTGCTTTCCGGTGGTGTTGATTCCAATGCTTTGCATAAACCAAAACGCTTCTTCGGCGCGGCCAGAAATATCGAAAACGGAGGCAGTCTCACAATAATTTCCACGGCTTTGATTGATACCGGAAGCAGGATGGATGAAGTCATTTTTGAAGAATTCAAGGGAACAGGCAATATGGAACTGCATCTGGACCGCCGTATTTCCGATCGTAGAATATTCCCCGCTTTCGATCTGATTCGTTCCGGAACCAGAAAAGAAGAACTGCTGATTCCTAAAAATAATCTCAATCGGATCTGGATACTGCGCAGACTACTGCAGGAAATGAATCCTGTCGACGCCATGGAATTTATCATCGGTAAAATCAAAAAAACGGAAAACAATCAGGAATTTCTTGATTCAATGAACGCCTAGCCGCAGAGGAACCGGATTTGCATTTTAAATGCTTATGATGAGCAACTGAAAATACTAATACCATTTCGATTGGAAGCTGCCGCCTACCCGGCGTCACTTCCCGGTAGGGTACGAAAGCATCATTTATTGCGCGCCCTTCAGTTGCGCATCCGGTCAAAGGATAACGCGGCGGCAAGGAGGAGGCTCCGCAGACGTATTAGTAATACGTTGAGGATGCCGACGACGCTGCCAACAAAGTTAGCCAAAGAAAGCGAATTGGTATAATTTGCTTGAATTTTTACTTTATATATTATAAGGCAGGCCAACACTTTATAAATAAAGTAAAAAACGTTAATAATTGATTGTAGATAAATGCCAGGGAGGAAAAGAAAAAAGAAATGAAAGAAGGAATTCATCCGGAATATAAGGAAACTACCATTACTTGTGTCTGCGGTAATGTAATTAAAACAAGATCAACAAAAAAAGATATCAAGACGGAAATTTGTTCCAGCTGCCATCCCTTTATAACAGGTAAGCAAAGGCTTGTAGACACAGCTGGCCGCGTTGAAAAATTTAAGAAAAAGTATGAACCTAAAGCGGAAACTGCGCAAACCAGAAAGACAACAACCAGGAAATCAGCAAAGAAATAATCAATAAAGATTCCTTTGAATGATGACAATATATTGGAATATTTAATTATGATGAAGAGACTTCATCTTTTTTACGCCAAACCGGATTCATTCGGTTGTATTTATTGTGAGACTCAAATTTCAAAAACAAAGTGTATTGAAATTTGCAAGTCGAACAATCCCGCGATAAGCGGAGGGTATAATACCCCGCCCCTTGGGGCGAAATTAGGGTCCAGGGCTTGCCCTGGGGTTCATACCCGTGATTTTTCAAAGCCGCAAATGCGTATCCCTGTCAGTGATTTCCTTTACCGGTCAGAAACATTTTTAAATGCCGCCCGACGTCACCATTTATAGGTATCCTTCAAAACCGGAAGGAAACTTATAAAAGGTGTCTTATTATCTTAAACATTACATTTTTTATTTAAAGAAATAATATGGATATTATACTAGATAAACTTCACGATATTGAACTGCGTTACCGGGAACTTGAAGGACAGCTCAGCGACCCTAAAATTGTTTCCAAACAGGGTCTGTATCAAAAATATGCCAAGGAACATGCCGACTTAAGAGAGCTGGTGGAAACCATTCGTGAGTATAATGAAGTCAGAAACCGGATAGATGAATATCAGGGAGTTTTGGCGGAAAATGATGATGATCTGAAAATCATCGTCAAAGAAGAAATGCCTCAACTAAAGCTCAAGCAGGGCGAACTTGAAGAGAAATTGAAAATACTGCTTTTGCCCAAAGACCCCAATGATAACAAAAACGTCTTTCTGGAAATCCGGGCGGGTACCGGCGGCGATGAGGCCGGTCTTTTTGCCGGTGATTTATTCCGGATGTATGCTCGTTACGCAGAATCCCAGGGTTGGCGGGTGGAAGTGGTCAGCAGCTCGTCTGCCGGCGGAGTCGGCGGTTTCAAGGAAATAATCGCTCAGATAGAAGGCAATGGCGCGTATAGCCGCCTGAAATATGAAAGTGGCGTGCATCGGGTTCAGCGCGTTCCGGTAACGGAAGCACAAGGACGTATTCACACATCTGCGGTAACCGTGGCCATCATGCCCGAGGCCGAAGAGGTGGAAGTAAATATTGATCCGAATGATTTGCGTATTGACGTGTATCGTTCCACCGGCCATGGCGGCCAGAGCGTCAACACGACCGATTCCGCTGTTCGCATAACTCACTTACCGACCGGACTAGTCGTGACTTGTCAAGACGAAAAATCCCAGCTCAAAAATAAAAACAAAGCGCTGAAGGTATTGCGAGCTCGTCTTTTGGACGCCGTTGTGCAGAAACAAAATGCCGAAATGTCGGCGGCGCGAAAAAATCAGGTAGGCAGCGGCGACCGCTCCGAACGCATCCGCACCTATAATTTCCCTCAGGGAAGAATAACAGATCATCGCATCAGCCTTACCCGTTATGATCTGGATAATTTCTTAAACGGCAATATCGGCGCCATGATTGACGCCTTGGCGAATCATTATCAGGCCGAATCTTTGAAATAAAGATTCTTGGCAGATGAAAGAGTACGATATAAAAATTTGTTATGCTGTAAACACCTGAATCCTCAAAGGAGATTTGTTTCAATGTCCGTAAAAAAGATTGCTGTTTCCAAGAAAAGTAAACCAAGAAGACCCGGATACGGATGGCTGCCCGATGTTCCCGATCAGCGTGACTATATGCTCAGCGCCGTGCTGCGCATTCCGGCAAAATTGCCCAGCAAGGTTGATTTGCGCCCGTTTTGTTCCAAAGTGGAGGATCAGGAACAACTGGGCAGTTGCACAGCAAACGCTTTAGCCGGTGCGTTGGAGTTTCTGGAAAGGAAGGATAAAGTTGCTTTTGAAGACTTCAGCAGGTTGTTCATTTACTATAACGAACGCGCCATTGAACACACCATCCAGTCCGATTCCGGCGCTATGATCCGCGACGGCATCAAGACTCTGGCCAAACAGGGCGCCTGTTCTGAAAAAATCTGGCCATACCTTATTCCCAAATTCAAAATTAAACCGGCCGCGTCCTGTTACAAAGACGCATTGAATCATCAAATTACTTCCTATCACCGCATTCTGACGCTCGATGAAATGCGCGCGTGTCTGGCGGAAGGTTTTCCGTTTGTCTTCGGTTTTACGGTATATGAAAGCTTCGAATCGCAGGCCGTAGCCAAAACCGGCATCGTCAATATGCC
>Ga0182021_10002132_pt1 | contig 23043 bp, 18 predicted proteins | sample 612E3MmetaG_FD_120493 | JGI IMG/M metagenome (GOLD analysis project Ga0182021, IMG submission 120493) | Permafrost microbial communities from Stordalen Mire, Sweden - 612E3M metaG (Illumina Assembly) | ecosystem: Environmental > Terrestrial > Soil > Wetlands > Permafrost | place: Sweden... | reverse complement strand
TGGCGCTCGGGGTGTTTACCCTCGTCGGTGCGTTCAATCTGTTCATGCTGGTTGATGCGCTGACCAACGGCCCTACCTGGTACACCGACTACGGCATGGGCGGCTTGCAATACGGCGGGCAACAGGTTTTTGGCGTAATCCGGGACGAGTTGGAACGCGCCCCACAGACGCAGGTGATGGTCTCGCCCAATTGGGCTAACGGCACCAACATTTTGCAGTGGTTCTTCATACCTGATGATAACCGCGTGCAGATGGTCAACATCGACGCCTACAAATTCAGTCAGCTGCCGCTCACCGCGGATACGCTGCTGGTGATGACGCCCGATGAATATGCCCAGACCACTAACGATCCAAAATTCACCGACATCCGCGTCGAACGCACGCTGCCCTATCCCGACGGTCGGCCGGGGTTTTACTTTGTGCGACTCAAGTATTCACCCGAAGCCCCAACCATTTTCGCCGCCGAAGATGCCGCGCGCCGCCAGCCGGTGAGTGAGACGATCGCGTTGGATGGCCAACTTGTTACGATCCTCCACTCGCAATTCGATATCGGCCAGATTGCGAGCGCCTTTGACGGTGATCCTTATACATTGGTTCGCACGCTGGTCGACAATCCCGCGATCATCGAAATCACCTTCGCGGAACCGCGTGTTTTGACGGGACTGGATTTGACCACGGCTACGATGGACTTTAACGCCACCGTAAAACTGACGCCAGCCGCTGGCGGCGCACCGCAAGTGTATACGCGCGATTTTGTTCAACAGGGGCCTGATCCGACGGTCCATTTTCCATTTGATCCAGCGCCAACCGGGCCAGTGAAAACATTGCGGCTGGAAGTCAAAGATCTGAACGCGCCCGGCGACGCGCATATTCACATCCGCGAAATCAAACTGAAGTAGGTTCGGTGATTGACTCTACGTTTCTCCTGCTCATCGTCATCGCCATCGCTCTGGATGCGATCTACATCGTATACCGGCGACGCGCGAAACGCGCTGTGCCTGCCGGCCCTCAATCCGCGCCATCGCGCCGAGGGCCGATCCGCCGGCGGTTATCGCTCGATACCGTTCTGTTCATTTCAGCCGCGCTCGTCTTCCTGGTCACGCGCCTCATCGCCCTTGACCGCTGGCCGATCTATTTCTTCACCGACGAAGCCATCAACGCGGTGCGCGCCGCCGAGTTTTTGAGCAATGGCCTCCGTGATGGTCACGGCGTCTTTCTGCCGACCTACTTTCAAAACGAGCAATATTTAAGCCTTAGCACCAGCGTCTACGCGCAAGTCATCCCGACCGCGCTGTTCGGCTTTTCAGTCTTCGTCACGCGGGCGGTAGTGGTCTTGATCACGCTATCTGGCACATTGGCCGTGGGCTTGATCCTGCGCGACATGTTCAAACTGCGCTTCTGGTGGATCGGCCCGCTGCTGCTCTCGATCACACCGGCCTGGTTTCTGCACACGCGCACCGCTTTTGAACATCCCTTGTGGGTGGCCTTCTACGCATGGTTCTTGTATTTCTATCTGCGCTATCGCACTCAGCAACCGCGTCACCTCATCACCGCGATCATTTTTGGCGCGCTGTCCTTCTACTCGTACAACGGCGGACAGCTCGGCGTCGTGCTGACCGGCCTGCTGTTGTTGATCATCGACGCGCGCTATCATTGGCGAACCCTACGCGCCAGCCCCAAATTGTTGATCGCCGCCGCCAGCACTTTGGTCATCGCCGCCCTGCCCTATCTACGGTTCACCCTCCAACATGCCGCTGAGACCGTCCAGCACCTGCGCCTTCTCGATTCATATTGGACGCAACCCTTGCCGTTGAGCGAGAAGCTGAGCCGCCTGATCCAGGAATACTGGAATGGCCTGCGCCCCGATTACTGGTTCGCACCTGATAACAGTCGTGATCTGATCCGGCATCAGATGAAAGGATATGCCCAGCTGCCCGTGTTCACGCTGCCGTTTTTTGTAGTGGGCCTGGGCCTGACGTTAAAGCGATTTCGTCTGCCGTCATCACGCGTCGTCTTGCTGGCGCTGCTTCTCGCGCCAGTAGGCGGTGTGCTGGTCGCCGCCAACATCCTGCGCGATCTGGTATTCGTCATACCGGCGGCACTGCTGACCTCGATCGGCTTGATCGCCGTCCTCGACTGGATGACCAAGCGCTTCACCTATCGGGCCGTGGCACTGAGCTCATGCGCGATCTTAACGATCATCAATGGCGTCATGCTCTACGATGCCACCGTCAACGGACCCACGTGGTACGACGCTTATGGCTTGTCGGGCCTCCAGTATGGCGGCCAAGCAGTCCTTGAGGAAGCCCGAAATTACCTTAACGCCCATCCTGATGCGGAAGTCTGGATCGCGCCGACGTGGATGAATGGACCGGACGCGATCAAGCAGTTCTTCGCGCCCGATGATCCGCGCATCCAATTTTTCGATCTGGACGCCGTCCTGCATCAACCCTACACCATCGACAGTCTGCTGCTGGTCCTTACGCGCGACGACTATCAGCGGGCGATCGACAGCGGCGTACTCACCACGACCGCCATCGAACGGACGCTGCCCTACCCCGATCACACGCCGGGCTTCTACTTCGTGCGCCTGGCTTATTCGCCGCAGGCGCCTGCCATCTGGGCCGCCGAGCGAGAGGCTCGATCGAGATTGGTGGCCGACACCGTCATGATGGCGGGACAGCCCGTGACCGTTACCCATTCGCCGATCGACATTGGCTCGATCCAGAATGTCTTCGACGGCGATCCACAAACGCTCATCCGCACCGCCGCCGTTAATCCGGCGGTGATCGAGATCGAATTCTCGCCGCCGCGCACTCTCTCGGGCGTGCGCGTGACCGCCGGCAGCACGGACGTGGTGCTCACTGCCGAAGTATCGATCGGCGGAGATGCGCGACCCGGCCGCTACAGCGGTACTTTTACCGAGCTGCCACCTGATCTCACCGTGGAACTGGATTTCGATCAGCCTTACGCGGTCACGCGGCTGCGGCTGGAAATCAAGGATCCCCACGCCAACGAGCGCGCCAACATCCACGTACGCGAAATTGAGTTCAAGTAGATCGAAATTTGATCACTGATAAAGGCGTGTGTTATACTTGAGACGTTCCTCACAGCATCGCCACAAACTGCCATCAAAATCAAATCTCAAAAGCCATTGGGCGCGTGCCCGATCGGGCCTTAGCGACCAGCCCTGAGGTCTTGTCATGAGTTCGAGTCAAGTTCACGCCGAGATGTCGATCGCGGACTTCTTGAGTCAGTCGTATCCATTCGATATGCTGACGGAAACTGAACGTCTGGCTCTGGCCCAATCGGCAACGCTGGGTTCTTTTCCCAAAGGCACTCAGATTCTGACCCAGGACGGCCAACCCTCCGAATACCTGTACGTTATCAAGCAGGGCAGCGTGCAGATGTCCATTCGCGCCGAAAACGACCAGGACCTCACCATCGACGTGCGCGGGGCGGGTGAAAACTTCGGCCTGTCGTCGATGATGCGCGGCACCTATTCGTTGATGAACATCAGCACCGCGGAAGATACCACGTGCTATTTATTCCCCAAGTCGCTGGTGACTCACCTTGTGCAGCAGAACGCGCTGTTTGGCGAAACGCTCCTGCAAACGTCGATGCAGCGTTACCTCGAACGCAGTCTGCATCATTTCCGCTACACCGAACGGCGACGGATTACGAGCGATCGCTTGCTGCTCACGCTGCCGGTGCGCGCGTTGATCAAACGCCCGATCGTCAGTTGCCCGCCCGACGCCTCGATCCAACAAGCGGCGACGGTGATGCATGACAGCCGTGTCAGCAGCGTCATCGTCGTGGACGGCGAGAGTCACAGCCTCGGCATCGTCACCGATCGGGATTTGCGGAGCAAAGTGGTCGCAGCCGGATTGGACTTGCAACGCCCCATCATAACCATCATGACCTCGCCGGTGATCACCGTCGACGGCGGCGATCCTGCACTGGAAGCGCTGCTGCGAATGCTGAACCAGATGATCCACCACTTGCTCATCGTGAATCAGGACAAAGCGATCGGCGTTGTCACCAGCACCGATCTAATCCTCTTGCAAGGTTCATCGCCCCTGCTCTTTGCCAACGAAGTTGAACATCAGACCACCGTCGATGGTCTCGCCGTAACACTGCGTCGCGCCAACGAGATCGTGCCGCTGATGTTCGACGACGGCGCGCATCCGAGCAGCATCGCCCGCGCGCTGGCCGAGGTGAACGATCGAGCGTTGAGCCAACTGCTGCGCATCGCCGAGGAACGCCTGGGGCCGCCGTCATTACCGTATTGCTGGGCGGCACTCGGCAGCGAAGGACGTCAGGAGCAAATCTTCAAGGCCGATCAAGCCAACGCGCTGATCTACGCCGATCCAGACAACGAGCGGCAGGCCGAAGCCGCAACCGCTTATTTTGCGCGCCTGACCGACTTCGTCGGCGCGGCGCTGGAGCGCTGCGGTTATCCCGATGGCGCGGCCAACTTCACGGCCCGCGATCCGCAGTGGCGTCAACCCTTGCACGTGTGGCAAGACTATTTCCGGTGTTGGATCGAAATGACGGAACCAATCGAAGCGCCCTTTGATACATCGTTCTTCGACATGCGAATGGTTGGCGGCACAGCGGCCCTGATGAGCACCCTACGCAATTTCGTCTCGCCGCTGGCGATGGAGCGATCGGCCTTTCTCGCGCAGCTGGCGCGATCGGCGGTGAAGCACACCCCGCCGATCGGTTTTTTCCGCAACTTCGTGGTGGAGCAACACGGCCCGCGCAAAGCGACGTTCGACATCCAGCAGCGCGGCATCGCGCCGATTGTTGATGTGGTGCGGTTGTGGGCGCTAGCGCACGGTGTCCGCGAGACCAACACACTCGAACGCTTGCGGGCGCTGACGGCACGAAAAGCGATCGGGCAGGAACAGGCCGACGAGCTGGGTCATACGTTGGAGTTTTTATTGTTGTTGCGGCTGCGTCATCACTTAGAGCAGCTGGAAGCCGGTCAGCCGCTGGATGACTTTATCAATCCCAACTCGCTCAATCAGATGGATCGCACGACGATCAAACAGGCGTTTCACATCATCGCGCAGCAGCAGGCCGCAATTGCGGAGCAGTATCAATAGATCACGAAAGCATCCTGAGCAAAGGCGAAGCGGGAGTCGAAGAATGCGGCTCGTGCGAAACAACCTAATTTATGGTACGAGCCGCACGCGAAGCGTTCGACTACAGCCCGCATAAGGCGCGCGGGCTTCCGCTCACGCCCTGCCCGCGAAACGGGGGCGCGCCAAGCGGAATGCTTGACTGTGTTAGGAGGAGACCGACCATGCGCAACGCGACGATCCTGGTCGTCGAAGACGATCGTCCCATCCTCAATCTCATCGTCAGTTACCTCGAAAACGACGGCTACACCGTCTATACCGCCATCGACGGCGAATCGGCGCTGAAGCAGGTGCGCAGCGTGCGACCCGATCTGATCGTGTTGGACGTGATGCTGCCGGGTGTCGATGGGCTGGAAGTGTGCCGCCGCGTTCAGCAAGAAATCGATGTGTACGTGTTGATGTTGACCGCCCGCGCTGAAGAGGTGGATAAAGTCGTCGGCCTGTCGGTGGGCGCGGATGACTATCTCACCAAGCCGTTCAGCCCGCGCGAGTTGGTGGCACGCGTGAAAGCGATCCTGCGACGCAATCGCGTCCGCGGCACACCAGACAGTGCAACACGGAATAACGAGCGGCAGCCGCTGCACTTCGACGGGCTGGCGATCAATCCAGAGACACACGAAGTCTGGCACAATGACGCGCTGATCGATCTCACCCTGCGCGAGTTCGAATTGTTGTACGCGCTGGCCGAACAACCGGGCCGCGTCTTCAGCCGCGATCAATTGCTGGAACGCGTGTGGGGCTATGATTTCGCCGGTATCGATCGCGTGGTCGATGTTCACATCGGTTTGCTGCGCCGCAAGCTGGAGGACGATCCGGCCAATTCCGCGCTGATTCAAACCATTCGCGGCGTCGGCTACAAGTTCGTCGCGCATCGCGCGGGGTGATGACTCGTGCCCGATCCACGAAGGCACACGAAGGTGATAGTTTTTCTTTCGTGTTCTTCGTGAACTTCGTGGACAGATTTCTTTTCCCAAAACAAATCAAAATATGCCCTGGCTGCGACTGTTACGCTGGAAACTCTTTATCTCCCACACGTTGATCATCGCGAGCGGCGTGTTGGTGCTGCTGCCGACCGCGCACTTTCTGGCCGCCGCCAACTTCGCGCCGGAACCCGCCGCCTCGCTGTCGCCGGATGCCGCGCCAACCGATAAGGCGTCAGTCGCATCCTCAGCCTACGTCCAATCTGTCGTCGATCAGGCCCTGCTGATTTCGGCGTTCGCCGCCCTCACCGCCGCCGTCATCGTGAGTCTGTTTGTGTCGCGCCGCATCGTCGAGCCGCTGCAAGAACTCACCGTCGTCAGTGGGCGATTGGCGCAGGGCTACTTCCGCGAACGGACGGCGATCAACTCCAACGACGAACTGGGCGCGTTGAGCCAGAGCATCAATCAACTGGCCGAAGCGCTGGAAAAGACCGAACTGCGCCGGCTGGGCCTGGTCGCCGATGTGGCGCACGAACTCCGCACGCCGCTCACCACGATCGAAGGTTACATGGAGGGTCTGATCGACAGCGTGATCAAACCGGAGCCAGAGATCTTCGCCATGATCCAACACGAGGCGACGCGGCTCAAATGGATGATCGAAGAAATGGCGCTGCTGTCGCGGGCCGAAGCGGGTCAACTGCGCATCGAGCCGAAGCCGATCGCGTTATTGGAGATCATCAAACAGGTCGCGGCTCAGTTTCAACCACAGGTGGCGTCGCAGGAACTCACCCTCACACTCGATCTGCCGCCGACCTTGCCTCAAGTTTTGGCTGATCCAGATCGCGTGGTGCAGGTGCTGATCAACTTGCTGGCGAACGCGCTGCAATACACACCGGCGGGCGGCGAAGTGACGGTGTTTGCGCGATCGCTCGATTTTGTGGTGCAGGTCGGCGTGCGTGACACCGGAATTGGTATTGCGGCTGAACATCTGCCGCATATTTTCGAACGGTTCTATCGCGTGGACAAGTCGCGGGCACGGCAAAGCGGCGGTGCGGGCATCGGGTTGACCATTGCGCGCCATCTGGTCTACGCTCACGGCGGCGAGATTTGGGTGGAGAGCGAGGGGATAGGACGCGGATCGGTGTTTAACTTCACGCTGCCGTTTAACGAACCGATTGCAAATTAAAGACAACCCAAATGGTTTATGCTCAAGGCGGATGATAGGATTCTATGAAAGTCATTCAGATCTTACTTTTGTGCATCAATCTCGTCTTCAACGCAGCAATCCTTGCACAAGTCTATCTTGCGCAACGCCAACGAATGCCGGTTAGCCTTGGAAAACTCTTTGCGTTTATTGCAATCCTGTTCCTAATGATCGGGCTGGTGTTACCTTGGTCTGCATTTCCAATCAACCTCGGTGAGAGTCAGCAATTAACTGGGAGCCTTGAGGAAACCAACGCGGTAGTCTTGCTTGCCGTGATCACGCCTGCTGCTTGGATCGTTTATCGAAAGCGATCACACGAAGGGCGCTTTTTCTCAATAGTGTTGTCCCTACTAGGATTCACTACCTTTGTACTCGTTTTGCTTTCTTTTACATTTGACGAGCAGCAGACCAGTTTCGTGTCAGCGAACGAGGCGTATATCAGCAGTCTGATTAAGCCGGGCATTGGATACTATCTTTCACTTGTTGGAAGTGTGCTGCTATCAATCAGTGGGTTTCTCGGAAGATCATGGAAGTGACTTGTGATTCAGGTCTGCGCCCAACACAACGTATAGCCAAGCCGACAAACGCTCACCATGTCTCAACCACTTTCCTCTAACCTACTCGGCGTATTTCAACTCGTCGGCCTGTGGCTGATCGTCGTGATGATCACGCTGGTTATTCTCGACTGGTTGTTTCCCCGCCTGCGCCGTGGAGATGAGGAAGCGCCGCGTTTTGATGCGCAACCGTGGTATCCCACGGCCCCGCGCCTCGCCCATCGCGTCGAGCGTACTGCTGAACCCGCGTCACTGGTTAGCCCGGCCTACTGGCGCTCGAATCTCCGCATCATCGTCGTGCTGTTGATCATCTGGTTCGCTGGTTCCTTTGGCCCTGTCATTCTCTCGCCGCTGCTCAATCGCATCACTATCCTCACCGGTTTCCCGCTCGGCTATTATATGGGCGCACAGGGATCGCTCGTCGTCTTCCTCGGCATCATCACGGCCTATGCGTGGCGCGCGGGCCGCCTCGATGAGAAGTTCCGACTACCCGGTCAACCACCGTTCAGCGCGCTGAACGATCGGGCGCGGTTGTGGCGGCTGGGCCTCATCTTCCTCGCTTTTGCGGTCGGCTTCATGGCTCTTCTGTGGCTGCTGGTGACCTTAGAAACATCTCTCGGACTGCCAGCCAGTGTGACCGGCTGGGCGTTGCTCATCGTCACGATCGGCCTGTATGCCGTGATCGGCATCAGGAGCCGATCGGCGTCGCTCGACGAATACTTTGTCGCGGGGCGGCGCATCCCCGCTTTCTTCAACGGCATGGCGATTGCGGGCGATTGGATGAGCGCGGCGTCGTTCCTCTCGCTGGCGGGCGTGTTGTGGTTGCTGGGCTATGAAGGTCTGGCCTACATCATGGGCTGGACGGGCGGCTTCGTTCTGGTGGCGATGTTGCTCGCGCCCTATCTGCGAAAGTTCGGCCAGTTCACCATTCCCGATTTTGTGGCCGCGCGTTACGGCGGCAACGTGGCCCGCATCGTCGCGGCCATCATCGGCATCATCATCTCGTTCACGTATTTGACAGCGCAGGTCACCGGCGTCGGCCTCATCATGAGCCGCTTCCTCGGCGTGAACTATTTGCTGGGTGTGACGATCGGGTTGGGGGCGGTGCTCTTCTGTTCCTATCTGGGCGGGATGCGGGCCATCACGTGGACGCAGGTCGCGCAGGCCATCATCCTCGTGATCGCTTTTCTGGTGCCGGTGACAATGCTCTCCTATCGGGCCACGGGCGTGCCTTTTCCGCAGATCATGTTCGGTCAGGCGCTCGAGCACATCGGCCAACTGGAAGCGGCGCAGGGCATCACCAACTCCTACGTCACGCCCTTCAACGATTGGACGCCGTGGAACTTCATGGCGCTGATGTTGTGCCTGATGCTGGGCACGGCCGGCATGCCGCACATCCTCACGCGCTTTTACACAGTGCCCAATGTCCAGGCGGCCCGTCGCAGTGTGGGCTGGGCCATGCTGTTCATCTGTGTGCTGTATTTTACCGTTCCGGCTTATGCCGCGTTTTCACGCTGGGAAGTGTTGCAAAATGTCGTAGGCAAACCCATCAACGCCCTGCCTGATTGGACAACCAACTGGGAAAACGCGGGGCTGCTGACGATCACGGATAGCAACGGCGATGGTATCTTGCAGTTTAGTGAGTTCCACGCCGATCCCGATCTGGTGGTGCTGGCGACGCCGGAAATTGCCGGCCTGCCGCAAGCGGTGGCCGCGTTGGTCGCTGCGGGCGGATTGGCGGCGGCGCTATCTACAGCCGATGGTTTGCTGATGGTGATTGCTTCGGCGTTAGCGCACGATGTTTATGCGCGGGCGATCAATCTTGCGGCTTCCACCCGCAGCCGATTGACCGTCGGCCGCCTCACCGTTTTGCTGGCCGCCGCCGCGGCTGCCTTTACGGCCACGCGCCGCCTCGGCATCATCGCGCAGTTGGTCGCGGGAGCCTTCTCGCTGGCTGCCGCCACCTTCTTTCCCATTCTCGTATTGGGCATCTTCTGGAAACGTGCGAACGGGCGTGGAGCCGTCGCCGGGATGATCGCGGGATTGATCGTCACGCTGACGTATATGGTATTGAACTCGCTCAATCCCGATTTCTCGATCCTTGGTATCACCAACGTCGCAGCCGGCATCTTTGGCATCCCCGTGAACTTCCTCGTAACGATTGTGGTCAGCCGTCTCACGCCGCCGCCCTCGGCTGAAACGCAAGCCCTGGTCGACTCACTGCGACAACCGTGAGACTTCACGAAAGATCTGTGGAGTTCGTCATTCCCGCGGTTTTTAGCGGGAATCCAGCATGCTCGATCAGCACTTGTCGTCAATAGTCACTCTGGATGCCCGATAGAAGCATTCGGGCATGACGGAATCGCTGCTCGTGATGGAGTTGGCACTCCATCACGAGCAGGTCCAACTTCTTCCCTTTACACAGACTTTACAAATTCCAGATGCAATCTTTGCACAAGACTTATATTGCCTTTGCGAAGACCTGCTACGATGGCTGACATTCATCAAATGGTCTACCAATCGGAGGTGATGTCAGCCCACCAGTGTGAGTCATATCGATCGTCGTTCGCCCGCCAACAGTCAACCGATCCAAGCCTCAATTCCAGCATCTATTCCCAAGAGAGGAGCGCTATGTCCAGCATTGATATGGTTGAAGCTTTGGCCGTTAAGGCTAAGCAGTCCATGCCGAAAATCATCTTCGCCTCTGCCGCGGGCACGATGGTCGAGTGGTACGACTTCTACATTTTCGGCAGCCTGGCGACCGTGATTGCCAGCAAGTTCTACAAGACAGGCACCCCGCTGGGCGATGTCATCGCCTGGCTGGCTACCTTCGCGGTCGGTTTTCTGGTGCGCCCCTTCGGCGCGATTGTGTTTGGCCGTGTCGGCGATTTGATCGGGCGCAAGTACACCTTCCTCGTTACGATGTCGTTGATGGGCTTGTGTACCTTCGCGGTCGGCCTGCTGCCCACTCGTGATCAGATTGGCGACCTCGCGGGCGTCATTCTGATCGGCCTGCGTATTCTGCAAGGGTTGGCGCTGGGCGGTGAATACGGCGGCGCAGCGACCTACATCGCCGAACATTCCACGCACGGTCGACGCGGCTTCTTCACCAGCTTCATTCAGATCACGGCGACGCTCGGTCTGTTCGCGTCACTGGGTGTGATTCTGGTCACGCGCTCAGCGGTCGGTGAAGCCACCTTCAGCGATTGGGGCTGGCGTGTGCCCTTCTTGCTCTCGATTGTGTTGGTGGGCCTCTCACTGTACATCCGCATTTCACTGCGTGAATCCCCGATGTTCGCCAAGTTGAAGAAGAGTGGCAGCACCTCCAAGAATCCCATCAAGGAAAGTTTCGGCAATCCGTATAACCTGCGCTGGGTATTGCTGGCGCTGTTCGGCGCGACGATGGGTCAGGGCGTGGTCTGGTACACCGGCCAGTTCTACGCGCTATATTACCTGCAAAACATCTTCAAAGTGCCGCTGGTCGATTCGAACCTGATCATCGCCGGGGCGCTGCTGGTGGCGACACCGCTCTTCATCGTGATGGGCTGGTTGTCCGATCGGATTGGCCGCAAGCCGATCATGCTGGCCGGCATGGCGTTGGCCGCGATGACGTATCTGCCGATTTACAGCGCGATGGCGGGCTACGCCCCGTTCATCGGCAATGCAGCGGATAAAATCGCGAACCCCGCCTACAGCCCGTTCATGCTCGGCGTGTTCGTGTTCATTCAGGTCGTCTACGTGACGATGGTGTATGGCCCCATCGCCGCCTTCCTGGTGGAGTTGTTCCCGACCAAGATTCGCTACACGTCGATGTCGCTGCCCTATCACATCGGCAATGGCGTGTTTGGCGGGCTGGTGCCCATCATCGGCCTCAGCCTAATTCAAAGCACGGGCAATAACTTCGCCGGGCTGTACTATCCGATTGGGATTGCCACCGTCTGCTTCTTCGTCGGCCTGTTCTTCGTGAAGGAAACCAATCAAGTCGATATCGACGACGCAGCTACATCGACGGCGATGATGGCCGAGTCAGTCGGGAATGCGGCCAAGGCCGCGGCCGGCGGTAAGTAACTTCGCCCACCACTCCGGTCTGCCCGGCCCGATCGGTCTGTCGGGCCGGGTTACTACTCAGCCGTCATGCCCGAGCGTAGTTGTCGAGCATCCAGACCGACGATTGGCGAACGCGCCCGATGGGCTGCTGGATTCCCGCTTAAAGCGTGCGGGAATGACATGGCAGCGGTGGCTGAGTAGTTACCGGGCCGGACAGATTCGTCGGTCTTTGATCATTGATCATTGATCATTGTTCATTGTTCATTGCTATGCTATACTTTTGCCACCTCGCAGTCCAAACAGCAATCTCAAATCGCAAAATTGAATAGGGAGGAACCGTGGCTGAATCCGACAATAACCATGCGGAGTTCTATTATCCATCTGCCGACGTGATCGCCCAGGCGCACGTCAAAAGTTGGGATGAGTTGGCCCGGCAGGCTGACGATGATTTCGTCGGCTTTTGGGAAGAGCGCGCCAAAGAGTTGATCGACTGGCACGCGCCGTGGACGCAAGTGCTGGACGACTCTAACAAGCCGTTCTACAAGTGGTTCGTCGGCGCACGCACCAACATCGTATACAACGCCATCGACCGGCATTTGAAGACCGCCCGCAAGAACAAGCTGGCCCTGATCTGGGAAGGCGAGAAGGGCGAGCAGCGCACCTTCTCTTATTTTTCGCTCAATCGTGAAGTCAGCAAATTTGCCAGCGTGCTCAAGGCGCTGGGCGTGAAGAAGGGCGATCGGATCACGATCTACATGGGGCGCGTGCCCGAACTGCCCATCGCCATGCTGGCCTGCGCCAAGATCGGCGCGGTGCACTCGGTCGTGTACGGCGGCTTCTCGACGGAGGCGCTGCACGGCCGCATCGAAGATTCGCAATCGCGCGTGGTCATCACCTGCGACGGGGCTTTCCTTAACGGCAAGATCGTCGAGTTGAAGAAGATCGCCGACGAAGCGATCAAGCGCGCGCCCATCGTCGAGCATGTCGTCGTCTTCAAACGCACCGGCCAGCCGGTCGATATGGAAGAGGGCCGCGATATGTGGTGGCACGATCTGATGGCGCTGCCCATCGCGGACTATCGCTGCCCGACAGAGATCCTCGACGCCGAAGACCCGATGTTTATGCTCTACACCTCGGGCACGACGGGCAAGCCCAAGGCCATCGTTCACACGCACGGCGGCTATCAGGTGGGCGTAGCCACCACCTTGAAGTACGTGTTCGATCTGAAAGACGAAGACCGCTGGTGGTGCGCGGCCGATCCCGGCTGGATTACGGGCCATTCGTACATCGTCTACGGGCCGCTGATTTTGGGCGCGACCAGCGTCATGTACGAAGGCGCGCCGACGTATCCGTACCCCGATCGGTGGTGGAGCATCGTCGAGAAGTTCGGCGTCAACGTGCTGTATATGGCCCCCACGGCCATCCGCGGCTTGATGCGCTTTGGCGAGGCGTGGCCCAATCGCCGCGATTTATCATCACTGCGACTGCTTGGTTCCGTCGGCGAGCCGATCAATCCTGAGGCGTGGCGGTGGTATTACAAGAACATCGGCAAGGAACGTTGCCCGATCATGGACACGTGGTGGCAAACCGAGACGGGCATGTTTATGATCACGCCGATTCCCACCATGCCGCTAAAGCCCGGCTCTGGCACCAAACCGTTCTTCGGACAACAGGCCATGATCGTGGATGAGCAAGGCAACGAAGTGGCCGATGGCGAAGAAGGCTATCTGGTGCTGAAGCGCCCGTGGCCGGCGATGCTGCGCACGATCTTTGGCGACCCCGATCGGTATGTGAAACAATACTGGAGCAAGTATCCGGGCCTGTACTTCACCGGCGATTCGGCGCGGCGCGACAAAGACGGCTACTTCTGGATCATCGGCCGTGTGGACGATGTGATCAAGGTGTCGGGCTACCGATTGGGCACGGCCGAGATCGAGTCGGCGCTGGTGTCGCATCCCGCCGTGGCCGAAGCCGCCGCGATTGGTTTGCCGCACGAAGTGAAAGGCACCGCCATTCACGCGTATGTGCTGCTGCGACAAGGCTTCACGGCCTCAAAGGAATTGGGCGAAGAATTGCGCCAGCACGTCGGCCACGAGATGGGCCCGATTGCGAAACCCGAAGACATTCAGTTTGTCGATAAGCTGCCCAAGACTCGATCGGGCAAGATCATGCGGCGCGTGTTGAAGTCCCGTGCACAGGGCTTGCCGGACGGGGACATTTCGACGTTGGAGGAGTAGTGCGATAGTTCAACACCTGCACTGCACCAAACGCAGTGCGGTGCAAGTGTAGTCCGGCAGTTGAAGCGCGAACTACGCTAGACCCGATTGGTCGGGATCGACCAATCGGGTCTATTGCTTCCGTAATCACTCCACCGCGCACGGACCAGCGCGCCTGCTGCTGCGAATTTTGGTGTATCATTGCGGGTGAAATTCAGGAGACATTATGCCGAAGACCGAAGACTTTACCAAGTGGTTGACCTTGTTGCTGGCTGAAACATTTGGGGTCTCGCAGGCCCCGTTCGGGTTCGTGCTGGATTCGCCGCAGGCCGGCCTGTTTGGCACGATCGACTCGCTCAGCGCGCCGCTGGTCTCTTACTCGCCGGCACCCGGCCAACCGACGATTGCGGCGCATTGTAATCATGTGTTAGCCATCCTCCGCCTGTTCGAGGCGTACGAGCGCAAGCAGACGCCCGAACCCGATTGGCCCGCGACGTGGTCGAAGCGCCTGGTTGACGAAGCGGATTGGGCTGTCCTTCGCAAAGAGCTGCAAGAAGCGTATCACACCGTCGTAACGAGGCTGGAAGAAAACGATCGCTGGCCCGAATCACGCGTGGCAGCGGCGCTGATGCTGCTGACCCACTGCTCGTATCACGTGGGGCAGATCAAGCAACTGCTGTCGTCCATCGTACGCTAATGGTCTATCGGCGCGATCACGTTCCGCAGGTGCAGCGTCCGGTGATAACGGATTGAAGAGATTGAGAGAATGGCCGAACGACAAGACATCGACGCCATCTCACGACAGGACTATTCATGGAACATCTTACCGATACCACTGATCTCGATCGAGCCATTCACCAACATCGCACCACCACAGCCACCGTGACGCTGCGCCACAACGGATCGCCCCTCGCGGGACAGGAGCTTGTCGTCGCCCAGCGGCGGCATCAGTTCCTCTTCGGGAGTAATTGGGGCGAAAGCACCATGGCGCTGTCCAATGGCGAATTGACGGGCCACGAAAAAGAACTAGCCGAACGGCGCAACGAGCACTTTCTGCAACTCTTCAATCAGGCCACGCTGCCGTTCTACTGGGGCCGCTTCGAACCGCAGCGCGGACAACCTCAGACGCAGCGCATTCTCAACACCGCCCGCTGGTATCAGGCACACGGCTGCGCCTTGAAAGGGCATCCTTTATGCTGGCACACCGTGACCGCCGATTGGTTATTACCCCTCAGTAACCGCGAGATTCTACAGGCGCAGATCGCGCGCATTCAACGCGACATGTCCGACTTCGCCGGTGTGATTGAGATGTGGGATGTGGTCAACGAAGCCGTCATCATGCCCATCTTCGATCGCTACGACAACGGCATCACGCGCATCTGCAAAGAACTGGGCCGCATCGAATTGATCCGCACGATGTTCGAGACCGCGCACGCCGTCAATCCGAGGGCGACCCTGCTCCTGAACGACTTCGACGTGTCCCCGGCGTATGACATCCTGGTCGAAGGCTGCCTCGCAGCGGGCGTCCCGATCGATGTGATTGGCATTCAATCGCATATGCATCAAGGCTACTGGGGCGTCGAGCGGACGCAGCACGTCCTCGAACAGTTCACGCGCTTCAATCGTCCCATCCATTTTACCGAGAACACGATCGTCTCAGGCCACCTCATGCCGCCGGAGATCGTCGATCTGAATGATTATCAAGTGAGTGATTGGCCAAGCACGCTGGAAGGCGAAGAACGTCAGGCCCGGGAAGTCGTCTTGCACTACAAGACCCTCATGGCCCATCCGTTGGTGGAAGCGATCACCTGGTGGGACTTGTCCGACGGCGGCTGGCTCAATGCGCCCGCCGGGTTGCTGCGCAACGATCACTCGCCCAAACCTGCTTATGAGGAACTGCTGAAGTTGGTCAAAGGCGAATGGTGGCTCGCCCCGACGAAGATGACGACGGATGCCAACGGGCAGATTTCGTTCACAGGCTTCCTAGGCGAGTATGAAGTTTCGTTAGATAAACGGCACGCTGCATTCGCGGTAAAGGATAAGGGAGAAGCACACATCGTGATTGAAATGTGAGTGTGAATGATGGGATCAGTTCCTCTCATGGCGACCGCCATCTTTTTCCAAGCCGTTCGTGAGGCACCCCACCTGATTGTCTCGCCCTCACAAGCCTTGCCGTTGACGCGATATTATCACGTATGGACAGGTCACCACAACCTCACCGAGGTAGAGTTTAGTTTGTATTACGGCCTCGTCGATGTTCGCCCCTTAGGCACATGGCGAATTTCTGAGATTCCACCATTGCCCCGCAGTCAGGCGAATATTACGGTGGGTATTCATCTTGATCAGGCCGGTCAGTTGGCCGTCATCGCCAACTGGCAGAGCCAACCTTTGCCAGTAGCGGTGAGCAGCTATGGAGCGTTCACGCGACTCCCGATCGGTACACTTCCCCTTGAGAGGCTGGGCGCTCATCTCCACGCTGGACAAGGACACGGCACGATTGAGCGTTACGATGCCTACCGCGAGTATGGGTTGATCGCCGTGGAGAACACCAAACTGCTGATTCCCTTCGTCAAACCGCCCGAACGTGACTACGGACTATCACTCTTTGATCCCGGCGATCAAGTCGCCTTTACGATTGCCCACGGGCAAGTGACACAGGTGAGAAGAACTATGCCCCGCGATCCACGCTACCACCACTTCTGGTGCGATCACTGCGCTAAGTATTTGGAGTATGCCGAGACAACCGAGGCATGGCGAGACGGCACCTGGGGCGAGTATCGCGTGTGGACGTGCAATACCTGCCACGCCGAGGTCAAGCCCACGACAGGTGACTCAGCGCGTTTATAAGCAAGGGAAACCTCTATGCAACCCAGGCGCGACATCGAAATCTATCTGGCGCACCTTCCATCCGAACTGCGCGACATCGTGTTTGAGTTGCGAGACACCATTGCTGCGATTGCGCCGACGGCCACTGAGGCAATTCATCGCCACGGCTTCTCCTACTACCACGCCGAGCGCGGCGGGCCGGTCAGCGCAGGCATCTGCCAGATCAACCTACAGCCCGATCACATCCAACTGGCCTTCATTCACGGAGCGTTTCTACCTGATCCCAAAGGTCTACTGCGAGGCGAACGGCTAGCCAAGCGCTACGTGAAGATCGCATCATTCGATCAAGCGCCGTGGGATGATCTCCAAAATCTGATCATTGCTTCCGCGAATTTCGATCCGCGCTCAATCGCGTAGACTGGTCGGGTTTCAAGATATCGTTTAAAAGGGGTCTCTTCGCCCGCCAGCGTTCAATGATTTTGCGTACGAGATCGCAGCGTGCTATAGTATTGACATGCGACCCCAAGCACGCTTTTTATGCGCAATCAGCCTGTCGCTGCTGATCCTCGTTATCCCCGTCATGGCCGCGTCGAATAACACGATCACAGTCTGTCCGGCCGGATGTGACCACAGCACGATTCAACCCGCCATCGACGCGGCCCAAGTCGGCGATACAATCGTTGTGGCCGCTGGCATTTACACCGGACAACTCATACTCAAGAGCAATCTCACGCTGGTCGCCCAGGCTGGGCCAACCTCAACCATCGTCACCGCACTCGCCAGCCCGATCATCTCTGGCAATCGCCTCAACGCGGTCACGCTGGAGGGTCTCAGTGTCAAAGGTAATGAAGCCATCACCGCACCGATCGGCATCGATCTCGTCGATAGTGCGCTGGTTGTGTCAAACGTCATCGTCGGCGACTTACACGGTGCGAACGGCACGCCCGTCTATACCGACGGCTTGAACGCCATCGGCTTGCATATCAGCGGGACCTTCAACGTGACAGTGTCCAATTCGATCTTCGAGAATATCACGGGCGGAGATGCTGAAGCGGATTCCGTCGGGCGCGGTGGAGATGGAATCGGCATCGCGGCCAATGGGGATGGGCAATTGACCATCCTCTCGTCCACCGTGCGCCAACTAACGGGCGGCGCTGCAGGCCAAAAAATCGATTACTTGGCTTGCTATACATGCTGCAACGGCGTCGGAGGTAACAGCCTGGGCATTAGCAAAACCGGGACGGCTAAGCTGGATGTCAACCAGACGCGCATCGGCGATCTTGTTGGCGGGTCGCCTTGTACGGGAGTCTATGCGCTGAGTTGCCGCTGGAATGCGGGAGCCGTGATCGGCGTTCTCTCCGCCGAGGGAACGCTGGTCCTGAACAACAGCACGATTGTCGGCTTGCGCGGGCAAACCAGCTATACGACTCCGCCCAGCACGGCTGTTTCAACCTCTCACTCGACTGATGTTCACATCGCAGACACCGAGATTGCGGAACTGAACACGCCTGAAAACTCTACCTCTGTTCAGCAACCGGATTCACCCTACTGCCCGCCGCCGCAGGTCAGCGCCGTCGGCATCGCCTCCAACAGCGATAACTGCGTCCAAATCGTGCGCACGGATCTGCACGACCTCGTCGGCGCAAATCCCGACGGCTATAGCACCGGCATTTCAATTGATTCCTCAAGAAATGTCACGCTCACCGGAAATCACATTGCCCGGTTGAGCAGCGGATCGGGTCCTACCTGGCGGGGGACTCAACGGCCCTATTTGGTCACGGGGATTGACATCAACGCCGTTGACATCGCGCACCTCGCCGATAATCGAATCGAACGATTGCAGGGTGGCGACGGTGAAGTGTTGTACTATTGGAGTTCCAAGGGCGGAAGTGTAGTGGGAGTCCAGAGTGAATCAACCGCTTATGTGCAGCTCATCAACAACATCGTGGCGTTTCTGGTCGGAGGCAACAGCTCAACCGCAGGCGGATATTGGCCGCCGTACAGTAAAGGCGGCGATGCGATCGGCTTCAATCTGCAGAGCGGATCAAGTCAGGTGTGGAATAACACGATCTATGATCTGCGCGGTGGTCAAGCGAGTCAGCCCGATCAAATCTCCGGCGCCAGCGCCGGACTTCAAATGGCGGATATGACGAATGCGCTGGTGATCAACAATGCCTTCATCAGCAATACCATCGGCGTTTCAGCGACCACGAGCAATTATCTGTGGGACTACAATGCCCTGTGGCACAACACCATCAACTACGCCGGCATCTTCGCCGCGCCGCATGATCTATCTGCCGATCCCTGGTTTGCCGATTCAATCAATGGCGATTTCCAGCTTCGCTTCTATTCGCCGTTGATCGACGCCGGGTTCAATCTTGGCGCACCACTCGCTGACTTCGCCGGCAGGCCGCGTCCGCTAGACGGGAACGATGACGGTCTGGCGCGCACGGACATCGGCGCATACGAGTATCAACCCGTGCCCATCAAGCGCGCCTTGCTCCCGATCATTCTGGTTTCATCCCATTAAGCGTCAGCCGTACTTCTCGATCAACTCCCGTGTGCGCTTGATGCCATCCGCCGGATCGCCATCGCCTTCGTACTCGATGCTGATCATGCCCTGATAGCCCGTCGACTTCAACGCGCTCAAACACATCCGATAATCGATGTGTTTCTCTTCGCCCGACGTGTTGAACTCACGCGATTTGGCATGCACATGAATCGCGTGGGGGGCCAAAGACCCTAAGGATTTGGGGAAATCCTTAGGGTCTCCTTCAAAGTTGCCGAAGTCCAAGCACACACCCAAATAGGGCGAATGAAAGTGCTGCACGAATTCGGCCAACACCGCCGGATCATTACTCAATCCGCCGTGATTCTCGATCGCCAGCTTGACGTTCCGCGCCGTCACCACCGGCAGCACGCTGCTCATCAACTCCACCGCGCGGTCGTAGGCCGCCCGGCTATATGCCGTCCGATCGGCTTCGGCGTTCACGCCGCGTTCGCCCCCTAACGTCACACGGATCAACGGCGCACCGAGAAACACCGCCGTTTCGAGCGCGCCCGCCAGGTACGCCTTCTGCTTCTGTCGATCGGGACCTTCGCTTGCCGTCAAATCAGAATCGATCGACCAGCAGATCAAGCGCGTGCCGCTGCGCAAGCGATGGAGGCGCGTCCGCATGAGCGTCTTGCGATCGTACACATACTGGTTGAACTCCCGCGCCTTGCGACCCAACACCCGCGCGATCGGATTCGGCGGTCTGGGCCACAGAAACATATCTTGCAGCTCTACCGCACCATACCCCAGATCGTGCACGCGATACGGCACATCCGGCAGGCGAAGTTTTCCGCTGTACAGTTCGTCGTGAAATGACCAGGAAGAAATTGCAATATCCATCATTAAGGATCACGCCTTACGCCTTACGTATTACGCATCACGTCTTCAGAAACTCCAACACCACCCGATTGAACTCCTCCGGTTGATCGACCGGTGTCGCGTGACCGGAATCACGCACGATGTGCCACTGTATCTTCGGAATCCCGCGCACCAACTGCCGCTGGCAGCCGCGCGGCACCACCGCATCTCGATCGCCCGTGATAAGCAGCGTCGAAGCCGTGATCCGATCGAGTTGGGCGCGCGAATCAAAGCGCCGGATCGCCTCGACCAGATAACGGTATGACGCTTCATCGTTCGTGCCGATGCGTTCCACCACCACTTCGCGCCACGGTGTCTGATCGGGTTTGGGAAATAGATCGCGCGCCACCACTTTGGCCGTCGTGCGCACAGGCAAGAACTTCGAGACAACCGCGCGCCGTGCCAGCGTGTAAGTCTCGCGCAGCGAGGTCGGCCACAAGTGCGCGAAGGTGTTGACCAGAACAAGCTGCTTCACCTTCTCCGCAAAATCGATCGCCAACACCTGACCCACCAATCCCCCCAGCGATAGACCCAGCACGTGCGCGCGCGGAATTTCCAGCGCGTCCAGCAGCTGCGCCACATCGGCGGCCAGCGTGTAGATCGTCACCGGGCCGCGCAACAAACTGCTGGGGCGATGTCCGCGCACATTCACCGCGATGACGCGAAAGCGCTCGGCCAGAACGGGCATCTGAAACATCCAGTCGTCGCTGCTCGATCCCAGGCCGTGCAGCAAGACCAACGGATAACCCGATCCTGTTTCCTGATAATAGATTTCGGCTGAATTGACTGAGAGGCTGGGCATCGTTTTAGTTCGCTGCTGGCCGACGGCTTGCTGCCGCGATGGTAACACGAGACGTGGGGGTTGACAAACTTGGCAGACGCGTCAACAATTGGCCCACTCTCATTCAACGCTATCGTTTAGCGCGCTATCATTTTTCTCAGGAACGTGCCAATGTCTCCCCTCGACCCTCAAGACAAGATCAATGTACTCTTTGTGTGTATGGGCAACATCTGCCGCTCGCCGATGGCCGAAGCCGTGTTCCGCGATCTGGTAAAACAGCAGCAACTGATCGATCACTTTGAGATTGTTTCCGCCGGCACGGGCGACTGGCACGCCGGCGAACCGCCACACCACAGCACGCGCGAAACGCTACGGCGGCACGGCATCGAGCCCAATGGCCTGGTGGCCAAACCTGTCTCGCAAGCCATGCTCGATCGCGCCGACTACGTGGTGGCGATGGATTACGAGAACCTGGCCGATCTGCGCACGTGGCGCATCCAGCGCAAGAAGATATCGCGCATCCTCGACTACGCGCTGGATGTGGACATACGCGACGTACCCGATCCATTCTACGATGGCCGCTTCGAATTAGTCTACACGCTGGTCAATCGGGGCGCGGAAGGGTTATTGCAGCAGATCCGCGAAACTCACAACCTCTGAGGCAGGCGCGATGCTGTCTGACCTGCGCGCCTCGCTGGAAAAAACGCTCGGCCCCATTCGCAGCCTCACGCCCGTGGGCGGCGGCGACATCAACAACGCCGCGCGAGTAGAAACCGCTTCGCACGGCGAAGCCGGTGACGCGCGTTACTTCGTCAAATGGAACACCGCCCCGCTGCCGCGCATGTTCGAAGCCGAGGCGCGTGGCCTGAAACTGCTGGACAGCGCCCACGCCCTCCGCATTCCACGTGTTATCGCGCTGATCGATCAACCGCCCGCACTGGTATTAGAATGGATCGACGTGGGCGCCAATAAACCAGCCGCGTCAGAAGCATTAGGACGCGGCCTCGCACAGCAGCACCGTTCGAGCGCGCCCACCTACGGCCTCGATCACGACAACACTATCGGATCGAATCCGCAGTGCAACACACCAACTCGATCGTGGATCGAGTTCTATCGCGATCGACGGCTGGGCGTGCAGCGCGATCTGGCGCGGCAGCGCGGCCATCTCACGTCCGATCGGGCGCGGCGGCTCGATCGGGTGATGAACCACCTCGATCGGTGGATCGACGAGAACGCCGTAACACCCGCGCTGCTGCACGGCGATCTGTGGGGCGGCAACTACCTGATCGATGCGCAGGGTCAGCCGGTGTTGATCGATCCGGCGGTGTATTACGGCGACCGCGAAGCCGAGCTGGCCTTCACGGAATTGTTCGGCGGATTCAGCGCGCGGTTTTACGCGGCGTACAACGAAGCGTGGCCGCTGGATCGCGGCTATGCCGATCGGCGCGATCTGTACAACCTCTATCATCTGCTCAATCATCTCAACCTATTTGGTGAAGGCTACGGCGGATCAGTCGATGCGATTTTGCGCCGTTACGCAGATTGACGGGTATACAGCAAAACTGTTGGGCGGGCATGCTGCCCGGCCACGCTCGCGCTGGATGTGCCATCCAGCAGGAGCGTATCCCACAAGTCACCAACACTTTTGCGTTATACTCCAGATTGATCAGACCCTTGCAGAACTTGAGGGCGCGTGATAAAATACCGCCCGCTTGACCGTTGGGGGTTCGTCTAGCTGGCAGGACAGCAGACTCTGGATCTGTATGGAGGGGTTCGAATCCCTTACCCCCAGCCACCGACCTCGCGAGAAATCGCGGGGTCTTTTTGTTTCCCCGGGTTACTACTCAGCCGTCATTCCCGCGAAGGCGGGAATCCACTGTCGGCGGCTGGATTCCCGCCTTCGCGGGAATGACAATACGCGGCGCATAGCGAAACG
>Ga0182021_10002131_pt1 | contig 23060 bp, 23 predicted proteins | sample 612E3MmetaG_FD_120493 | JGI IMG/M metagenome (GOLD analysis project Ga0182021, IMG submission 120493) | Permafrost microbial communities from Stordalen Mire, Sweden - 612E3M metaG (Illumina Assembly) | ecosystem: Environmental > Terrestrial > Soil > Wetlands > Permafrost | place: Sweden... | reverse complement strand
CTTGCTTGACTTCGTCGAGGGTCCAGAGGTAAAATTTTCCTTCTTCCCCTTCACTGTCGGCATCTTCAGCTGAGTAAAACCCGCCTTCCGGGGAAGCTAAATCCCTCAGAACATACTCCAAGGTTTCTTTGGCGGTCACCATGAATTTTGGGGCACCCAAAGCTTGGTAAGCTTCAAGATAAGCTAAAGTTAATAGAGCTTGGTCGTAGAGCATCTTCTCAAAATGCGGAACCAGCCACTGCGAATCTGTGGAATAACGGTGAAAGCCCAAACCAACTTGATCAAAGATGCCGCCTAACCTCATGGCACGCAAGGTTTTCTCAACCATAGCAGACGCGGTTTTGTCTTTTGATTGATTCGCATACCTTAACAAAAACAACAAGTTGTGAGGAGAAGGAAATTTGGGTGCCCTTCCGAATCCACCGTTTTCCTGATCAAAACGCAAGAACAACTTCTCATAGGCATCATCAAGCGCGCTCTTGTTAAGTTGGCTTTCAGGTTCAGTTTGAACTTGGGCGGCAACCTGCTCTTTAAGTTCCATTCCAATCGATTCCATTTCTGCTTTTCGGGTTCGCCAAATCTCACCAATCTGAGGCACAAGACTTAACATGCCAACCGCCCCATATCGATTGTCTTTTGGTATGTAGCTGGCGATGAAAAACGGATTCTTGTCTGGGGACATTATCACATTTAGAGGCCAACCGCAGTTTCGCCCCATCGATTGGCAAACCGCCATGTAAGCAGCATCAAGGTCGGGACGTTCTTCACGATCAACTTTAATGGAGACAAAGGTTTGATTCATGAGCTGCGCAACTTGGTCGTCATCGAAGCATTCTTTCTCCATAACGTGACACCAGTGGCACGTGGAATAGCCGATCGAAACAAAAACTGGTTTATCCTCCGCTTTAGCCTTCTCAAACGCCTCCTGACTCCATGGATACCAATCAACAGGGTTGAATGCATGCTGAAGCAGGTAGGGACTTTTTTCTTTAATTAACCGATTCGGTTTTCTTTCCGGTTCCGAAGCGTTTTGCATTGAAAAGTAGTCTCCTAATCTACATATGCTTAGAAGCATTTAGCTGTTAACAAAAAAAAATAATTTTTAGTAGTAGTATGTGGCAGTTACGGCTATTGTGTTTGTATCATTCTGGTTTATGTTGCCGATGTTGATTTGAACTGGTCCGGGCAAGACTGGAAATATAGCGGTTCCTGATGTTCCTGTCGTTTGGTTGAGGTCAAAGTTGACTCCTGAAAAACTGTAGACTGCTTCAGCATAGGTTGTGTTTGCGGTGGCCGTTGCCTGAACAACCACGTAACCAGCGTAATCTAACTGGTCGTTCCAGAGGTTTGTAGTGCTGTTAGCGTTTTGAACGATACCTGTACCACTTGAACTTGAATCGTAGAGGAGTCCTGACTCTTGAAGCTGAGCAATACTATTGGCTGCTACATAAGAGTCATTTAGGTCTGACAATTCTGCGTTTAACTGGTTAATTTGATCCATGTACACTTGAGTTGTTCCAGAGTTACTCGTGGAATTATTTACCTGACTTTCTAGCTGAGAAATCGTTGCATGCAAATCGTTAATTGTGTTATCTTTCGCCGTTATCTGTGAATCGAGTGGTTGATAAATGGCTATAACACCCACTAAACTTCCCGCCAGAATTACGCAGATAGCGATTAATGCAAAGACTAAGACTTTCGAGTTACCTTTCTTTTGAACAGTATTTTCTTGGTTCATACGCTTTCATCTGTTTTCTAACCCCTTAGACATCTTGTGTATAAAAGATTTTTTCCAGATTAAGCCCAACCCCTCTTATAAAATGGAGGAGCAGACTTAAACTGCTGGGTTTAATACCTTACACTTAGGTAAAGCAACACTGAGAGAGCTGCAAGTTCAAAGAGTCCCGGGAGAAACGCGAAAGGTCCAAGACCGTATGCTCTGAAGCTGAACAGTCCAGTTACAAATGGATGGGACGATATGTCTTTTAGTAGGAATGCTAACGCAAAAATTATCAATCCAATCGTGAAGGGAGAGCGGGTTTTATTGTAGATGTTTATGTATGATACGAGTACAATGACAAGCAAAGTAATGTTTATTGTTGAAACAATCGTGAACGCCACATAGAAGTATTCAAAGTCACCCGGAATAACGGTGCCTGGCGGCGGAGGTCGTCTTAATTGAAGAGGCGGCTCATGCAATGCAACTAACGCCCAAAGAGCCGCTACGACTGCGACCGCTATCAAAACGGTGAGAATTAATCCGATTTTGAATCTATTGCTCATTTGTTTCTCCAACGTGTTGTTCTCCTTTTTCTACTTTTTCCCGATTTTCTTCACAATCTCCTCAAACAGGACATAGTTGTCTTCCATCATTTGAGAAAGAAAGTATGTTGCCCCATATCTATCTCCCACAGAAGTTATGATTTTGTTCTTCTCTAAGACTTCAAGATGATGCCTCATGGTCTTGTAATCCATCTTTAGCAGGGTTGCCAGCTGGTTTGCGTTCTGCGGAGATTCCTTTAGAGCTAACATTATTTTTGCACGGGTCGGTCCCCCTCGTGTACCTGCAATCAGCCATCCTAGCAGGTATTTCAAGGAACGCGCATTTGATGACATCTACGAGTCTCCGTGCATTTGGAATTCTTCTTCTGATTTAATCTGACTTGGGTAATAAATGTGTGCTTTCGAACTTGGGAAAAGATGGGAATTAGGACTTAATTTGGGTGCAATCTTGAAAAATCCCATAATAACAAAACGCCCACCTTTTTTTGAAACCTAGGAGGTGAAAAAAGTATATGAACACAAAAACTACATCTTTACTTTTGCTTTCAGTCATCGCAGTCGCATTAGTTGCTGGAGCACTAATTTTCGTTACCCAATCACTCGCTAAAGCAGACCTAACTACGTCTGTTGCAACCGACTCCGAAACAACCCCTTCATCTTCCATAAACGCCACGTACAATGGCCCAATCGATTTTGGCGGATTCGGAAACGGACCTATGGCTATGGGTATGCAAACCAGACCGGGCATGGGACACAGAATGGACGGAGGCTTCGGAGGCGGATTTGATCATGAAGCAATACAGATAAGCGCTGACTTTACAGCCAATGTAACAAACATAGCAAATAGCGACAGCGACGTGCAGAACTTGCTTAGCCAAGGCTTCAACATCACCTCGATTCGCCCAATAATAACCACATCAATAGATGGCAACGGCAACATAGTAACTCAAGCCTCAACTGCAAACGTACTCTTAGTTGGAAACAATGGCAGCAGATCATTTGTGGTTGTTGACCTGTCCCAAGCAAAAGTAATAAAGATCGTGACCTTGGCGGTGACGGAAATCAATAAGTAAGCCACATTTTTTCTCTTCAATATTTTTTTTATAAAAGGTTACCCATTTTTATGTTGTAGCGTGTTAGCGTTTGCAATTGGGGTAAGATTTGGGTAAGATTTTGAAAAATTATTTAATAACACATTCGTGTTACGATAGGAATAAGCAGCCAGGGAGAGATTTGAAATCAATCAAGGCCATAGGCCTGATAACTGCCCAATCGAATACCCCTTCAGGTCTCTTCTTGGTTGCCTTCGACACTAATGAGGAAAGAACCTTTCATGGGAATAATTAATAGAGCAATAAGAAACATTTCAAGAAGAAAAATCCGAGCGCTACTAGTAATTATCGCGTTGGGTTTTTCAATGGCAATTTTGGTTTCAATTCCTGCAGGCGTTTTGGCTAATCAGCAGACAGCTAGTACGGCAGCCACAAATTTAAGCAACATCATTACTCAAACCAGCGCCGCAATTAATCAAACCTCAACTCAAATAGACTGTAACCTTGCGCCGAGTTTTTCGGGTTTCGGTTTCAGCGGTTTTGGCGCCAACTCTGGCGGTAGCGGTTCTGGGTCAGGTTTTCCTCCTAGTGGTAGTGGTGGTAGACCTGGCGGTGGCGGTTTTACGCCTGGTCAATTCGGCGGCGGAACTGTAGGCGGCCAATTTGGTGGTAGCGCATTTAGTGGTGGTCAATCAAATCCTATGAACGAGAGCTTATATACTGATATCAACGGTACAATTTCTGGCATAGGAACTGTTGAGCCTATACTGCAAGCTTCTGAAGGACAAAATGTAACGCGAGACTTATCATTTAATGGATACTCACGAACCATCACAACTCTTGAAGTCGAGTACACAATTGAAGGTATTCCGTTAACTTCTGATTTGGTAAATAACTATCCTGTGTTGCCGACCAACATAACTGAAGGAAGCAACTTACAGGCTGGCGCTAGTGGAGAAGTGTTACTTAGTGAAAACAACTCAGCATACTTCAATGCTGGAGTAGGCGACACAATTACCGTTTTAAACCAACCCTTTACTGTCGTAGGCATCTATAGCCCAGCTTCCGTTTCGCAAACACAAACATTATACATGAATCTATCTGACGCTCAAACAATAACTAACAACACAGGATACATAACTAGTTTCAAAGTGTTTGCTACAAGCAGCGAGACTGTTACACAGGTAGCTAGCGCCATAAGTACATTGCACCCTGAACTTACAGTTACTACTGACCAAACCCGGCTAAATCAACTTCAAAACTTACAAACGACCTATAATAGTGAACTGGCAACTGCCCAAGCATCTAATAGCCAAACATATTCAACTGCCGTGGAAGAAATTGCCATAGTGGTTGTAGCAACAAGCTTGATAGTACTATTTGTTATGCTATACACGGTCAAGGAAAGAACCAAAGAGATTGGCACGCTTAAAGCGATTGGTTTTAGCAACTCTGTTGTGATGAGCCAGTTTATGCTTGAGGGTATCTTATTAAGCATAATTGCTGGTATAGTTGGCATCGCAATAGGCAGCATAGCAGCGCCCACGATCTCATCCCTTTTGCTTCCAAGCGTTGGTCTAGGCGGCGGAGCCGGTGCAGGTGTTGCAGTCGTTTCAGGCACATCAAGAATCGGGGGATTATCAATTGCGACTTTGAATCCTGAACTTATACTGATATTGTTCGGTGCATCAGTCCTGCTGGGTGCTTTAGGCAGTTTATATCCCGCATGGAGAGCTGCAAAAATTCGACCCGCGGAGGCAATGAAGTATGAGTAAACCAGTACTGCAAATATCAAACCTAAACAAAACCTACATGCTTGGCAAACGCCCCGTTCAAGCCCTCACAAACCTAAACCTGCAAGTCAATCAGGGCGAATTCATAGCAATCATGGGACCCTCAGGCTCCGGCAAAACCACATTGCTCAACGTAATTGGCTGCATCGACAAAGCCACCAACGGCCAAGTCCTCCTAGACGGTATCGACGTCAGCAAAATGCCTGAAAACCAACTCTACAAAATCCGCCGAGACAAAATGGGCTTCGTATTCCAAACATTCAACCTACTCCCTTACCTAAACGCCCGCGAAAATGTCGAGTTGCCCATGGAAGGTAAAATCAAATCTAAGGATGAACGCAAAAAACGTGCAAGTGAACTTTTGGCGATGGTTGGTCTGTCGGGACGAGAAAATCATCGACCCCAAAGGTTAAGCGCTGGTGAGCAGCAACGTGTCGCAATCGCACGAGCCCTCGCAAACAACCCTGCATTCATCCTCGCAGATGAACCCACCGGAAACCTCGACAGTCAAAACAAACAAGAAATCATAAAGCTCCTCGCCAACCTCAACCTTACACATGGGACAACCATCATCATGGTTACCCACGACACTCAAGCCGCCAATCACACCGAGCGAATGCTGCTTCTTAAAGACGGCAAAATAATCAAGGAAAAAGAAGGCCTCCACCTTGCAAAGAAGAACAACAAGTGCCCCAACTGCGGAGCCGACATAAAACTAAGCGATAACGTATGCCCTATTTGCCAAAAATCTCTGACCATAACAGATGAGCCTTTCTCATCGTAAACTCAAAGAATATATCGTTTCAGCTTGAGGATTTCCACATGGAATCAACAGCTATACCTTCTTTTTCTCTCTCCCTTCCGCCTCCACCCAAAAAAAACCGGATCTTTATGGCGGTAATCATCATTGCTTTTTTGCTCGTGGGGTTGGTTGCAGGAGGAATAATCGCTTACACCATAACCTACTCAGACTTCAACACAAAACTTTCTAATTTGCAATCTCAAATTGGCCTCTATCAAAGCTCAGGCAGCAACGGCACTCAACAAACCTACCTGATCAATGGTAGCATTTCGCTATCCAACCTCTACCAGCAAGTCAAATCATCGGTGGTTGTTATCCAAGACCTTGTGCCGCAGTACAGTTTCTTTGGGAATTTGGCAGGCTACAGTCAACAGCAGGGTTCAGGATTCATCACATCGGTGAATAACCAACTGGTCATAGTCACAAACAACCATGTAATTCAGGATGCACTCAACGAAACCGTAATCTTCTCAAATGGCGACTCTTACCCTGCAAAAGTATTAGGTTCTGACCCACAAGCAGACCTCGCCGTTCTCTCCATAACGCCCATGCCCAGCGGCTTAACCCCCCTCGCGCTTGTCCGCTCTGACACCTTGCAAGTCGGCGACCCAGTCGTTGCCGTCGGCTCACCATACGGATTATCAGGAACATTAACAACAGGCGTCATTAGCGCAACGGGGCGAACAATCACTGAAGACTCAAGCACAAACCAAAACGGCCAAACCATCGCCGACATTATCCAAACAAGCACCGCCATTAACCCCGGCAACTCAGGCGGACCACTATTAACTTACACAGGCGACGTCGTAGGCATAACCACTGCCGGCATCAGTAACTCGCAAGGGCTTGGTTTCGCAATTCCATCAGACACAATCATACGTGAAATCAGTTCGCTTGTCACTTCAGGCTCATACAATCAGCATCCCTCGATAAATGCAGCTGGAAGCGACATGAACTACCAAATAGCCCAGGCCATGGGAAGCACCACAACCTATGGTTTCCTCGTCGAAAGCGTCTCCACACAAAACGGATTGCAAGGCGGCAACACCCAAAAACAAATTTTAGGCTCAGCCGTCACCTTGGGCGGCGACATCATAACCGCCATAAACAACCAACGCATAACCAACACCGACGACCTCCTCAGCTACATAGAACAACACACTCTACCCGGACAAACCATAAACTTCACAGTAATAAGAAACGGACAACAACAAACAATACAGGTTACAATCGGGAAAGCATAGAGTGAGGTCGGTTGGTGTTTTTTCCCTGTCCTTTGTATGTTAAAATTTTTTCCCTTGGGATCAGCCGTTGGTTGTTGCCGCCCGAATGTTTGCGTCGCTATTTTTATAAGCTCAGCGCTTGAATTACTTTTTTATGCAAGCTGAATTTGGAGTTATCGGTGGAACTGGTCTTTATGACCCTAAGCTTCTCAAGAATATAGAGGAAGTCACGGTTGAAACGCCGTATGGGAAACCCTCTGACGCCATCACAGTTGGTGAGTTAGGTGGGAAATCTGTTGCGTTTCTGCCCCGACACGGCAAAAAACATACCATACGCCCAACCGACATCAACGTCCGCGCAAACATCTTCGCCCTCAAAAAACTTGGGGTAAAGCGGATTTTGGCGCCCTCCACGGTTGGTTCGTTGCGGGAAGAATACCATCCTGGTGAAATCGTTTTTGTGGACCAATTCATCGATCGCACCACACGCCGCGAACAATCCTTCTACACCCAAGACCGAGTTTGCCACATATCTGTTGCAGAACCCATGTGCCCTGAACTCCGCAAAACCCTGATTTCCGTTGCTAAAGGTTTGGGTGTCAAGATGCATGAAACAGGAACATATGTTTGCATAGAAGGACCACGTTTCTCGACTAAGGCGGAATCTAAGATGTATCGTCAATGGGGTGCGGATGTTGTGGGTATGACGTTGGTTCCTGAGTGTGTGTTGGCGCGGGAAGCTGAAATTTGTTATTCGTCCATTTCGACTGTGACTGATTACGATGTTTGGAAGGACCACGTCGTCAGCGTCGATGACATCCTTGCCACGATGAAGAGCAACGTTGAGAACGTTAAACACATAATCGCTGAAACCGTCGCAAAAACGCTTACCGATTGCAGCTGTGGATGCAACCAAGCCCTCAAAGGAGCATTTGTTTAGGCGGTAAAAGCAATGAACCAGTCTGATAAAACCTCTGACATAAAATCTAAAATCCGACGAATCCCCGAGTTCAAAGGGGTAACCTTCTGGGACATCACGCCTCTGCTCAAAGACAAAGTCTGCTTCCGTGAATGTATCAAGCAAATAGCTGACCATTACCGAGGCAAAAAAATCGATGTTATCGTATCCAACGAAGCCCGAGGGTTCATCATCGGTGCACCCTTAGCCTACGAACTAGGCGTCAGTTTTGTGCCTGTCCGCAAAAAAGGCAAGCTCCCCTACAAGTGCGTTGAATTAACCTACAAGAAAGAATACGAATCCGACACTATCGAAATGCACCAAGACGCTATCGAAAAAGGCCAAAACGTTTTAATCATCGACGATTTGCTCGCGACGGGCGGAACCGTCAAAGCCAATGTGGAATTGGTTGAAAAGTTAGGGGGCAAAGTCGTGGGTTTGGGCTTCCTCATCGAACTGGGTTATTTGGATGGCAGAAAAGTTCTCGGCGATAAACATGAGGTTTACTCGCTGATTAACTTGAAAACCACAAACGGATAATGAAGTTCTTTTTTCTCCGTAACTCAATCAAACTTTTTTCTTTAGTTTTGTTGTAGTGGCATCACAGTAACGCACCTGTAATACTTATCTTGAAATAGAATAATCTAAGCAATTTTTGAGGTGCACTTTTTGGAGAGTATTTTTGTAGAAATGGGCGCTAAGGTTGGCAATGAATATTCAGAAGAAATATTTCTGAGAAGCCTAAACGGACCGCTTTTGTTTTTATAACCACTGAATCAGACGAAAGCAGAATGGCGCTTGAAGAATTAAGGAAAATTAGGGAAGTTAAAAGGGTTTATCTTGCTCATGGTGCATATGATCTCATCGCCAAGGTCAGCGGCGAATCTTTTGATCATCTTCGAGAGATATCGCTTAAGCAGATAAGACGCTTAAGCGGCGTCAAATCCGCATTAACTCTTACAATAGTCTAAACAAACATCATTTTTCTGTAAAATGTATGTGTTTTAGGTAAATTCATTTTTATTTTTTAAAACAAATCTGTTGTCAGATAACACAATTTTTAGAATATGACTTTTTTTGCTGTTTACCCCAAAACCGGGTGTCAGCAATTTTGACAACAGCTGATTCTTCCGTGCTGATGTCCCCGTTGATTTTTTCTCAGGTTCTTTTTCATGCACTCGTGAACATGCATCCAAAACATATAACGCGTTCGATAAGCATGCGCATCGCAGAAAGGACAACTGAACATTGGTGGAGTCAAAAAAATAAATCCCCTTAACTATTATTCTGCAGTTTCACGATATATGAATATGTGTTTGCTTATCTTTAACAACAAATTTTTCCTGTACGTAATTCAAATCCAGAATACTTTATAAAATCCCTTAAGATAACTTAGTAGTGAGGACGTGAATTTTTGCCTAGCTATTTAGTTAATTCAGCCATATTAAAATCCGGAAAAGAACCCAAAGCATGTGCAGAAGGAGCAGTTAAGATGTTTGCGAAAGGAAAAATCAAAGGCATCGAATTGACGGCTTGCTACTGCTGCGTAACAGAAAGCAGAGTATCCTTCATATTCGATGGACCCAGCGAAGACGCCATACTACATGTTGTTCAAGAGCAACTAGACATTCCCGTTGCATCAATAACAGAAGCGGAAAAAGTCTCAGTCATTCCGTAAGGTGCTGCTTGCACAGCAATTTTTTTTCCATTAAATTAAAGTTAGCGATAGCTACCGAAAAGTGGATTCAGCCGTTTTTAGGAAAACCTCATAAACTTTGTCTGAAAACAGTACAAAGGTGACTTTTTCGAGCTTGTCTTCGTTTTCTAAAAACGATTTAACCGTGGCCAATGCAACGCGACTAGCTTCTTCAACTGGGTAACCATATGTTCCTGTGCTAATTGATGGAAACGCTATTGTTCTAAGACCCTTAGACGCAGCGAGTTTTAGGGTGTTGCGGTATGCCTGCTTTAGAAGTTCCGCTTCAACATTAAAGCCGCCCATCCAAACCGGTCCAACCGTGTGTAGGATGTGTTTAGCTCTCAGGTTGCCGCCTGAAGTCATCACTGCGTTCCCCGTTGGCAATCCATCAGGCCACTCCGTTGCCCGTATTAGTTTGCATTCTTCAAGGATTTTTGGTCCACCCTTACGGTGAATGGCTCCGTCAACACCGCCGCCTCCAAGCAAAGTCGAGTTAGCCGCGTTCACGATTGCATCAGCTTCCACGTCTGTTATGTCGCCTTTGATTAGTTCAAGTATGGCATTTCCAACTTTAAATTCCATGATCACAACTTACCTCAGCTGGCTATTTAACTATGCAAGCAAAGACCATAGCGCTGAACCCATAAAGTAAGCTCCAAAACCGATGAATACAGCTACACAGAAAAGAGCAATGCCGTTGTGCACGCAGGCAGTCCAGAACTGCTGCGACTTAAAAATCAACACTGCAACCATAGTGTACCAAATGAAATCAGTGAGCCAATGAACCCCCGCAAAAACAGAGAATCCTATGAGTCCAAACAGTTTAGCATTCAAAATAAGGGTCGTGCCGATGGTTAACCACCATAAGATAAAGCCTGCGTTAACTGCAGTCGTCCATACCCCCGCAAGCATAGAATCTCTTTTCGAATCTACTGTTGCTTCTTCCTGTTTGTGCCTGTTTCGAAATGCTTGAACTCCCATGAAAACCATGAAGAAACCTCCAACCAAACTCACCCCCACTTGGACAATGATAGGAATGGTAAATTGGCTTAACACAAAGAAAATAAGAAACATCAAAGGAATCTCCACAATCCCGTGGCCAACCGCTATCAAGGCACCTGCTGTTTTACTTTTTGACGCCTTCTTTATCGTGACAGCAAAGAGAGGTCCCGGCATAAGAACTCCTGAAAACGAAATTAACAAAACCGAAGCTAAGAACACATAGAAGTCAGTGATAAACTCCAAGCTTCAAGTCTTCCGTGCTTTTTTCAAGGTTACATTGTTGGCAATAAGGCTTCACATTCTTAACAAGAGTTTGAAACGTAAAAACCAATACAGGTCTACAACAGTTGGATATAGAATTTAAAAATGCTCTTGACCGTTGCTCACCCTGAACGCATTACTCAAACACATTCTTGCTTGGCTCGCGTTTTTGGGGTTTCAAAAGCCTCGTTTGCATTTCTACAATGTCAGCGCTATCCTTAGCAGTTACATAATTGTCAAGTAACGTTTGGTTTAACTCGAAAAATGTATGTCCCCAAGGAAAAATTAATAAAATATCCTCAGCCTCTTTCTTGAAACCCGCAATGTACAAGGCAGCCGCGATGGCTTCGACAGTTGTCAACTTGGTAAGCTTGCCATAATTCACTGGGTTACCTGCAATTAAAATGGGCAAGCAGCGGCTAGTTCCTTTAACTTGTTTTTCCATAACTTTCTGGGCATGTTCCCAACTGCAATCTAAAGCCGCTACTCCAAACTGCTCAAGTCTCTCCTTGTCCGCCGGAGAAAACGCAATTTCGCCAAAGGGGTTTAGCACGATGGCACGCTTAGGCAGAAACCTTGCACTTGTAACGATACGAGCAAGTCCTCGACGTTTAAGCCGTAATGCGGTGTTTTTTTTGGGATCATCTTGGGCAGCGTGGTAAATGGTTATTCTAACAAGTAAGTTTGGCTTTGGTTGTTCTGAATCAGCTTCCATTTGGCTTGCGCACCTTCAAATGACTCATCGGGTCCTCAAACACGTGGGGTATCCAATCGAGAATGTCAGTTGCTACCATGTGAAAGCCAATTTCATCTGCAACAAAGTCGCCTGCAGCACCGTTCACAAAGGCACCGGCAACGGCCGCCTCAAAGGGGTCCACGTTCATTGCCATCAAACCGCCAGCAATGCCGCTAAGGACGTCGCCCGTTCCTCCAACAGTCATTGCTGGATTACCAGTGAAATTCAATTTTGAACGGTTGGCATCGCATATGATGTCAACTTTTCCCTTAACGAGGATGGTGGCGTTGAGTTTTTTGGCAGTTTTCTGTATAGTCAAGACGCGTTCCGCCTGATTTTCAGGCAATGGTTCTCCCGTAAGTATTGCGTATTCTCCTGCGTGTGGCGTCAAAACAAACGGAACCTTTAATGGTCGCTTGAATTTTGCAAACGCTTTCAATCCGTCGGCGTCCAAAAGCAGCGGTTTCTTTGCTTTTTCAACCTCTTCCACACATGCCTTGACAAACTTTATGGTTTCGGGATTCAAGCCCAGTCCTGGTCCCATGGCAACAGCGTCAACAATGTCTAAGTAAGGTTTGATTTCTCCAACGTTTGCAGGGTTAAGGTTTTCTCCTTCAAGCTTTATAGTAATCAAATCGGGGGACATAGCAGAAATGGCTGTAGCCGTTTTGCTTGGAGCCGCAAGATAAACAATATCAACTCCAGAACGCATGGCGCCTAATGAAACCAATGTAGGCGCTCCAGAGTAAACTTCGCTTCCGCCAATAACGAGTAAACGCCCAAAGTCACCCTTGTGAGCTGATGGATTACGCTGTTTAGTGACAAGCAAAACGTCGCCTGGACCAGCAAACCGCTCCAACTCAAAAGGTAAACCAATGTCGACCACTTCCAGTTCGCCAAGGTACTTCTTGGCTTTATCCAGCCCCTGCTTTGCCTTGTGGAAGGTTATGGTTAAATCGGCTTTTACCGCAGTGCCTAAAACTTCGCCGGTGTCTGAATCAATACCCGTAGGAACATCAACTGCAATCTTGAAGCCATTTAACGAGTTGATATAGTCAACTACTTGGGCTATTGGCGGTTTCAGCTTTCCTTTTGTTCCTGTTCCAAGCAAAGCGTCGATAATTATACCCGCATTCACCTTGGGAATAAGTGAACTATCAGAAACTTCTATCAAAGTGACTTTATCCTTAAGAGACTCAAGAATACCCCAGTTGCTAAGCGCAGCGTCATGGCTAATTTCGCGACTTCTTCCTACTAAAACAACGGTAACCTCAAAATCCTCAGCCAAAAGATGCCTAGCTGCAACGAATCCATCGCCGCCATTTCCACCTAAACCACAAAACACCGCTGCTTTCTTGTTTTTTTGGAACCGTGTGATGGTTTCCTGGGCTACGCTGCGTCCAGCGTTCTCCATAAGCTGAAGCAGACTGACGCCAAAGTATTGGGCGTTGACTTCTAAGGCACGCATTTCGCGGCTTGTTATGCTGGGGGTTTTGTTTTTTGCTTGCATATAGACGCCTGATTACTGTTATGGCTTGGTTGAAAGATAAGCATATCCTTGGCTGTATACAAGAGCATCGCCCAAACATAGAAAAAGTTTAAACCGCATTCTGGCAGTCTAAAAAATGCAAAATAATCGAAGTTCAACGAACCTTATATATTCATTGTTTGTCCCTAAGCTAAAATAAAGAATCTCACAATTATGGCAAGAGCAAGTTGTTAATTTTTGATTTCAGGTCCAAAATAATCGGTAAACACAAAAAAATCTCCGTTTCGACTCCCGGTTGAACATGGTTTTTCTAAGAGATGGGTCGCAATATCCATTTCAAGCGATTAAAGCAGGCGGCAAAGTCAGGTAAAATCTGTTCTCACTGCGATTTTCCGTTTTCTCGGGCTCATAATTTTTTTTAGAACTTATTTCTTCTTAAGAAGTGCGTTTTGTTTTTTTTGGGTTAAGTTGTTAGCTCAACAGGGCGACTAAGTTTACTCGTTTAGGCTGAGAGGACCTTCGTTGTTAAGCGAAAAACTATCGAACGTTAATTTTTTACACTAAAGAGTTAAAACTATCCACGATTATATGATCAAAATGAGTAAATTAGTTATAATTTACCATAGAGGAGTTAATTGCAAAACTAACATACTAACGAAGGACCTTGTCTCTAATCGAAAAAAAGCTAACGCTAAAATTTGGCTCTGAAGAACTGAACATTAAAATTTAAAAAAACTATTTGATTTTGGTTTAGTATTCTTCCTTTGTATTCTCTTGAAATAATCCTCGTCGAAGTAACGAGCACGTTTGGAACGTTCCTGACACTTTCTGAAACGAACTCTTCCAGCTTTTCCAAGTTATCAATCGTCAAGCTTGCAATTACATCATATTCACCGAAAACAATGTCTGCCTCGTAACTTCTTTGAATTCAGTAAGTTTTTGGGCAACCTCTCTTTCGGCTCCTGAAGCCACTTTGAAGAGAACATCCACTAAAATTGCCAACTTTTTCACCACAAAAGTAGCCCCATAAGACTTTAATTACCTTCGATGCCAGCAAAAACAAATGGCAAAAAAGTTTATCCATAACTTCACATTAACTAAGTTTAGTTTTAGCATAACAAAACGATTTTAAAAATGGTGACTTGTTTGAGTAAAAACTATGTTATAAAAAAATCTGACGCCCTTTTAATCACCGACATCCAGAAAGATTTTTTGCCCGGAGGTGCCTTACCCATCGACGACGGCGATAAAATTATCCCAGTCCTGAACGATTACACACGTCGTTTTGTGGAAGCGAACGGGCATGTTTTAGCTTCGAGAGATTGGCATCCCCAAAACCATATTTCTTTTGAAGCGCAGGGTGGTCCATGGCCACCACATTGTGTACAAGAAACGGCTGGAGCAAAATTTAGTCCTGACCTCAAACTGTCTCCCCACACAATCATTATTTCCAAAGGTACAAACCCTGAACGAGAAGCTTACTCAGCTTTTGACAGCACAAGCCTTGAACACGACCTTCAAACTCTGGGCGTTAACAGGCTTTTTGTGGGTGGATTAGCAACGGATTACTGCGTCGTGAACACAGTTGTTGACGCTTGCAAACTTGGTTTTGAAGCGGTCGTCCTCATGGATGCAACCTTAGGCGTTAATGCTGAACCAGGCGATGTGGATAGAGCCATAGAAACGATGCAACAAAATGGGGCAAAACAGGCAACTATTGAAGATTTTTCCGAGGCTGTCGACGTTTTACCCATGGAGGAAATGCAGCCTGATGCTTTGGAAGAGAAGCCTTCGCAGAGAGCAGAAGTTAAGAAGAAAGCGCGCATGCGGCCTAAAGGATCATCAAAGCGAATCCGGACGGAGCGGAAAGGCTAAGTTTTTCCGAAACTCACCGAACTATATATAATCATACAATTGTGAAGCTAAAGAAAACCTGAAAAGTGAGCATCCACTCTTCTCTTACCCTTTTTGCTTTGCAAAAACTGAATTCTTGTTAAAATCTGAAATGAATTAACGTAAAGCAAATGGATATTAGAGTGCGTATGGGGGGCATTTATGGTTGAATTTCGCGGAGAATTATTTGCAAAAGCCACTTTTAGGCTTTAAGTTTAGTCTTTTCATTTTTTGACTGATTTTACGTAGCTTATTTTTGGTTTTTAGGCGTCAAGGCTGCTGTTAGCACTTTGTTTCTTTTTTGCTTCTGTTTTCAGTCTGCGAATTCAGTTCGATTAAGCGCTTTTTACAATAAATAGTAAAAATAGCCTATTCAACCTTGGGTATTTAGCATTAAATTGTTAAACTTTCATGTTTCATTTAGATATTTTGCTTTACGAAGAACGAAATCTAAAATTCTTAACAATTGTGGATTTGAAATTGCGGGGCAAACTAAATTTTATCCCTCTCCCAAGACTTGGATAATAACTGTTCGTTCCCGGGGGTACACATCGGTTTCAACAAAGAGTAGAGATTGCCAAGTCCCAAACTCAACCTTCCCGTCAACTATCGGCAGCGTTTTGTCAGGGGAAAGAAGCATCGATCGCAAATGCGAGTGCGCATTGGACGGATGCTGATACACACCACGTTTTGGCGCCAATTCTTCAAGAAAAACTTTGATGTCTTCGAGGAGGGCATCGTCGTTTTCTGTCAGAACCAAAACGCCGGTTGCGTGTGGAGAAAAAACATGAACGATGCCGTTTCTGATTCCTGAATCGAAGACTTCTTTTTGGACCTGGTCTGATAAATCTATAAAGTCTATTTCTCCTTGCGTGGTGAACTTGGTTGTTTTGTTTACTACTTTGAAATTTGACATTGCAGCTATCCTCATGGTTTGTATCGATTTATTTCTGAAAAAGTTTTCTAGAACTTAAAGTAAAAACTGTGTTTTGGTGATGCTTTTGTATACAGAAACTTTGAGTTCCGAGTGAGTTTTGTTCTTGAAAATCAAAACATTTACCTTCAACGGGCGATTTTTGCTATCAGCGATTTCCAAATTTCTTAGATCGTCTTAAGAAACTCTCAATTGAATTAAGTTTTTTTTCCATAGGGATAGTTTGGTTGATCTTCAGACTGAATACTGCACGTGAGGTCGGTTGTGCTCAAGTGATGGGTGTTTTTGCAAGCAATACAGTTTTCACCGATAACACTGAAGGTTGTTTTTCAATTACGCCACCCTACATCATTTGGCAGATTGGGAAAGACTAACACATGCAGTATTGCAGTATAGCTTAAACAGAAGTTAAAAAAATCAGGCAACCACGGATCTGTCAAACAATCAACTTTAACCTTGAAACAAAAACATCAAACTCGCCTGCTCAACTGTCACTTAACTCTGACAACGATTTTTTGTCAAAGAGAAATTCCCTACCTTAGGCAACCAATAGAAAACCAAATTCTGTACCAAAAAATCGTTTTTCAGTTTTCAAAAGAAAGTGGTTAGAAAAGCCATTTGTAAGGTTCAAGTGAGATTGGTGAGGTCATTTTTCTTTTCAGTAATTTCAAAGCGACTGAGTATGTCACGAAGCAAATCTGAAAATTCTGGATATAGCCTTAGAAAAAACAGCCACAGCGACAAAGATTTTTTTCATTAGCTTGCATTAGTTGGTAAAACAGCATTAAGCAATTGACCTTGTTTGTTCGATTACTTTTTTCATTTTGCCCGACAAAAAGGCTAAGTCGCATAAACACTTGGGAGTTTTGGAAAATTAAGATTAAAAAAATCAATTCTGACAAAAACGGAAAAAATTTTTTGCCACAAAATTTACGGGCTGCTGTTAAGCTTTTTTTCCCTAAATAACCCCTATTTGGGATTTTTTTGGATTAAATCTATGTTATAGTCGTTGTTTTGCTCCGAAATGCGGTTAATGCAAAAAACCGTGATTTTTTTCTATGGAAACCATAATCTAAACGGTCAATTTAAGCCCAAAATAATGAAATACCTGCAATTAAGGGTTAATCACTTTGACCCAAAACAACTGGCATGGACATTACCGGAGCCTCATATAAGTACCTTCGAAAATCTCCATGCGAAGCCAAAGCCTATTTTTTCGGCTATCCTTCGAGGAAAAACCCCGTTTTTTGCTAGTAGTGAAAACTTTGCTAATTTTTTGCATAAAAATTTATTCTGAAATTCTGTGGCTACCAAATTTTTTTGTCATTTTTTTAAGGTTTGTGAGCAACTTTTAAGGAAATCTTTTTTTCAGGCTGTTTTCCAGTAGGAGGCTGAGCCATTTTTTGGTTTTTTTCTTCGGCTGATTTTTGCTACTTCTGCGGCGTTTCTGTTTTTTCATAGGACGGTTTTGTTCTCATTTTTTTGTGTTGACGGCGGTTTGTTCATATTTTTGGGTTCTAAGATAAATATTGTATTAATCTCTCTTTCAAGTCAACGATGGCTTTTCATGTGCTTACTGTAGTCTAAATAGCTATTATTTTTAAGAGGTGAATGTTGCCAAATACATTATTGGTGACAATGGCTGTATCAGTAATACATCAGGTATTTATGTTCACCAGAGATCTCCAACCTCACCGCCAAAATTTGTTGGAGACAAAAGCATACCCCAAACACATTTTTCGATGCTCTTAGGGAACAATTTTTTATCTCGAGAGCTCCAATAGATATCTCCACAAAAGGGGAAAGGCCGTTGACCACTGAAATTGACCGCATCAAACTTAGGCGTTGGCGCAAAAGAGGATTCTACAGTGAAACCGTTCTAGTTAAACTCCTGCAGAAAAAAGGCTACAACGCCGTCCGCGTCCCGGTAAGTAACCCGAGCCTAAACCCCCTGCCCGACGTCATGGCCCGCAAAGGCAAACACATGTACGCATTCGAAGTAAAAAACGCCACCTACTACGCATACTTCCCAAGAATACAAATCGACAAGCTCTTCCGCTTTCTCGACCAATTCATACCATCAGGCAACGAAAACAAACACGCTGTAGTCGCGGCGCATCTGGGCAAACGGTGGCTGTTCAAAGAAATCAGCTGGACGGACTGGGAAAAAAACAAGCTCCCCGACAAAGTAAGGATCTTAAAACGGGATAGAGGAAACCTCAACATCGACACAAGCTATCAGCAGCAGTAGAGTCACGTAAACGTACCACAAATTTATTACCTTAAAACAACTGCGTTTAATCAGCGAAAGCAGGTAAGTTTCAATGGGCCAAGATAATAAACTAATGGTTTCTGCACAAGCCTTAGAAAAGACTTACGAATTGGGCAAAATCAAAGTTATTGTTATAAAAAACATAAACCTGGAGATTCAACGGGCAAAATTCGTCTTTATATGTGGTCCTTCAGGGCCAGGAAAAACCACCCTCAACATTATAAGTGGAGTTGACAGACCTACGAAAGGAAAAATAAATCGTTGCAGGGAAGATTTAACAGAGAAAAATGGGGATTTCCTGGCTGATTGGAAGCCATAAAATTTCAAAACTCCACTTCAATATGTTGGGAGTTTGTGTAGACCAACTAAATCATGGCTTATCACATAGGTGCCCTTGGATAAGTTGGAAATATACAGGAGTTTCATCCTAACCTGCTGTTAATTAAGCTAAACAATTCAGTTGACAGCGAAACGGTAATCAGCAAAATAAGAAGATGTTCAATCGGCTAATCCAAACTTATACGCCTTGCTTTTGGCGGAGTAGTGAATCAAAACTTGGCTTTTTTGGGTTCAATCTGGCAAACAATCATGCTTCTGCCACTTTTATCTTGGGTTCAGCTGTATTGTGTGTTAGGGGTTTTATGATGCTTGCGATGGACGAGCTACCCCAAGAATTCGGAATTTTACGAGCTGTAGGCGCCAAACCAAAATAATAATCAATTTTCAGCGATTCAGGGGGCAACGGTGCCCTTTTCCAGTTTTCAATGGGGATTTGGTTCGGTCTATTTACGATTGGTGATTTTTAATAACTAACCCTTTTTGTTACAAGTGTGACTATTGGGAAAATTGCCTTGGTTACTGCAGCCTTAATTTTAATTTTCGTATTAAGCCTTTATCCAGCATTTAGGCTTGCTAAAACCTCAACTTAAAAGTTATGTCTTGAGCGTTTTGAAAATTTTAGAAAAAAACTTTAACTCCTCTATATAGGCTGGCAGTTGACATATGAAATCTTGAAGCTGCAGAACGGGCACCACTGGCACGTCGTCGTAGAATTTGTAGGCACTGGGTATAAGCGAGAGGACAGTCGGGATAAACTTGCCTTTTTCCCACTTATCGCATTCAAATTTTAATTTAAGATTGGGCAATGAATCCGATAGGGCGTGAGTTCTCTGCGATTGCAATTCAACAATTCGCTTCAAAGCCGATGACGAAATTGCACGCTGCCAATGTTTACAGTCTATGCAGACAACCAATGGTTTTTTGCAGCCCACCACATCTATTTCCCATCGTTTGGTTCCATGTTTAAACCTTACATTATTTTTCACAGTGTACCCGTTGTTTTTGAGTGCTATGGCGGTAATTTCTTCAAACTCTTGCCAGCAGAGTAGGTCACTGATATGTTCGATAACTGCGCCTTGGGATACTGCTTTAACTGCTAATTTGATTCTGTTGCTACTTTCCAGTTCTATAGTGCCATTGTTTAGATAAAGGAGGTCTTCGTTTTGCAGTTTTTCCAGCAACTCCAAAGCAACGGTGGCTGGTATCCTTGCCTCTTTTTTGACATTTTCAATTAAAACTGGTCCTTCTTTGGTTAATTTTAGGATTGAAATTAACAGATTCCGCTCAACACTCATAAGTGGTTCCCCAAAAGTTAACGTAAAGAAAGCAAAAATCACATCGATAAAAGATTAAATTTGATTGCGATGAGCGACATGAGATAAATCGGTATACAAAAGCATCACCTGAACACACTTTTGAAACTCCCTGTAACCTTCGGTACTTTCCCCAAACCATGGTGGCACCCTTTTGGCTTTGGTTTAAAATCTATAGTTGACCTTTCTGAAATAGGCTTCCCCATTTTTTCAATTTTTCTGTTTGATCGGTAAAATTTCGTCAATTTTCGCTAACCTTATAACAAAAATAGGGGCTGCTGATGGACAAATAGACAGCTATAACAAACTTAATTCGATAGCATAAGCGCTTTTTTAACTTTTTAATGTAAAAAATGTACATTCGATTGTTTTTCGCTCATCAAAACGCACTTACGCTCTTGAAGAGCAAAACTTTGGCTCAGCAAGGTGCAAACTGTTCGATTAAACCGCATTCCCGAGATTAAAAAAAGGACCTAAACGCTGCGGATTGATCAGGTCGAGGTGCCTCAAAGGTTCGATGGAAAGATTATGGCGTCAAAGATGATCCAAAAAAGCAGTTGGTTCAAAGCAACTAAGTAAAAAAGATAATTGTGAACTGTAATATGCTGTTTTTACCGCCTATGAAGCCTTAATGGCTCGATTCGGTGACTCTTAAGGATGCTTAGCCTAATCTTTCACTTTGGTTGACTACTGTTTCTTTAATGTCACTCTGTGACTTAGAAAAATCCAAGTTTGCCCTCCTCCAGAGCCCCAATTGAAATGTATGATTATATAAGGTTCGCTTGATTTCGAATTTTTCGGAATTTTTTAGCAATCTTTGACGTTTTAAGAGGTGAGCGCAAGGTTTGGGCCAAAAAAGTGTGTTGGGCGATGTTTTTGTATACGAAACAGACGGTTTAATGAAAAAGCATGTTTAAATATTCAGAATCGGTAGGCTGAGTAGGTAATTTTATGACTTTAATGAAGGCAATCCAGGTTAATCATCCAGGCGGTCAATTTGTTCTGGTGCAAAAAGATGTTCCAGAACCACAAGAACACGAGGTTCTGTTAAAAGTTGAAGCCTGCGGCATATGCCACGGCGACGCGATCGTCAAATACGGAGGTTTCCCTGGACTTCAGTATCCAAGAACTCCTGGACATGAAGTTGTTGGCACGATCGCCAAGTTGGGTTCAGAATCGCATTATTGGAAAGTTGGGCAAAGAGTCGGCGTTGGTTGGCGTGGCGGACACTGTAAAAAGTGCAGATCCTGTTTAAAGGGCGATTACTGGTCTTGTGAGAGTCCCTTGGCAACGGGCATTTCAACGGATGGCGGGTATGCCGAGTACATGGTTGCTCGTATGGATGTCTTAACACCCATTCCCGACGAATTATCATCTGTAGAAGCTGCTCCGCTTCTTTGTGCGGGCGCAACCACTTTGGGGGCAATAAAGAGCAGTGCAGCAAAGGGCGGAGACTTAGTGGCTATTCAAGGACTCGGCGGCTTAGGACATCTCGCTTTACAGTTTGCAATAAGACTGGGTATGAAGACCGCTGTCGTTTCCCGAGGCAAAGATAAAGAAGAATTAGCACGCAAGCTCGGTGCAAAATACTATATTGATGCAGAAACCTCCAATCCTAGCGAAGAACTGATGAAACTTGGCGGTGCAAAAGCCATATTCTGCACTGCACCCAATAGCAAAGCCATCGCAGACCTAGTTGAAGGCCTTGCCCGCAACGGACAATTGATCATCGTTACCTTCGTTAATGAGCCTATGCAGATTTCTCCAACACAACTGATGCGTGCGGTTCGGTCCGTTAGCGGTTGGGTTGGTGGTAACACTGCTGATACACTGAACTTTAGCGTTCTCACACATGTTATTCCGATGGTTGAGGTTTTCCCCCTTGAACAAGCTTCAGTTGCGTTTGATCGGATGATGACGGCGAAGGTTCACTTTAGGGCAGTATTAAAAATGGGAGATGACTCAAGATGAATGAAGTCCAACGAATAATTCAAGAAAGACAATCAGCCAGAGTTCCCTTTGATCCGAATAAAAAGGTGTCTAAAGAAGATTTGAGGCAAATCTTGGATGCTGGGCGATGGGCTCCAACAGCGCATAACATGCAAAATTTCGATGTTATTGTAGTTGACGACAAAGAGGTTTTAGAAATCATTGGGAACGTCAAATCCCGTATTTCAGAGGTGTTTCTCAGGGAGAATTATGAGCAGCTTTCGTTCTCCAAGGAAGAATTGCTCAAAAAGAAGACTGGAATTTTGGGAGCAATGTTTCCGCCAGCATGGGTTGATCCGTCGAAAATGGCTGAAGCTGCCCGCAAAAGCGAGCCCATGCCATTGACTCAATCCATCAGGGGCAGTCCATGTCTTCTAATTGTGGTGTATGACCCAAAAAAGAGGGCACCAGCTTCTGAAGGAGACGTTTTAGGGTTCATGAGTCTTGGTTGTGTAATGGAGAACATGTGGCTTATGGCTCAATCACTGGGCATTAGTTTGCAGATTCTGAGTGCTTTCGCATCGCCGCCGGTTGAAAAAGAGCTTAAAAAGATTTTAGGCATACCTGATCAACTAAAAATTGCCTATTGCTGCCGTTTGGGTTATCCTACTGGGGCATCCAAGTATCTGAGGGTACGTCGCGACATTGAAGATTTTGCATATTACAACAAGTTCGGAAACAAAGGGATATAGCGAAACATCTCAAAAGAAAATTGCAGGCTTAAAATAAGGAACAAAGAACAAAAATAGTAAAAAACTGATTATTCTTTTTCTTCTTCTTTGATTTCGCACTGCAGCCTTTTTATGATTTCGTCTGCTCTCAGCGGCTCAATCTTCAAGGTGTAGAGTTGACCGGGTGTGCGAAGCTTCAATTTTACGGTGTCCTTGAGCCTTTTGACCTGGCATTGTTTTGCTTTGGCGCTCATGGCCACGAATTTTTCAACATCAGTAATTTCAGATGGCATGGTTTTATCCTTCTTGGTTAGTTCGCTGTGATGGATGCAAAGCCACGTTTTTATCTGT
>Ga0182021_10002130_pt1 | contig 23063 bp, 14 predicted proteins | sample 612E3MmetaG_FD_120493 | JGI IMG/M metagenome (GOLD analysis project Ga0182021, IMG submission 120493) | Permafrost microbial communities from Stordalen Mire, Sweden - 612E3M metaG (Illumina Assembly) | ecosystem: Environmental > Terrestrial > Soil > Wetlands > Permafrost | place: Sweden... | reverse complement strand
TGCGCGGCCCTCGGCGATCTCCTGCGTCTGAACGCCCGTCCGGAGGACGCGCTTCTGGCGTACCTGCGGGCGAAGCTCATGTATAAGGACGTCGATCCTTTCACGCAGGCACGCATCCTGGTGGGGGCGATCGAATGTTGCGACAAGCTGGAGCGTCAGGACAAGGCCCGGGAGTTCCGGGAGGAGATCCGGACCCAGTTTCCCAATTCGGTCTGGCTCAAGAAGGTCAAACAGCCGTAATTTCCTTTACCGGTCCGCCGAAGCGGACGCAGACTATGGAAGGAGGAGTACCTTGTTCCTCAAGAGAAGGTTGATGTGGTGTGCACTGTTGATGGTCGGGGCGCTGCTCATCGTGGGCACGACCTGGGCACAGGCGCCCGTCGCCACTCCGGCGCCCGCCACTCCGGCAACCACCACTACGACAACCACCACCTCCGGCACAACTGGGACGGACCAGACGGGGCAGTGGACGATGTGGAGGGCCTTGATGGCCGGGTCGTACGTCGGGTTGATGATCATCTGCCTCTCGGTGGTCATGGTCGCGCTCATCATCGAGCACTTCATGAACATCAACGACAAGAAACTCATCCCCCCCGAGTTCGTGCAGTCGATCCAGACCCTGATCGAGCAGAGACAGTACAAGAATGCCATCGCCATGTGCGATGCCTCCAACAACTTCATCTCGCACATCATGGGGGTGGGTCTCACGGAAATCCCGCACGGCTACGACGCCATGTCCGAGGCCATGACGACCCAGAGCGAGGTGGAGTCCATCAAGCTCAACCAGAAGATCGGGTACCTGTCGCTCATCGGCGTCATCGCCCCAATGATGGGACTGCTCGGAACGGTCGTGGGCATGATGAAGTGCTTCAATACGGTGGCCAACTCTCCGGGGGGCGTCCAGGCCAGGATGCTCGCGGACGGCATTTCCATGAAACTTGTCTGTACCTTCCTGGGACTGTCGGTCTGCATCCCCTGCATGTTCTTCTTCAACCTCTTCCAGGACAGGGTGACGAACATCGCCATGGAATCGGGAGCGGTGTGCGAGGAGCTCATCCGCAAGTTCAAGCCGATCCGCGCGGGCGCCACTCAGGCGGTTGCCGCCAAGGCTGCTCCGGCCAAGGCCGGCGCCTCTCAGCAGGTCGCCGCTGCGGAACCCGGTTGAGTCCCGCTCACGGTTCCTTGTCCGGCCGCGGACGCGAAAGGAGTGACCGAAGATGAAGCTGAGGATAAAACTCAAGCCGATGCCTGAGGTCAACATGATCCCCATGATCGATGTGATCTTCATGCTCCTGATTTTCTTTCTGGTGGCCACCCAGATGAAGCAGGAAGAATATGCCATGGTCAGGCTGCCCGACTCCTTCAAGGCGCTGATCGACGCCCTGAAGGACGAGAAGACCAAGCCGGTTATCCTGAACGTCCACCCGATAGACGTTTCGCCGTACGAGGTGGACAAGGTGAATTTGACGTTCGAGCAGTTGGTGATGTTCCTGCGCGAGTACGCGAAGCACCAGTGGAAGCCGAGGGGCGAGGAAGCCCTGGTCCGGATCCGCTGCGACAGGGAGGCCAAGTTCGTCCAGCTCCAGGACGCCGTCAGGGCCTGTCGGGATGCCGGAGTGATCAAGATATACGTTGCGGCGGCGAGAACCAAGACGAGCCTGTAAGCGCTCCGTCGCGAGACCGCCTCGCGCGGCAAGGGCCGGATTGAGAGGAGATGCGATGCTCGGGGTCAAGAATGTTTACAAGCGGGACCGGCACAAGATGAACTTCGTGCCGTTCATCGACGTCGTGTTCATGCTCATCATCTATTTCCTCGTCGCCACGGACATGCGTCCGAGCGAGGGGGATTTCGCGACCAACATGCCCCCCGGGGCCGGCCCGGCCGACGTCAAGAACGTGACGAAGAAAGAGGTCATTAACGTCTACGTGGAAGATACCGGGGGCAACCTCGTGATCAAGCTCGGCGGCATGCCGGTGGGCTCCTTCGTCGAGTTGAGCAAGAAGCTGCGCGAGGCGGCCCACGGCAGTCCCGATGCCCTCGCGGTCATCGACGGTCCCGAAGCGACCAAGATGCAGACAATCGCCGATGCCATGGACGCGGCGTATGACTCCGGGATACTCGCGGTGACCTTTACCGACCCGCAGTTGAAGAAAATGGGTATCAAGTAATCGGCAAGAAAACGGATGGTTGGCTTGTCTCCGGGTTATTGAGGGATAGAATAGCACGGGTTCCTGATGCGGGCTGTCCAATAGGATTTAAGGAGGCTGGATAATGGATGCCAAAGCCCAACCCACGCCCGGGGCAAGACCCGCCTCTGGACCGGCCAAGGGCGCTGAAGGGTTCCCCTCATGGACCGCCCTGGACAGGCTGAACAGCATTCGCAGTGAGCGCAACACCCTCCTGGGTGAAATCCAGCAGAACTGGGCCGGATGGCTTTGCTCGATCACTTTGCATGGCATAGTGATCGGTTGTCTGGCTCTGTTTGTTGTCAGCACCCCGAATCTGCTGGTGGAAGAGCCGACCATCATGGCGCCTCCCTTCAGCGACAATGACAACCCCCTGAATCGGGACCTGACGGCCCCCGAAGACGCCGACACCGGCAGTCTGGTCGACGCGGGCATCGATGAACCGGCGAGCGTGGCCGGCGGCACGGGACCCGCCACGGGCAACCCAGGCTACATCGAGGGCCTGGAACCCGGTGCTCCGTCCTATCTGACCCTCGGCGGACGTCTCACCGGTCTCGGATCGCTCGGCGGCGTTCCCGGCGACGTCTTCAAAGGCAAAGCCGGACGAGGCTTCCGACAGAGGGTCGAGGGAATGAGGGGCAAGGGCCTGGAGATCATCTTCTGCTTCGACTCGACCGGGTCGATGGGACCCATCATCCAGGAGACCAAGACCCGGATACGTCAGTTGATGCGCATCGTGACCTATCTGGTTCCGAAAGCCCGCGTGGGCATCGTGACATACCGCGACACGAAGCAGTACGACCCCATGGAATATGAATATACGACCAAGGCGATGCCGTTGGCGACCGACGTGGCCAAACTGGAGGCGTTCCTCCGCGGCTGCGACGCATTCGGCGGGGGGGACATTCCGGAGGACATCTTCGACGGTCTGGATATCGCGATCAACCAGGAGCACTGGACCCAGGGGACGGTCAAGGTGATCATCGTGTTCGGCGACGCGCCGCCTCATCCGGAGGACGACGGCCTGAACAAGGTCTACAACCTGATCACCAAGTGGCACAAGGAGACCGGCGGTATCGTTTCCTGCATCGACACCACCGGCGGGACGAAGCTCCTGGATGAGTTCAAGCAGATGGCCACCTGCGGCGGCGGCAACGCCACTTTCCTCGCCGCCGAAAAGGACATCATCCAGCAGTTGGTCATCTACATCTTCGGCGCCGAATACAAGGAGCAGGTGGAGAAGGTCTTCAAGTTCGTCGATACCGACAAGACCGAAAACGTGAACGTCATCGTCGGCGGTGACGAGGACAAACCCAAGGACAAGTGAGCCTCCCCGTCCCGACAAGTCGGGAGGCTTCCATCCGGCGAAGGCGGGTGAAGCACGCATTCCCCTATCGAATGCACGAGACCGCACCGCGGAGTTTCGCGGTGCGGCCTTCTTTTGGGTCCCGAGTCCTGTCCCCTTTTGCGCGCCCTCAAATGTCCGTTGGAGGCGGCTGCAGTTCTTCTTTATCGGCAGCGTCACGCTCTTCGCTCATCCTGCGCCTCTTCTTCCGCATCGCCTCCAGCTTTTCGAAGTTTGCCTTCTGTCGGCGCCGGGTGTAAAACATGAGGGCGAGGTAAATGACGAACAGGATGGCGCCGTACTGCAGCATGGTCTCCACCGGGGTAACTCCCGGCGACGTCGGCAGCGGCGTTCCTGAGACCGGCCGGGTCTTGGCCAGCGGTTCGACGTTGGTCAGCACGACCACGGGTTCCTGGAGCGGATGTCCTGCCGGGTCGGAATAGAGCTGGATCTTGAAGAAGTAGCCCGTCGCCCGGACGCGATCACCGATCTTCCAGTCGAGACCCGTGCGCGGGGCCACCAGCCGCACCCGCTTGTCCAGCACGTCGAGGTCCGCTTCCGTCGAGGATTTGAGTCCGGCGGGGTTTTCCCGCAGTTCCTTCGGCGCTATGCTTCGCACGATTCCGGCCAGGATGACCGGTTTTCCCCGGTATTCCGCCGGCCGCGCATACAGGTCGTTCACGCTGGTGTTGGGCGCCCAGTCCAGTGCAAGGTCCGACTTGCCGAACTCCCTGTCCGCGCGTCCCAGGAGCCAGTAAAACGCGTCCCGCTCGATCGGCGTCCCGTCCTTCACGTCCTTGAGTTCCACCGGGGTTTGTTGTGTTTCACCAGGCACGGACGTCGTGCCCGACGCGTGCTCACCCACGGCGCCCGGGGGTTGCGGCACGGTCGGCAGCTGTATCCACCGCTCCGGTTCGGGGTCGGCGGTCTCCCGGGGTGGTTGCGGAGTCTCCCCGCCCGACGACAGCAGTTTCGTGATCTGTCGGGAATAGAGGATGCCGACCACGGCCAGCACCGCGACGACGCCTGTCACGAGCGCCATCCGCAGCGCCGCGCGCGACCCGCCCAAGCCGCCTTTGTTGTGTTCCGCACCTCGGAAGAACATCCGCACCCTCCGGTCCGTGCACTGATGAGCATTATCGCGCCAAGAAAGATTACCGCCTTATGCCGTCCATGTCAAGCGATTGAACCTCTGTAGCCGTCAAGAGGCAAAGGCAGTTGTGTCGGAGACTCCGCGCGCTATAATCTGACATGGAAGCGAGGCGGCCGCGACGTGCGCGGAACACCCCTCTCGCGGGTCGAATCGAAACGGTGACAGGACTCCCATGAGCAAAACGAGGCAGGGCTCCTCCATATTCTCCAAGCAACTGCTCATGGCGCTGCGCAGGCGCGTGGCCCCGGTAGGGGTCTCGCCCGAACTCGCCGAGACCGCGCGGGCCGATGCCTCCGGGGTGTATTCGCGGGCGAAAACCGCGCCCGAGGGGCTCACCGACTCGGAAGCGGCCGAGCGGCTGAGCACCCACGGGCCCAACATCGTCGGCCAGGAGCAGGGCCTCCGGCACCTTCGCTTGTTCCTGCACGCCGTCGTGAACCCCCTCGTCATCCTCCTGTCGCTCCTGGCGACGGTGTCCTTTCTGACGGGCGACGCCCGTGCGGGCACCGTGATGCTCCTCATGGTGGGACTCGGCCTGGGCTTGCGACTCGTGCAGGAGGCGCGGGCCGACGCGGCCGCCGCTCACCTCAAGGCGATGATCCGCGTCACGGCCACGGTGATGCGCGACGGCGTCGCCTGCGAGGTCCCCGTCGCGGAGGTCGTGCCGGGCGACGTCGTCAAGCTCGCCGCCGGCGACATGATTCCCGCCGACGTGCGTCTCGTCGCCGCCAAGGACCTCTTCATCATCCAGGCCGCGCTCACCGGCGAATCGTTCCCCGTCGAGAAGTTCGACGCGCCCGAGACGGGAGCCCCCGGCCCCGGCCTCGACCTCAAGAACATCGCCTTCCTCGGCACTACGGTCGAAAGCGGCTCGGCCACCGCGGTCGTCGTCGCCACGGGTTCGGACACCTACCTCGGCGGCATGGCCGAAGCCATGGTCGGCGCACCCCCTCCCACCGCCTTCGACAAGGGCGTCGCCCGGTTCACCTGGCTCATGATCCGGTTCATGCTGGTCATGGTCCCGCTCGTCTTCGTCATCAACGGACTGACCAAGGGCCGGTGGGGCGACGCGTTCTTCTTTGCCATGGCCGTGGCGGTGGGCCTGACGCCCGAGATGCTCCCCATGATCGTCTCGGTCTGTCTCTCCAAGGGCGCGATCGCCATGTCCCGCAAAAAGGTCATCGTCAAGCGTCTCCCCTCCATCCAGAACCTGGGCGCCATGGACGTCCTCTGCACCGACAAGACCGGCACGCTCACCATCGACCGGGTCATCCTCGAGCGCCACTGCGACGTCGTCCGGCAGGAGGACGACGGCGTCCTGCACATGGCCTACCTCAACAGCTACTTTCAGACCGGCCTCAAGAACGTCCTCGACCGGACCATCCTCGACTTCAAGGAGCTCGAGCATGAGCTGGACGTCCGGTCGTACTCGAAGGTGGACGAGATCCCCTTCGACTTCACCCGGCGTATCATGTCCGTCGTGGTCCAGACGCCGGACAAGCATCTGCGGCTGATCGCCAAGGGGGCGCCGGAAGCGATCTTCGCATGCTGCACCCGGTTCGAGCTGGATAGTGAACTCTACCCGATGGAGCAGCTCCTCATCGAGGACCTGAAGGACGAGCACGAGCGACTCAGCCGCGACGGCTTCCGCGTCCTCGCCATCGCCTATAAGGACGTCGAGACGAAACCGGCCTATTCCAGGGACGACGAGAACGACCTCGTGCTCAAGGGATACATCGCGTTCCTCGACCCGCCCAAGGACACGGCCGCGCAGGCGATCGCGGTGCTCCGCCAAAGCGGCGTGGCGGTCAAGGTCATCACCGGCGACAACGAGCTCGTCAGCCGCAAGATCTGCTCCGAGGTCGGCATCCCCACCGACCACGTCCTGCTGGGGTCACAGGTGGAGACCATGAGCGACGCGGAGCTTGCGGACGCGGCCGAATCCACCACGCTCTTCGCCCGGATGTCCCCCATGCACAAGCAGCGGGTCATCCTGGCGCTCCAGGCCAGGAAGCACGTGGTCGGGTTTCTCGGCGATGGCATCAACGACGCCCCCGCGCTCCGCGCCGCCGACGTCGGCATCTCCGTCGACACCGCCGTCGACATCGCCAAGGAATCCGCCGACGCCATCCTCCTCGAAAAAAACCTCCTCGTCCTCCAGGAGGGCGTGATGGAAGGCCGCAAGGTCTTCGCCAACATCCTCAAGTACGTCCGCATGGGCGCCAGCTCCAACTTCGGCAACATGTTCAGCGTCCTCGGCGCCAGCGTCTTTGTGCCGTTCCTCCCCATGGCCCCCATCCAGATCCTCACCAACAACCTCCTCTACGATTTCTCCCAGGTGCCCATCCCCACCGACAACGTGGACCCGGAGCAGATCGTCAAGCCCCAGCCCTGGTCGATGAGCGAGATCACGAAGTTCATCCTCTTCATCGGCCCGTGCAGTTCCATCTTCGATTACACCACCTACCTGATGATGCTGTTCGTGTTCAAATGCTGGGCCCCGGCCCATGCCGCCCTCTTCCAGACCGGCTGGTTCGTCGAGTCGCTCCTCACGCAGACGCTGGTCATTCACATCATCCGCACCAACCGGTTGCCTTTCCTCCAGAGCCGTGCGAGCCTGCCGCTCACGGTGACGACGATTGCAGTCATGCTCGTCGGGATTGTGCTGCCCTATTCGCCGCTGGCCGGGCCGCTGGGCTTCGCCCAGCTGCCGCCGCTCTATTGGCCGCTTCTGCTGCTGACGCTGTTCTGCTACGTCCTGGTGACGCAGATGGTGAAGACGTGGATTCTGCGACGGGGCTGGATCTGAGCGCGGCGCGGCGCCGCATTCGGTGGACGGCCAAAAGCTACGACTATGAGGAAACGAGCGAAGGGGCGCTCAAGCAGGCCCGTCTGATGATTCCCGACGGCCTGCGCGTGGTGCGCGGAATCCTCACCCTGTTGACGAGGTCGAGGACGGAGACGTATTCGGCGGCGATTTTTTCCTGCGGAAGTCGCGGTTGTGGTAATTGCCCAGCGGGACGCAGGCCGCCCCGCACGAATAGCCGAACGCCTTGACGTAATCGCGGACGCGGCGCTCGCGGAAGGACGCGGTCGGGAGAGAGAGAATTTCCCGGGCGATTGTCAGCACGATTCTTCACATGGCCAAGCGGGCCCCCGATGCCTACGGTCCCGGGCGACGGGCGTACTCGCGCTTAAAGTTCTCGTAGGCTTTGGCGTCGACGCGGAGGTTGCTCCGGTAGGAGAAGTTGCTGATGAGGCTGATGAGCGGGTGTCGGCTCCGCCACGCGGCGCTCCACGCCCGGTGCAGGATGCGCGGCAGGGAGTAGAACTCCCAACTGCAGGACATCATCTCGTCAATGATGGCGTCGATGGAGAGATGCTTGTAGCACGCCGTGGGGTAGGTGAGGGTGTAGTATTTCCAGTCCTCGGGGAACGAGTCGAGGGCGATGCGGTCCTCCGATTTCATCTGGTCCCAGAGACGCGTGCCGGGCAGGGGAGTGAGGAAGAGGGTGTTGAGGTTGTCGACGCCGTAGCGTATCGCCGCCTCGGCGATGCGTTTGCCGATGCCGGGCGTGTCCACGTCGAGGCCGATGATAAAGGAACCTACGACCAGAATGCCGTGTCGCTGGATGCGCTTCACGGAGCCGGGGAGATCGCGGTCCTTCAGGAGGTTGAACTTTTTGCCGAGTTCTGCGAGGCCTTCCGGGGTGGGGGTCTCGAAGCCGATGAAGACGCCTCGGCACCCGGCCTTCGATGCCAGGTCCAGCAACTCCTCGTCGTCGGCGAAGTTGAGTGTGGCCTGGGCGATCCACTTCTTGCCCAGATCGGCGTGGATCATCTGGCGGAACAGGTCCTTCGCGCGTTCGATATGCTCGGCCTTGGTGCCGATGAGGTTGTCGTCCACCACGAGGACGCGCTTCTCGCGGATCTGCCGGAACTCCTGCACGACGTCCTCGATCGGCCGCTGACGGTAGTGCGCCCCGTTGAACGCGGTCACGCTGCAGAAGCTGCAGTTCAAGGGACACCCGCGCGTGGTCTGGATGGCGCCGAAGGCGTACCCGCCGTTCTGGAGGTCATGACGGGCGGCATGGAGGTGCTTGATGTCGGCGTGACCGCCCTTGTAGCTGGGCTGGAGGTTCCCCCGCCGGACGTCGCCGCAGACCTGCGGCCAGACCCCGTCGGCTTCCCCGGTGACGACCGAGTCCACGTGCCGTGTGACCTCGTCGAGGCACATCGTGGCGTGGATTCCGCCCATGACGACGGGCACGCCCATGCGCCGGAAGATCGCGGCCACTTCATAGGCGCGGTTGGCCTGCGAGGTGAACGCCGTGATCCCGACGAGGTCCGGACGGGGCATGCGTTCGTAATCGCGCGGTCCGAGGTTTTCGTCCACGAGGGTGACGTCCCAGTCCGGGGGAGTGAGCCCGGCGAGGACCATCAGGCTGAGCGGCTTCCACACGCGGTAGCGGTTCCAGCGGCTCTCCTTGACGTGGACGATGCTGACGAGGGGGTTGGAGGGATTGATGAGATAAAGTTTCATGGCATGAATCCGTCCCCTGACGGGGACACCTTATTATTGCACTCTCTTCGCTGCGCCGGCCTAACGACGCCTGTGCCGTCCGGAGAACGGTCGGTTGCCCTTGCTCCGGCCCCCCCATAAGGGGGAACTCGGAGGCCTGGGTGCTGATGCGGCGGCGGGCGCATGCCCGGCGTGGCGATTCGGGTGGACGGATCCTCCCTCGGGGCGAGGCGACGGCTTGATCGAATGCGGCAGGACGGGGATGGGGCGGCCGAGGAGTTTTTCGATGTCGCGAAGTTGCGCGCGCTGCTCGCCGGTGCAGAAGGAGACGGCCTGGCCTTTGGCCCCGGCGCGGCCGGTGCGTCCGATGCGATGGACGTAGGTCCCGGGCTCGTGGGGCAGGTCGAAGTTGACGACGTGCGAGATGTTGTCGACGTCGAGGCCGCGGGAGGCGATGTCGCTGGCCACCAGCACGCGCGTCTTGCCCTGCTTGAAGTTGTCCAGGGTCCTGGTGCGGACGTTCTGCGATTTGTTGGAGTGGATGGCCTCGCAGGCGATGCCGGACCGGACGAGCCGCCTGGCGACCTTATCGGCCCCGTGCTTGGTGCGGGTGAACACGAGCGCCCTCGTCATCACCGCGTCCTTGAGCAGATGTTCGAGCAGATCGAGCTTGCTGTTCTGGTCGACGTGGTAGAGGACCTGCTGGACGGTATCGGCAGCCGGGGACTCGGACGGGACGCGGACTTCGACGGGATGGGTGAGTATCTGGTCGGCCATCGCCTGGATTTCCCTCGGCATGGTGGCCGAGAACATCAGGGTCTGCCGCTTCTTCGGGATCTGCGCGATGATGCGCCGGATGTCCTGGATGAACCCCATGTCGAGCATCCGGTCGGCCTCGTCGAGGACGAATATCTCGACCGCGCGGAGGGTCAGGACGCGCTGGTTCAGCAGGTCCAAGAGGCGCCCCGGCGTGGCGACGAGGATATCGACGCCTTTGCGGAGCGCCTGCACCTGGTGGAATTGATTGACGCCGCCGAAGACGACGGTGTGCCGCAGGCCGACGTGTTGGCCGTAAACGCGAAAACTCTCGCCGATCTGCGCGGCCAGCTCGCGGGTGGGCGTGATAATCAGGGCGCGAATGGGCCTGTCGACGTGAGCCGGTGCATGGCCGTGTCCTGCGGCCGAGGCATGCCCGCCGTGTCCCGGCACGACGGCATGACGATGAAGGTGCTGCAGGATGGGCAGGGCGAAGGCGGCCGTCTTGCCGGTGCCCGTCTGGGCGCAGCCCAGCAGGTCCCTTCCTTCCAGCACATAGGGGATCGCCTGCTGCTGGATGGCGGTGGGGATGGTGTAGCCTTCGGATTGGACCGCGCGCAATAGCGGCTCGATGAGCCTAAGTCTGTTGAACGGCATGAGGCGCCTCCGTCGCGAACTGTTGCCAGTCTGCATGTAACTCACGGTTATGATATGCGACAGGCCCTCTTTATGCCACACTTTTCTCCACCGAGGGACTGAGAAAGGTGTGCGCCGTCCTGAGGGTGGGGGCTCGAAGGGGTGTTCGTTCAGGCGGGTGGAGCTCGACCCGCCGACCGGCACCGGCCGCGCGGCCGAACTCGAGTCGGTGGGGAGGCTTCACTACCTGGCTGGCGGGGTGGCGGCAGGCGGAGTCTGGGAGACCGGGCCGAACATCGCCCATGGATTGGCATACAGTTGTACCGCTTCTTCAGCGGTCAGGACACGATGGTTCCACACCCACCAGGACGAGAAACTGGCCTGGGTCATCATGCCGCCGTTGCCGGTCGCGTTGTAGACCATCTGGCCCGTTTGGCCGGCCCAGGATTTAGCCAGGTCCACATGCGTGTCCCGCGCCACTTCCTTCCCATTGATATACATCACGCCCAGGCCCTGCTGAACCGTGCAGAGCACCAGGATCCACTCGTTCGGCTTGAACTTGGCGGTCGGAACAACGGCCCCGCCGTCCGCGCCGCGCCAGGTGCTTTCCACCAGTCCCTCCCTCCCGTGGATATTCAGGTAGATCGTGATCACGGCGGCACCGGTCCCATCCATGATCCGGCCGAAGGTCTTGTCGTCCAGCGGCTGAACCAGCGCTGCGCAGGAATAACCGTTCTTCACCTTCTCGACGAACTGTCCATCCTTTAACGTGCTGCAAATCGACTGTGCGGTGGCGTGGTTATTGCTGATCGCCGGTGCGGCCCACGGGTAATCCGCCGTCACGGGCGGGGTGATCCAGGTCGGAGGCCGGTCGGCTGATGGCTGGTCCGCACAGCCACTTGCGCACGGCCGGGTACTCCGACTCGGGAAAGGCGTGGCCGATGCCCTTCATCCCGTAGGCGGTCACATCAACGCCGCCGGCCTTGGCCGCGGCGATGATCTCCTCCAGTCGTTCCGGGCGCATAGCCGTGCCGCCATAGACAAACAGCAGGGGCTTGTCTTTAAGAAGGTCGTAACGCTTCATGCGCCCGCCGCCGTTGACGAGAAAGACGGCCGAGAACATGCGGGCCGCTTCGCCGTCCGACTGATCGATCATCTCCTGCGCGGAATGTGCGCCGTTGGAAAAGCCGCCGATGACCCGACGGGCCGGGTCGATGTTGGGCACGACCCGCTCCAGCTCCGCCAGCATCCGCTTGTGGAGCGGCCACATGTACTTGCCGTCCTCCTCGCGGATGATCAGGTCGTACCCGGGAGAACCCGGGGCGGCCTTATGGAAGAGGGGCAGGCTCGCACAGACGAAGTTCGTCTCCTCGGTCAGTGCGCGGGCGACTCCCGGATTTGTCCCGCGTCCGCCGGTCCCGCCGTTGAGGAAGATCAAGAGCGGGTGCTTGCGGGCGGGGTCGTAGTTCTTCGGCAGAAAGACCGTCATCTGCGGCTTGATGCCCTTGGGATCCACCAGTTCATCGAAGGTCGGCGGCAAGTCGGGGAACTGGAGGGTGAAGCTTTGTCCCGGCCGCAATGCCGGCGGCGGATTGACAACAGGTTGTGTGCTGACCGCCGGTAGTTTCCGCACGACGACCAGTACCGGGTTGGACGGCCTAATACTCCCGTTGGCATCCGTGCCGAGCACGGAAAAAACGTGGAATCCGGCCGCTAGGTCAAGGGCCGTACATTGCGGCGGGGCATTGGTAACCTCGCCAAACTTGCGAGCCCCGTCGTAGAACTCCAGACTCCTCCAATGGGGAAACTTGGAGTCGTCGACCACGATCGTGACGTTCGAGCCGGGATCCCAGACACGATGCTGGCTCCAACTGGCCGGTGGCGAGACGATTATCAGTGGCTTGTCGTACGTAGAGTAGGCCCGGTAGATAAAGGCAATGTCCTCGTTGAGCAACCAGCTTGACTTCCCGATATCGCCCTTGAACTGATTTGCCGGCGCGATGACCGTCAGGCCGCTATGCCAGGTAGTATCATCGGCCACCCAGCCGGAAGCGGGGTCAATGGTCTTGAGCTTGACCGGTCCTTTGCGGACATCCGCATTAGGGGGGTAACGCAGTCTTATAGCCGCATCTAGCATCGGTATCGTCATCACGTCCTGTCCGGCAGCCCCCGTGTGGCCATAGCCCTGCGCCGTCATCCAGGCGAAGAGCGCGCCTTTGGGGCGATATATTTCCAGAGTGGGTTCCACAAGTGGTGGAACATTTTTTTCCAATTCCCCGGTTATGGAGCATGTCGGCGTTGCCAGGCAAGCGTCATTTAGCGGGTCACGGACCGTCGGGTTGGCGACGTTTACCATGTCGCGGGGAAGAACAGCACAGACCGGAACGGAAGCAATCACCCGGTCCGGGCAGAAACCCACCAGCCGGCCGGAGTAGCCCCCGCCGTTGGAAAAGCCTGTGGTGACATACGGCACATTTACCAACTCGGGATGATTGGAGCGCTTGGCGGCATCCTTCAGGGCGTTCTGCATCGCTTGAAAACTCTCAATGTGCCCGTCGAAGCCCTTGGTGCCGAGAAAAGCAAAATCGTGCAGGCACAGGAACTCGCCATTCTGGAGTTGTTTGTAATCATCGCGCGTATCACCTCCAAAGCCATCGGCTACTACAAGAATGCCCCGCACTGTTGTCAGGTCTTTGGGAATCGTCACGCGAACCTGCTTGAGCCTTTGCGTGGGCGTAGGTGAGTTTTTCATTGCCGTGTTGACTGTTTCTTCGTAATCGTATGATTTGTACTGCCGCGGGATCGAACCGATGGAAGTGCACGTGACAGGAGGAGAAACAACCGACCGGCCGGAGGTGTCGGTGATCTTGGCGGTTATACAGAAGTTAGATTGTGCTTTGTCGGGACGATACGTCGTCTTGAACGGCGCCTGCGTTGCAATGCCGACCAGCTTGTTGCCGTCGAAGAACTCGACCCTGGCGATGGCGCCGCCGGGCGCGTTGGTCTCGGCCGCAAGCGCGAGGTTGGGGTCTGCGCTGACGTCGGCATTCATCTCAGGCGACGTAACCCGGACGCTCAATTGCCCCTGGGCCGATCGAGCCGTCGGCAACCAGACCGCGAGGAGAATCCCGACGAGCAGACCGGTCGTTCGCCGGTTCAAGAGCGCCGTTTGACGTTCGGGTATCCCGGCAACTTCATGAACACATGCCTTCCTGCTCACTTGAATTTTCTCCGCGGGAATTTGCCGGACGGCGGACGCCTTGATAATGAAATCCGTTTCCTCGGACAGCGTGCGGACGGCGCCCGGATCGCCGGCTTGGGCTGCGGCCGCAACAACTGTAGCGGAAAGGGTCGTGTCCATCATTGAGCATCCTGCGGCAGTCAGGCGTGGCATCGCTCCTCCTGTCGTCTCATTTGACATGTTCCCCCGCCGCCTCAGCCGCCCACGCGGCCAATTCGTACGGACCCAGCTTTACAGTCCGTCCAGACTCGGCGGCGCTTAGATATGGCGATCCGCCGATGGGCCGCATAGTGCCGCCTGCGGACGCCGCCGGAATCGTTACCAGCAACTCGGCGGCCGAGCGGTTCACGACGTAAATATAGCGTTTGCCGCCGACCTGCAGCGTGCGGCCCATTAGGTGGTCGCCCAGTCCGGGCACTTCCTTCCACGCGCCGACCGGCAGCAGCCGGAACACCCGCGCGAAGCGCTCCACCTGCGCCTCGTGGCCCGCGGTGCCCAGGGTAAATCCACCGTTGACCAGGAGGGTCGTATCGAGCGCGGCCAGGGCTTGGGCGTAGTCCTCCATGAAATAGTCCCCGCTCGGCACGACCGCCGATGCGATCCAGCCCGGATCCCGATACCAGTCGCACCTTAGGAAATTACGCGGCCGGGCAGTCTCGAAGTAGCGGTTATAGAGCCAGACGCCGAACTCCTTCGACGTCCGATAGTCGCGCAACTGGTCGTCAGTGAAGTCCATCTTGCGCACCGGCAGCATGGCTTGCTCGGCGTTCGGCCGGCGGTCAGCGGTCGCCACGCACCAGCGGTAGTCAGCCGGTCCCAGCTTGTTCATCATCACCACGCCCGGCAGTCGGCCGATCAGCGCCGGATCCAGACCCGCCTCCCGGCTGAACTCCACCAGTCGCGTGCCCTGCTCCCACCGCTTCCGCATGGGTGGCGGCGGCGATTCGGGTTCGGACGCCGGATGCGGGTTCAGGAGCACCGCCACCAGCTTGAGATCCGCCCGTTTCTCCGTCAGGATGCGCGCCGCCTGCCCGTAGTAGTCGGCCAACTGCGCGCAGCGCCACTGTATCCACGGCTCGCGGGCATTCGCCAGCAGCCAGTCGTAGCGCTTGCCGAATCGTTCGGGATCCTTGGCGTCTACCGGGATCTTGTTCCCGGTGTCCTTCTCGAACTTGGAGATCGTCCAGTCGTCGTAACCCGAGTCCAGCCCGCCGAACTGCGTGGGCTGGCAGCGCGTCAGGTGAAAGGCGATTCCCCCGAAGGCCGGCGAGGCGGCATACCGGTCGGCCATCTCCTGTACCAGGGCGAGGATAAGTCCCTTCACCTTCGGGTGGATGGCGTTGTAGGCCGGCGGCTGGCCATGGTTCGTCCGTCGCATGACCCGCCCGTCTTTGGTCACGGCGTTGATCGTCGGCTCGCCGGCCTTCACCTTCTCGGCATCGGCGTTGCCGGATGCCGCCAGGGAGGGCAACTGGTGGATGTTGAACGTCGAGTAGAGTTTAAATCCCCTCTCCTCGAACCGCTTCAGGAGGATATCCATCCAGCCGGCGACTTCGTGCCAGCGGTTGCCCGGTATCGCGCCGTGCTCCTCGACCAAAGAGTCGTAGATGGGGCCATCGTACCACACCGCCGGGTGGAAGATCACGTTCTCCCCGGTATAGTCCATCAGGTCGCACAGGTTACAGGCGGCGCGGTCGAACGCCTCGTAGCCAATGCCTTCGGCCCCCACACACCAAGGCAGGGTCTGGGCATCCTCCCAGTAGAGGCCGATCTGCCTGGCGCCGGGGCTGGCGGCGGCCGGGCTGGAAGGGAGGCCGCCTGTGACCTCGAAAGCCTCGATGCTCGTGGCCGCGGCCGGCTTGCCCGCCTCCCATGTGGTGAAGATGACCGCTTGGTTGATGTCTCGCGCCCAGAGCACGCAGTCCAGCGTCTGCATGCGGTTCGTAATGGGATAGGCGATGCCCGTCAGGTAGCCGGTCTGCACGTTGCTATTGGAGTCGCCCCTGGGCGAGCACGCGACGACCTCGCAGGTGCGCGCCTTGTCGTCGGGGTAACGCACGCGCAGCAGGTGCAGCCCCGGCCGGCGCAGCGTGAGCCTCGCCACGAAACGCGCCCCTTTCTCGGCGCCCCCTTCGCGGTATCGGCCCAACGGCGAGTCCACTACCTTGCTGCTGCCGTCCTCGCAGAGCTGTTCCGGCCCCAACTCCTGTGCCAGGTCCACGCCGGCCACTCGCTCCAGTTTCAGTTCGCCCGGCGCCTGCCTCGGGTGCGGCGCCATCACATAGACCGGCATGCGGAACAACTCTCTCCCTTCGGCCTTCACGGCCAGCGCGTGCATTCCCGGCTCACCCGCCTGGAACGCCAGGCGGAGATGCACGGTGCTGCGCGGCGATATCGAGAGCTGCCGGGTTTCCTCGGCCAGCGACTTCCCCCCTGCCGAGAGCACGGCGACGGAGACGCCGGCGCTGAACGCCACCGGCGCGGAGTTGAAAACCGCCACCTCTGCGCTCTCGGGGTTGTTCAGCAGGCCAACGCAACTGACAGGATAGAAGCGCAGGGCGTCCGACGGCCGTAGTGCCGCCCGCACCTGCGCGGCGCCCGCGGCCATTGACCGGGCCAACTCTTCCTGGGAGAGGGCGCGGTTCCATACCCGCGCCTCGTCGATCATGCCAAAGAAGTTCTCGCCTATGGACATGTAGCCGCCGACCGAGATCGCCCCGGTGGCCGGCGTGCGGGCATCGAGTTGGCCGTCCAGGTAGATCCGGCGCTCGTGGCCGTCGTAGACCCCGGCGACGTAGTACCATCGGCCAGGCTGCAGCGCGCTTCGGCTGGTCAGAACGGAAACCGTGTCGTTCGCCCAGTGGCCGTCCAAGTTGAGCATGAGGGAGACATGGCGCTGGCCAACGAGGGCCAAGCGGTAACCCTGCTCACGGTTCCAGATGAAGCCGCTCTGCTGGGTCTCGTCGAGCTTCACCCAGGCCGCCACCGTCACGGCCTGGGGGCATTCCAGTTCCCTCAACTGCTGGACAGCCAGTCCTTGGCCAGCACGGGGGAAGCGGACCCCGCCACCGGCGAAGTGGAGCGCCCCGCCGAACCGGCCGGTCGTCCAGTCCAAATCCGGTGCCGCCGCATCGCCGGTGTTCCCGAAAATGTTGCTATTCTCGCCCATCAGGTTCGCGGCTCGGTCCCCCTTGCCCTCATCGAAGGGCCAGTAACCCACCAAGCCGTCGAGCGGACAGCCAGCAGGCGCCGGGGCGCTGGCCCCTGGACGGGGCAGCAGCGCCAGACAGCACACTGCCACGCATACCCAGATGGTTTTCATCTTTGCCTTATTTCTCATGCTTGGGGTGCCTGGAGAAGAAGTCCCACAACTCCTGGCAGGTCGATAACCCCACTTGCGGGTTCGGCCACGCGTGGCCGGCATTCTGGACAATCACCAACTCCACCTCGGTTCCAGCCTTGCCGCCGGAGTAGAGCGTGCGGACCAGGCCATGCTCGGCGTCTATGCTCTCCTTGCCCGGCGTGGCGCACCCGTCGGCCTTGACGAAGTGCTGGATGCATTCATCCACGGACTTGGCGAGCACCCTTTCAGTCTGGACGCCCTCGGATTTCACGAGGTTATCCTTTCCGCCACGGATGTGGATGATTGAGACGGGGGTCACGGGGCTGGGAATCTCAGAAATAGAGGGTTTGCCATCCAGCAACCTGATCCCTATCGAGCCGTTGACCACCCCGACCGCCGCGACCCTGTCGGAAAGGTCGATGGCCACCCTGTACGCCATGTAGGCGCCCGAGGAGTGGCCGCACACGAACACTCGCGACGGGTCGGTCTGACAGAAATTGTGCAACTGGTCGATGAGGGATCGGATGAAACCGACATCGTCCACGTCATCCACCTGCGCCCCCTGGCCGCCGGGGATCGGCTTGCCGAAAAGGGCGTTCCATCCACGGTTGCCCCCGACAATGCCGTTGGGATAGGCAACGATGAAACCCTCCCGGTCCGCCAGGGGGTTGAAAAGCGTCTCATTGGCCATGCCCGAGTCGGTGCCGCCGGAACCGTGCAGGGCGATCACGAGGGGCAGCAGCCGCTTGCCGTCATACGCCGGCGGCAGATGCACCATGCAGGTCCGAGTCTGGGGCCCCACCTGCACCGTGACGTATTCCGTGCCCGGCTTCGGTTTCGCGGTTGTTTCGGAAGCCGCGGCCGCTGCGTCGAGACGGGTTGCCGGTTGGTCCGTGGCGGCCAACAGCCACTTCCGCACGACCGGGTACTCGGATGCAGGGAAATCGTGACCGACATTTGTCATTCCGTGAAGATCAGCCTTGGCGCCGGCATCGAGGGCTGTCTTCTGTGTCCGGTCCGCCCAGAAGAAGGCGCCATCCGTGTCGTGTCGTCTCTGATCGCCGTAGAGGATCAGGAGCGATTTGCCCTTGAGCAGGTCGTAGCGCTGCAGGCCTCCTCCGCCCTCCACCAGTAAGAAGGCCGAGAACCGGCGGGCGACTTCGCCGTCGGACTGGTCGATGAGCCCACGGGTCGTGTGGGCGCCGTTGGAGAAGCCTCCGAGGACGCGATGGTCGGGATCGATGTTGGGCACCGTCTGCTCCAGCCCGGCCAACATCGTTTTGTAGAGCGGCCAGGCGAGCTTGCAGTCGGCGTCTCGAATGACGATGTCCTTCACAGCCTCCTGCTCCTTGAAGAGAGGCAGGCTCACGCAGATGAAGTCCGTGTCTTCAGCGAGGGCGCGGGCGACGCTTGGATTGCCCCCGCGTCCGCCGGTGCCGCCGTTGAGAAAGATCAAGAGCGGGTGCTTGCGGGCGGGGTCGTAGTTCTTCGGCAGAAAAACCGTCATCTGCGGCTTGATCCCCTTGGGATCCACCAGCTCGGCAAAGGTCGGCGGCAAGTCGGGGAACTGGAGGGTGAAGCTTTGTCCCGGCCGCAATGCCGGCGGCGCGCCGACGGCGGGTTGTGTGCCGGGCGCCGGTTGCGTCTGGGCGGAGGCCTCGGGCGGAAGTTTGCGCACGATTATCAATACCGGACTGGAGGTGCGCGTCACTCCTTTGACATCGGTCGCAAGGACGGAGAAGGCATAGACCCCGGTCTTGAGGTCGGAAACGGTCAACCGGGCCGGACGGGCGTGCAGCTCGCCCAGCTTCTCGGCGCCGGCGAAGAACTCCAGGCTCCGCCAGTCGCCGAAGGCGGCGTCGTCGACGGTCAGCGTCAGGTTCGCGCCCGGGTCGAAGACCGCCGGGGCGCCCGCGAATGCCGGGAGAGACGTGATCTTTAGCGGGTTGTCATACGTGGCGTAGGCCCGGTAGATGAATGCGACGTCCTTGTTCAGGAGCCAACTGGACTTGCCGACGGGGCCTCGGAAGTCCGACACGGGGACGATGGACGTCAGCCCGCCTTTCCACGTCGTGTGATCGGCGACCCAGCCTTTGCCGGCATCGACCGGCAGCAGTTTGACGGGGCCTTTGCTCGGGTCCCGGTCGGCGGGGTAACGCAGGCGGACGGCCTGATCGAGGAATGGAATCATCAGGACTTGTTGCCCGGAATATCTGTGGGGGAAGCCCTGGACGGTCATCCACGAGAAGAGAGCTCCTTGCGGCCGGCTCGCTTCCATGAGCGGCAGAATCCATTCGTTCAGGAGCCCCTCCAACTCTCCGGAGATCAGGCACAGGGGCGTGGAGAACAGCCCCTTGTTGCCGTCCAGCCGAAGGTTCCGGGCCGACACGGGTGCGCAGGCGATTACGCGATCGGGTGCGTCGTTGAGGAGCGTCATGGCAAATCCGGCGCCGGCGGAAAAGCCGGTGATGGCGAAGGGCGCGGCCTCGAGCTCCGTATGGCCGCTGTCCGCGGCGAACTTCCGCAGGGCATTGTGAAAGACGGTCAGGGTGTCGTCGTGCGAGTTGAACGCCTTCGCGCCGAAGAAGGCGAAGCCGTGCATGTAGAGAAACTCGCGGCACCAGTTCTGTTTCCAGTCGTTCCGCGTGTCGCCGCCGGACGCGTTGGTATAGACGAGGATTCCGCGCACCACGCGCAGGCCGTCGGGAATCATCAGACGGGCCTGCTTGAGCGCCCCTTCGCTCGTTTCCTCATAGTCGTAGCTTTTGGCCGTCCACTGAATGCGGCGCCGCGCCGTGACCGTGACCGCCGGCGAAACGGCCGATTGCCCCCGCTCGTCGAAGGCCTTGGCGCGGAGGCAGTAGTTGCCCGGCGACAGAGGACCGTGATACAAGAGCCTGTAAGGGGCTGCCGTGGCGACGCCGAGGAGTTTGTCGCTGTTGTAGAACTCCACCTTTGCGATCCGCCCCGGCGCGGCGTCGGCTTCGGCGATGATAGTCATCGTCGAGCCTTCATCGAGGATCGCGTTCATCGCGGGTCCGGTCACCTTTACCGACACTGCGCCGTCGGCCGGCCCTGCGTCTGCGCCTGCGACCTTGAGGCTGACTGTGACAACGAGGACGATAGCGCAGAGGATGGCTCGTCGAGTCATGGGAAATCTCTCCCCGCACTGTGGCGCAAGAGGCCATGTTCTTGACACGGGTTTCTGTCCCCAGCCTTCTTGCTGGTTGGCCAATCCTTCGAAAGCGCCACACGAATCGTATCCTGCGCCGTCTCTCGTGCCAATTCCACCTCCCCGGTCAGGTAGAGGCCAAACCGATAGAGCATCCCCTGGGCCTGGATTAGCGTCTTGGCGTCCGGTCTGATGGCCGGCCCTACTCCCTCCCTTATATTATGTCGAGGCGGCTGTGAATCTGACCAGAAAAAAGCCGCATTTGAGAGGGCTCGCCGTACGCGAGCGGGAAGGAAGAAAAACCGCTTTTTCCAGTGGACAATGATTCGGCCGCTTCGTTACGATGCCGGTGTGTATGATGCAGGCCGTTCACTCTGTGGGAGTGCCTGTCCCTCCCTGGAACGCCGTTCACGTTAGTTGGTATGGCTGGAATTACGTCACTTGTCAACGAGCCACACATAGAGTGTCAACTTCCCTCCTCCCGCTTGGAACGCTCTCGCCGGCTCCAGCGGAGAGCGGGTCAGTGCGTAGCAGCAGAGCCGCCCATCAGCGCCCGACGTGGTTTTCGGGAGATACGGGTTGACACGGACAATAATTGTTGACTACGGCAAGATTTCAGATTATTATGCTGGCTGATGCTAAAGGTTCGCGACGGGCGGTCGTCGCACGACTCAGCCGTTATCGCAAGCGGTACGGAGAGGAAAGGTCCGTCCGACGCAAGGGATGCGAAAAAGCCCCCTCAGCGATAGCGAAGATGTCGCAGGAATGCGTTTCGTCGGTCTACCAGAAAACGAAGGAGTTGAGAGGTGAGGATCTACGCTGGAAACCTGTCACGTGACGTGAGTGAAGACGATCTGCGCGCGGCGTTCGAGGCCTTCGGGAAGGTCACCTCGGCGATGGTTATCAAGGACAAGTTCAGCGGCGAATCGAAGGGATTCGGGTTCGTCGAGATGGCCGAGAAGGCGGAAGCCGACGCGGCCATCGCCGGACTCAACGGAACCGACCTCAAGGGCCGGGCGCTCAACGTGAACGAAGCACGTCCGCGTACCGAGGGTCCGCGGGGCGGCGGTGGAGGCGGCGGGGGTTACGGCGGCGGTTCACGCCGGTCGTACTGAGCCGCATCCCCTATAGCGAGTTTCGGAGAGCCCCTCGACGTTGCTCGGGGCCATGAGTTTGTCAAATGGCCTGTCGAACGGCTCTGCGGCGAAGCTGTCGCCATAGCACTATGGTGGGTCAGCGACTCCCTTCTGTGTGGGGAGAGGGGATGACGCCGGCCGGCCCTCCTGGGCCGCCTGAGCGAGAGGCGGCGGATCAGGTTACCGGTGTCCCTTTCTGCCCTGAGTCCGTATCTGGGTGTTCGCGTTCATCTTCGTCGGGTTTTTCCTCCACGGCTGGGACACTTTCTTCCCGTACATCCGCTCGATCGGCGTCTGTTGGTTCTTCATGCTCCTTCACCTCCGGGACTTGGATTTTCCTCAGTGCGTCCGCTTGGTCGTCTTCAGCGGCGTCCTCCGGTACCTCCCGCAAACCAGCTGGCTTGATCTTGACGACGTTGGCGGCCCTGGGACCCTTGGGGCCTTGCGTCATCTCGAACGTCACGTTCTCCCCCTCGCTGAGGGATTTGAACCCCTCGCCCTGGATGTCGTTGTGATGGACGAATGCATCCGTCCCGTCCTCGGCGGTGACAAACCCGAACCCCTTTGAGTCATTAAACCACTTCACGATACCCTTAACCATAACAGGACTCCTTCCAACATGCGGCATCATGGATTTGCAGGGGAGTGCGCACGAGGCCAAGGTACGAGGGGTGGAGTGCGGCTCAACAAGAAGCATCCACGGCTTTCACCAAGACACGGAGTGCGAAATGCGCCTGCAAAGAAGCTCGCCTGCCTGACGGGCTATGCCCTGCGGGCGGTGAAAACGCTTCACGGCTCGCCCCGGGGCTCACTAATAAGGGAAATATATATTGTCGCGTGAACAAATCAAGGAAAATCCAAAAACCTTCTTGCCCTGTCGGGACGAGCCCTCAGAACACCCGGGAAAGCCGCTTAAACCCCACGGACACCATCTTGCCGGCTGCCTGTCCCTCCCGAAAACTCCATTAGCCTTACCCCCCCTATGGCCGCTGGCGTGACCGACCACATTGGGGGAATCTCCGAAGTCGTAGCCGTTTTAGTTTTCGCCTTCACTTGGGGGCGGGATGGCGTAAGATAGATCCCGCTGCGCATGGTCGAGCCTGTTTCGACCGCGTTATCCCAGATAAGGGGAACGGCTCCCGTGGATCTTGTGTCACTATACAACCCGCCCGAGCAGGTCGCAGCCAAGAGCGTGGCCGTCCGGGATGGAATTATCCGGGCGTCCGACAATCTGAAGCAACCCAACTTCGAGCGCATAAGCACCCAGGACTTGGCCCAGCTTTTCTGGCTTTACGACCGGACGTTCTTCAAAGGACTCCTGGCCGAGGCCGCGAAGCGGAATAGCGGCCAGCCTCTGGTCTTCCGCCTGTCCTCCACGATGACCCGGGCAAGCGGCAAGACCTTCCTCTATCGGCGGCGGACCCCCAATGGCAAGGTGCGCGCTAACTACGAGATCGCCGTGGCGAGCCGGATGCTCTTCATGACATTTAGGCAGGTAGACCGGCCCGTCGAGGTCTGCGGCCTGGCCTGTAAGGACCGGCTGGAAGCCCTCCAGCGGATCATGGAGCACGA
>Ga0182021_10002129_pt1 | contig 23072 bp, 18 predicted proteins | sample 612E3MmetaG_FD_120493 | JGI IMG/M metagenome (GOLD analysis project Ga0182021, IMG submission 120493) | Permafrost microbial communities from Stordalen Mire, Sweden - 612E3M metaG (Illumina Assembly) | ecosystem: Environmental > Terrestrial > Soil > Wetlands > Permafrost | place: Sweden... | reverse complement strand
ATACACTGGCAGGATATACCACCGGCGAACGGACGCGAATTAGTCGCTGATGATATCGCTTTTCATTTCAACCGGATGTACGGACTGGGAAACGGTTACACCGAACCAAGTCCAGCCCGAACCGGCGTGGCCGCATTTAAAGAACTGACATCTATAACCTGTCCCGATAAATATACTGTCGTATTCAACTGGAAATCAGCAAATCGTGAATTGATAATTGACGCACTGCAGGAAGTTGGCACGACACTTTGCATCGAATGTCCCGATGTGGTAAAAAAATATGGAAATACGCTGGATTGGCACCATGCAATCGGCACCGGGCCCTTTATATTAAAGGATTTTGAGCCCGATAATCACGCTTATTTAGATAAAAATCCGAATTATTGGGGGCATGACGAAAGGTATCCGGCGAACAAACTCCCATATGTCGACAAGTTAACGTTGAGAATTATACCCGATCCGAAAGAGGCGCTGGCGGAGATGAGAGCAGGCAGAATCGATGCGCTGGACCAGATTTCACCGGTACTGGCAATGGAAATGAAAAAATCGAACCCGGAAATAATACAAATTGCCATGCCGCAGACCGCAGTAACGATCGACCCCAGGCATGACAAAGCACCTTTTAATGACGTGCGCGTAAGAGCCGCCATGCAAATGGCAATCGACCTCAACGCGATTTCAAAGGACTATTACAAAGGTACCGTCGAGCCGATTCCTTCGACATTAACCGGAAGGGAATTAAAAGACTGGGGTTTCCCCTACGAAATATGGCCGCAAGAATTGAAAGATGAGTATGCTTACAATCCAAAGATGGCGAAGAAACTTTTAGCAGATGCGGGATACCCTAACGGGTTTAAGACGAATATTGTAGCAAATACTTCGGCTGACATGCAGCTGCTAAACCTGGTAAAGACGTATTTCGCCGCTATCGGGATTGATATGGAGATACGGCCGATGGAATCCACCGATTGGGTTGATTTTGTATTAACCAACCGCAAGCACGATCAGCTGGCTTATGCCGCGGTAAATCCGTACGGGCACAGTTATGAACCGATCAGGCAATTGAACCGTTTGCACACAGGGTATTCATCGAATTACCTGATGATAAGCGACCCGGTTTTTGATGCGTATTTACCGAAGGCAGTGGCATCCAAGAGCGAAGAAGAATTAAAGCAAATACTGAAAGATGCCAACGAGCGCATTGCGCGGCAGCATTTTTCGATATCGCTGCTTAAACCAATGCAGTATTCGCTACATCAGCCGTGGTTTAAAGGATATCACGGACAATTCGGGTCAGTATGTTCACCGGCCGGCAGCCCGCAACTGTTGTTTTTCTATCCGGCGAGATTCTGGATAGACCACGATTTGAAAAAGAAAATGGGACATTAGGCGAAAGTCATTTTTACAAACTGGAATTGAGATTAAGAGAGGCCGGTTTAGTTCCGGTCTCTCTTTTATTTACATAAAGCAATAATGAAATGAGAAAACTGTAAACGTAAGGGCACACATTTCCCTTACAATGAGTATTTGGTTGGCGCAAGAAAATTAGGACGGTCGGGTTCGTACATCAACTAAGAAGTTGAGTACCTACGGCTACGGCCTACGGAAACCCGACCCTTGCAGCGTGCGGGGTTTTTCCTGATCATGCTTATGGCCTTTATCCTGATATATGTTACTGCCTGAATACACATTCACTCCAGTCAGTGTTTTGGCCTTGCGCCGCTACGGTTTTTGACTCTTGCGGAAATAACCCTGGTAGAATTGGAGGCTGGATACCGTTTTTCAACGGTATGGGAGAGGAGGTTTTGATTTTGGGGGATGGATGAGACAGGCAAAACGGGGTGGTCGGGTTCGTACATCAACTAAGAAGTTGAGTATACATTTACTGCATCAAGTATTGAAAATGACTTTCCGGCAGCGGCCTATCGAAATTATCACTCTCTCCCTTTCGTAAATTCAGGGACCTTCGCATTAATGCCTCTTCCGTGGTACCTTCGGGACCGTGGTCTGAGAGAGATAATTACCCGAAAACCAGTGGATTGTCGGGTAAAACCCGACAATGACAATGAAAAGATAATAGGTTCAAGCTTTGTTTGAACCTATTATCACAGGCCCGTCTTTCCCAACATTTCTGAATACACAAAAGAGAAGGCCCCCTTTAGCGGAGGCCTTCTCTTGTTAATGAATAATTTTAGCCGATTAAATTTAACGAGCAGCGACCCAGAAGCGGGACAGATAGAAACCTGAGCTCGCGGCACCGTTTTCACCATTGTAGCCCTTAAGCCAAGGTTGGACGAAAGAATAGAAGTTCGGGGAAACAATGGATACTCCAAAGTGCTGCTGTGCTGCGTATAAATTAGCCTGGGCAACTATTGATTTGATTTGATTAATGTCAGTGGCTGCAACGGCTGCAGGATAGTAAGTGTCGTACGTTGGATCGCTGACCAAACTGTAATTGCCGCCGAAACCCGTTCTAAATAATTGTAATTGTCTAATAGGTGAATAGGCATTACCAAACGGTCTGCCGTCACAGAAACTCATTGCAACAGATTTTTTGTTGCTGATGCAATAGGTACCCCAGGTTGCGTTATCCATCAGGGTGACATTTACCGTAATGCCAATAGCCGCCAAGTTGCTGTTGATGATCTGCATCAGATCCATATCGGAAGTGTTATTGGCCACACAAACGGTAGTGAAACCATTGGGGAAACCGGCTTGAGCCAATAATTGTTTTGCCAAGGTCGGGTTATAGGCATATTGCGCCTGTACATCGGCCGGCCAATTGGAATACGGGTTACCCCAACCGCCACCCATGGTGCTTAATGTTATGGTCTGAGGAACCGGGGAAACGGTACCGTTGTAATATGTCTGGGCGATTAAAGGCAGGTTCTGGGCTAATTGACAAGCTTCGCGGACCTGGAGGTTATTGAAAGGCGCCTGAGCATTACACAGCGCCATGCCTTCAGCAGCTTGTGGAATAGCGACTTGTATAATTCCCGGATTGGTTGTCTTCATAGAATTAGCAGCCTGGATGCCGTTATTTTCGACCAAGTCAATTTTACCAACCCGTAACGCTGCCAGTGCGGTGGGAAGTTGAGGAATAATAAGAATTTTGACGTTATCCGCGTAAGGTAATTTGTTAGCCGGGTACCGCTCGTCAGTTCCCCAGTAAGTGGTATTTCTGACAAAGGAAGCGGAACTGGAATCGACAAAGTCAGTCAGAATAAAGGGTCCCGTACCGATGGCATGATGCCAGTCGTTAAGGTTACCCCATAGTGAAACGGCTTCTGAAGCAACGTAATCCTGTGAAGCGGTCCCCTCATCCAATTGAGTCTCTAAAATACTCTCAGGGTTTCCGGAAGTCCAATGAAAATCGATAGTCCAAGGAGCGATGATGGTTACGGAGTTCATTGCCGCGCGGGAGATAACATCAGAACTGGCATAGGGACTAGGCGTGGTGAAGCCACCGCCAAGACCATACATCCGGTTCATGTCATAAACAACATCGGCTGCGGTAAATTGACGTCCGTTTACGGGAGCAATATTTTGCCAATAAACATTTTGCCGTAAAACGACGACGAAATCGTTAACATCCGGCATCGACCAGCTGGTTGCCAGGCTGCCGACTAAATCTTCAGGCGGGCGGAAGATAAACTGGAAGGCAAAAGACGAAGGACTGATAGTCCAGTTATCTGCATCCATCTGCTGTAAATACATTAACATTACGTTAGTTCCACCCGTCGCGTACGGGTCCCATTGAGTGATGTTACCGGTTTGTGAAACAGTGATGGTTCCGCCGTATTGCGGAATGCCGAGGGTATCCCACCAATTGCCAGTGGCACTGGTGGTAACGACAGAAGTGGTTGTCGTAGGAGTGGTCGCTGACACAGTTGAGGTGGTAACCGGTGTCGAAGTAGAGGTTACGACTGCGCCGCTGGTTGTAGTTGTAGTGTTGTTGGTAGTGGTTGAAGCTGAGTTGCAAGACGAGAGCAGTACAGCAGCAGTTAACACAAGGGATAAACTAAACCAGACAAGTTTGTTTTTCACTCTTTACCTCCATTTTTAATTACGATGTAGCCAACACTTTATCATTATGTCTTCAATTTGTCAATAACATATTGAAAAAGCAAACGATAAGGGAATATAATCTGATAAATTCAAAATAAAAGAATAAATTAGATATCAAATAACAATGCTAAAAAGGGGTGAATTTTAATTTATCGAACAATAGTGTAAAATAACGGCAAGTTTACCGTTATAATAATTTATTAAGGAGGGCAAACTACATTGAATAAGGCAACGAAGTTTGTGTCCAATTGTCTGGCCGCCGGGTTAATAGCAGCCTTGATAATGGGTATTTCCGCATGTTCTACAAACGCAGCGAGAACTACTACGGCACCAACAGCGGCAATAGTATCAATTGCGATAACTCCTGAAAATCCTCCTAATGTACCGGTGCATTCCAACATACAGTTTACTGCGACTGCAACCTATAGCGACGGTAAGACGGCGGACATTACCAACACAGCTAACTGGATGGGTTTTAATAATACGGTGCTAACAGTTTCGTCGACAGGTTTGGTTTACGGCGTTTCAGCCGGGAGCGCAAAAATTAACGCCACCATGGGCTCAGTAACCAGTTTACCTGTAACGGTAACAATAGTTTCACAATAATTCAATGTAAAAATAATTAAAGTTAAACAGTCATTTAGCGCAGCTTAGGACTACTGTAAACGATAACTCGACGCAGCTGAGTAAACACGACGGTAATGTGTTAAACCGCAAAGAGTTAAAATATATGATTTTCCCGGATATCCCCTGCTAAAACAAAAGTTCAAGATAACATAAACATATGGATGCGGAATGTTTCATCTTCCTTACTTAATACCCCGACCGTAAGGTCGCGGGAAATCTATTTATCAACAACTAAATTATGGGTGAAACGATATCAGCTATATTGGTAAATATTGCAGGAAATATCGTAGAATGTAAAAAAGATATGAGGAGTTTTGTTAAATGAAACGAGGATATACAGATACACCGGAAGGGCAGGTACATTACCGGACAGAAGGAAACGGAGAAACTCTCCTTTTACTACATAAAGCGGGATTGTCATCCGACGAATTTACGGAGATGCTGCCTTTTCTGGGTAAAAAATACCGGACTATTGCCATGGATGTACTGGGGTATGGAAACACAGATTTGCCAAAGCAGGAACCTAAATTTGACGACTATGTGCAAAATATCATACATTTTCTGGATGCGATGAAGGTAAAGAAAACCAGTATTGCGGGACATCTGCTGGGCGGGTCGTTCGCGATGGAAATAGCTGCTACCCATCCTGAGCGGGTGAAAAAATTAATATTGTGGGACGGTATTTTTCTGGACCCGGTAGAACGGAAGGCTACCGAGGAAGAATATGCCAACGAGCACATGGTACTGAAAGATGACGGTTCACATCTATTAGAAGTTTGGAAATCACGCGGCGGCAAAGCAGGCGCTAATTTACCAACGGTTAACCGGTCAACAATTGAGTACTTAAAATCGGGTTTAGGCGAAGGAACAGGCGCATCCCACCGCGCATTATTTTCGTATAACCCCGAAAAGCAACTGCCGAAGATAAAATGCCCGACGTTACTTTTATACAGCAATCAGCGAAGCCCGATGCTGGTCAGGATTGAAGCAGTAAAAGCATTGATACCAAATTACGAGGTAAAAATCCTGGATGGCGCCAATCCCTGGGAAAAGCCGGAGGAATTGGCGCAGGTAATAACGGATTTTCTAAATAAGTAAAAACGTTTCACAGCTTTCGCCGTCAGTATATGAGACAGTAGTAAATATTGTTTCCCGCCTCAAACTTATTTGTAATTGTTTTGATTTGCAGGAAGTAATTAATCTGTCGATAGGCGATATAAAAATATACTGGCACTTAAAGAACGGCGTTAAGGAGGAAAGCCATACCAAATATGCAAGGATACGGCTTTCTGCATCCGGAAACAGAGGTCACCGGTTAATGACCGGCGGGGAAAGAACCGTCTAACCACCTGATGCTTGGCCTAGACACACCAAAAATAAGAGCATGAATATATTTTAATTATGCTTCGCTATACCAGAATACCGACGTATACGGTGCGGTCAATAGGCAATAATAGTACAATTCAATAAAATGTCCGTTAAAGCAAAGAGGCCGGGTTTAAACCCGGCCTCTTTTTGCTTTATATCCTAGAAAAGTTTAGTAAGAATTTTTCACAGCTTGGTTGACCCAGAAGCGCGCGGCGTAAGTGTTAACAAGATTGCCGAAAGCGCCATTTTGGCCGCTGTAACCGACGACCCAGGGCTGGCACAGGCAGTAACCGGTGGGAGTGATAAGACTGATCAAAATGTGCTGCTGGGTAACATACTGGCAGGCCTGCTGGACATACGACTTAACGCTGTCAATAGAAGTGGCCGAGTTAGCGTTGTTGTAAATGGCAGTATACGCAGGATCGTTCCAGCCTTCGAAGTTGACGGAATTGCCGGGAGTGAATTCAGGTAATACACGGAGCGGCGCAAGAATACGGCCGATTAACCCAACGCCCCGCTGAGCAAGACCATTCCAAGCAGCAGTGGTAACGTAGGAGTTGATGGTAGCGGAAGGCATGGCTTGTAAAGTGATGTTGATACCGACCGCGGCTTCTTCAGCCTGCACGATGGCCAATAAATCAGCGTCGTTATTAGAGTCAAAATAAAGAGTAGTGCTAAAGCCATTGGGGAAACCGGCGGCAGCAAGAAGCGCTTTAGCATTCGTGGGGTTATAGGCATATTCCGCCTGAGTGGCGGCCGGCCATTGAGCATACGGCCAACCCCAACCGGCAATATACATGGAGACCAGCGTCTGCGGATTTGGATTAGCCGTTCCCTGGTAGTAACTGCTGGCGATCAAAGGTAAATTCAAAGCCTGCTGCATGGCAATACGCACATTCAAATTGTTGAAAGGCGCGACTGAGCTTTTGGCCAGGATATCCAGCGCAGCTGAAGGAACTTTAATAACATTTATTTCCGGATTTGTCTGCTGTAACCCTGAGATAACAGTCGGGGTAAAAGTGGCCTGTTGGTTCATTTGGTCGATTTTGCCGACACGCATAGCGGCCAGAGCCGTTGATGTTTGGGGAATAATAAGAACGGTCAAACCGCTGATATAAGGCAGTCTGTTTTGAGGATACCGTTCGTCATAACCCCAATAATTAGTATTGGCGGTTAATTTCATTGCAGTGGAGTCGACCCAGTCGGTTAAAACAAAAGGACCGGTTCCCACCTGATTATGCCAGTTATACGTATTACCGTTTGTCGTCACTTCTTCGGACGGAATGATTATGTTGACAATACTGGCTTGTTCCATGTTCTCCGCGATCGATTCGGGGTTGGTGTTGGCCCAGGTGAAAGAAACATTGTACTTATCAATCGCAGTGATGGATTTGATGGCGGCTTGAGGAGATGTCGACCAGATAGGAGCGGGAGCCGTGAAGCCATTCCCCAACCCGAGGTTGCGGTCGTAACTATAAACGACATCAGCGGATGTAAGCTGACGCCCGTTAACCGGCGCGATATTCTGCCAATAAACATTTTGTTTCAAAGTAATAATAAAAGTGTTAATATCCGTGGGGGAGAATTGCCAACTGGAGGCAAGGCAGCCGGCGGCATAATCCGGCGGCCGGAAGCTGATGTTAAATGCAAAAGTCGATGGGCTTAACGTCCAATTATCAGTGAAAGGCTGTTCCTGCCAGGCGAAATTCCAGGAAGTGTTGGTGGTGCCAAGTATCGGGTCGAAAGTGAGAATGTTGCTGTTGGATGCAATGGTGATTTGGCCGCCGTACTGGGGCACACCAAGATTATCCCACCAATTTCCAGTGGAAGTGGTGGTAACAGCGGCGGTGGCTGTCGTGGTTGTTACAGCAGCAGTAGATGTGGTAACTACCGGCGTGGAAGTCGTAGTTGTGGTGGCTGCTGTCGTGGTGGTCGAGGTTGTCGAGGTTGTCGTAGTGGAAGATGAACATGATGCTAATACCAGAGATATTACGAGGAGAGAAGCAAGGATAAACAATATTGGCCGTCTTTTCATGTGAACCTCCTTTTTTATTTGAAGACGTCGGACAAATCAAAGACAGATTAAGCCTAACATTCGGTACTGAATCTGCCCAGATTGCAAAAAGTTTATCACAAGGTATTACTGTTGTCAACAAGAAAAAGAATGTGATGTTGATTATGGATAAGGGAAAAAAGTGGAAAACGGTACTGAGTGCCGGAAAAAAATAATATATAAAATAAGTAAATGATGATAAGACTATTCCCTGTTGCTTTTTATCCTTTGTTTCACTATGATATGGGTACTGGAATAATATAATAAATCTTCAAACGACCCCTTAACCATCAGAACAGCGCGATGCAGCAGTTTACCTCGGATTACAGGAAATAATCAGGAGGTGTAATATGGCTCAGAAGGCTCTTTCTGATCGACTCATGGACCTGTGCAGCCAACACGCCGAAGACATCGCGGAACAGTGGCTGGAATCTATCATCAAAAACTCACACACGTCTTCATTCATTTGTAATCCAAAAGAAAGTTGTTTGCGCCATGCTACCTTCATGTATAAAAATCTCAGAAGGATGTATTTCGCAGATAATCCTTATAAAGAAGTCCTGAGTATAATGGATGCGACAGGGTATGCGGAAGAGCAATACAGCAGACGCGTGCCGCTATCCGAAGCGGTTTATGCGCTGATTATGATGCGCAGATATGTCTGGCTATACGCCGAAACCTCCGACCTTTTCAATACAACATCCGACATGTACATGGTATTACAAAGCACCAACCGGATTCTGCTTTTATTCGATTATGCTGTGTATATTGTGATTGATAAATATGAAAAAATGGCAAAAAGTAGCAGATAACGAGGATAAATATGTACAAAAGAATTATCGTGCCCCTGGACGGTTCAGCATTAGCCGAGTGCGTTTTACCACATGTTACAAGTATTGCAAAAGCGATGGACACAGAAGAAATAATACTGATTACGGTGTTGGAACGAGTGGTTAACTTAACCCCGAAAAACATACCCGAAAAACATTCGAGTCCAGCAGGGGAATATTTAACCGATATTGCTTTCAGCGACCGTCCCTACACCGGCCGACGTTTTGAATTCGATGCTTCGCTCAAAATACCGGTAGTAACGGGGAAAATGCTGAAGCAGGGACAACGTTATCTGGCGCAAATTGCAGAAGGACTATCGAAAAAAGGCGTAAAAACAGGTATAGCGGTGCTGATGGGTGAGGCTGCCGAACAAATCGTCGATTTTGCCATTGAAGAAAAAGCCGAATTGATTATCATGGCAAGCCACGGGCGTTCAGGTTTCAGTCGATGGGCAATGGGGAGTGTGGCGGAAAAAGTATTTCACGGCAGCAGCGTGCCGATATTACTGGTGAAGGCCAAAGCGGAAGAGAAAGAATAATATCAGGTGTTTATGATTATTTAGCCACGCTCTCTTACTCTTTCCTGCACGTTTTGGCTGAACGCCAAAAGTATTTCCGTCTGCGGACTTCAAGAGCGAGAGGACTGAGATAAAATCAGTGCCTTCTCCTGGTGGGCGCTGCCCACCCTACGGTATGAAATATAGAAACTCCAAGTTCCAAACGCCAAATATCAATTAAAATACGAAATACAAATAGAGAAAGAAGAAAGGGCGGTCATGTTTGTACATCAGTTTTAGGAACTGAGTATAAATTGACTGCGTCAAGTACCGAAAATGGCTTTCCGGCAACGACCTCCAGAAACCTGACCCTACAAACCTGGATACCGGCTTTTCAAGAGTATGGATACTTTCAGTGCATTTTTACCGGCTGTATTTGACCGAGGGGAATAATTTAGCATCCGTGTGCGGCAAAAAGAGAGCGGCGATGAACTCGTTCATGAAGGGTGTATAGTTAGAGAGTTCAACATTGGTCATACGGCGCGCTATTTTCAGTGAATTTTCAAACGCGGCGATAGAAGTCAAAGCCAATCTGGCTCCAGTGAGAGAACTATTACCGATGAATTGAATGTGTTTAATGTCGATATCAGGTATCAACCCGATGGCAATTGCCTTGGGGATGTTTAGTGAACTGCCAAAACCGCCGGCGACGTAGATCGATTCCAATTGGTCGAAACTAAGCCCCACATAGTCCACCAGAGATTTAATGGCGGCGAAAACGGCTCCCTTCGATTTAATAAGGTTAGCAATCTCAGATTCAGATATCGAAATTGCCTTACCTGTTTCAGTTTCATCCGGCCAGGCGAAAATGTAGCGTAACTCGCCGTCTATTTGTACTAAACGGTCGGATTTCACGGATTCATTGAATTTGCCATGCGGTTCAATGATATTATTTCTGACCAATTCATAAACAGCATCAATCAGACCGGACCCGCAAATACCACGCGGTTTACTTTTACCGATAGTTTCATAAGCAACTGAACCATTGTTGATTTCTATTTTTTCAATGGCTCCCATGGTTGCCCGCATGCCGTTACGCGCGCCACCGCCTTCAAAAGCGGGGCCGGCGGAAGCAGAGCAACAAACGAGCCATTCATTGTTACCGATGACGATTTCGCCATTAGTGCCGACATCGATCAGGCACCTTATTTCCGGTTTATCGGCCATGCCGCAAGCCAGGACCCCGGCGACGATATCGCCACCGACATAACTGGCAATGCTGGGCGCAACTTCAAGAATCCCTTCGGGATTTATTTCAATACCTATTTCCCGGGCAAATATTTGGGGGTAAACCGTGGTAGTCGGGACATAGGGATCAAGCCTGATGGAACTGGGCGTCATGTTCAACAAGAAGTGACTCATGATAGTATTGCCGGCAGCAACAATAGAAGTGATATCCTGTAAACTGATATGATTTTCTTCTGCCAACGCATGTGCCAGGCTGTTGATATTGGTAATAACAGCCTGATGCACCGGTTCCAGCGAACCACGCACACAGGCAAAAATCATGCGCGAGATAACATCCTCACCGTAGCGGGCTTGCAGGTTATGACTGCCTTTGACACCGACAACTTTACCCGTTTTAAGGTTGATTAATTGAACAACCACCGTTGTCGTACCGACATCGACGGCCAATCCATAATGTTTGTCGGAGGTATCACCACTTTCAATTTGTAAAATGCGGCCAACGGAGTTATGACGCGCAAAAGTTACCGTGACTTTCCAACGATGCGCCCGCAGTTTTTCAGTCAAGTTTTGCAGACAGGGGAGCGAAATTTCATATTTTTCATAACTCGATACTTTTTGGAGTTCGCGAGTGATACGGTCGATATCTGAGATATTATCTTCAAGCGTAGGAACAGGTAGTTCGAGATAGACTTTTTTGACCAAAGGATCAAAAGAATAAGCCGGCTGACGGCTGCTCCGATGCAAAACAAGTTTTTCGGGCTCACTGTATACAATAGCAGTGCCTTCCAAAAGAATCTTTTCCTTTTCAAGTCGGGACTTTGGCGGTATCAGCAACACAAGGTTGTCTTCTACCTTTGTCCGGCAAGCAAGGACGAAACCATGTTCAATCTCGTCTTTCGAAAAGAAGGAAATAGCATTTTTATCAGCCATGGCTTTACCGCTGATTACCTGCAACCGGCATTCACCGCAAAGCCCATCACCGCCGCAGAGGCTATTGATGATTACGCCGGCCTTGGCTGCTGCGGTTAACAGTGTGCTATTGCTATCAACTTCAGCCTGTTTATTATCCGGTAAAAAAGTAACGGAATATTTGGTCATAGTTCCTTCTTGAATTAAGGTTAAATCAGTTGTACCAAACAGGGTGGTTTAACAATCGGTAGGAGTATGATACAATCAAAACTACCTCTTTGGCAAATTCAAAAGAGCGATGTCACGAAAATCGAGGAAAGAGAGGCCAGGATATGAATTGGGTAGATATCGTTATTATAATTTATCTTTGTATATCCGTTTTAACCGGATTTGTGGAAGGGTTAATACGAACTGTGCTCTCAATAGTCGGGGTAATTGTTGGAATTATGCTGGCATCACATTTTTATAAACAACTGGGCAACATACTAACATTTATATCCAATAAAAACTGGGCAAATATTACGGCATTTATAATTATTTTAGTGGCCGTGATGGTAATAGCTGCGATAATCGGACTGATATTACGCTCAATTATTAAAGCGATTATGCTGGGCTGGGTCGACAAAGTAGGCGGGGCAGTTATCGGCTTGTTCCTGGGGGCACTGTCAATCAGCGCTTTACTTGCAATAATTATGAAATACCATCCGATGGATGTAATAACAAATTCGGCGTTTGCAGGGTTTTTCCTGAGTAAATTCCCGGTGGTGCTCAAATTCCTGCCAAGTGAATTCAGCACAATTAAAAGCTTCTTTAAATAATATAAATTAAAGAAATATATTAAAATACGAATTAGTATACATAATCTATTATTTTATTCTCGATAAGCCTTTCGCGGAGTCGAAAAAGGGCGCCGACGGCAGCGCGTTCACAGGAATCGGCGCGGTTGATCATAAAATACTGCGGCCAGCTCCTGGTACCAAACGCATCGGCAATCCCGACGTAAACAATGTCCGACTGGTTCGAAGGACCCCGGTTATTAGCGATACCGGTGATACTGAGACCAAAGTCAGCAGACAATTGTTCCTTAACAGATTTTGCCATCGCTTCGGCAACTTCAGCGGATACAGCGTCTTTGGTTTCAATGAGGGCGGGCGCTATATCCAAACCAATTTGAGATGTATCCGAATTTACAATAATTCCGCCACGGTAGAATTCAGAACTAAGCGGGGAGCCGGTGATGATGTGCCCCAATAACCCACTGGTGAAATGTTCCGCGGTCGCCAGGGTCATACCACGAGTGACGAGCGCATTTCCGATGATGTTTTCCAAGGTATCACTATCTATTCCCCAGACATAGGGAGCCAATTTTTCTTTTATCCCTTTTTCGGCAATATCGAGCAACTGGGCCGCTTGGGTACCTTTAGAAATCAGCCTCACCTGGATACCATCCGGCTTAGCGTAAATTCCCAAAGTCGGATTGGATGTTTCGAAAAAGGGCTGCAGCAACTCGCCGACTTTTGCTTCCTGAATGGAGAATGTTTTAATGGTACGTGACAGTATTGTTGCGACAGGAAAACGGGTTTTAAGTCGCGGGACCACTTCGTTCTGCCACATCGGGAGCATTTCCCGGGGGGGCCCCGGCATGACAACGATTACTTTGTCGTTCTTTTCTACCCACCAACCGGGCGCAGTGCCCCGCGGATTCGGTAACGACGCGGCCGAGGGTATGCGCATAGCCTGCTGCAAATTAGACGGCGGCATTTCTCTGCCCATCCTGACAAAATGGGCTTTAAGTCCGGTGACAAGTTCCGCATCCGTAAACATTTCTTCATCAATTATTTTTGCAATAGCTTCCCGGGTAAGGTCGTCCTGAGTAGGGCCCAAACCGCCGGTCGTGATTACAACCGAAGAACGTTTAAAAGACTGACGCAATATTTGGGCGAGTTTACCGATATCATCTCCCGAGGTGGTAATTCTTTGCACTTCCATACCAAGCAGCGGCAATTGGGAGGCAAGATAAACGGCATTAGTGTCCGTGATTTCACCCCTGAGCAACTCAGTACCGATGGAAATTATTTCTGCTTTGATAATTTTCCCCATAAATATAAACCCTCGATAGCATAATATTCCGTCTTTTGCTTATTTTAATCTTTTTGGTAGGAAACTGCACATCTTTTCTTTATTATAGACACCGCTACAGACTATAATGTTTAATGAGTAACGAAACAACTGGATATATATTTGCGCACGGATGATTTCGATTATAACCTTCCTCCGGTACTAATTGCACAGACACCGATCGAACCAAGGGATACTTCCAGGCTGCTTGTATTAAATCGCCAGAACGGGGAAATCGCGCACCGTCATTTTCCCGCTATACTGGATTACCTGCAAACAGGAGATGTGATGGTGTTCAATGACAGCCGGGTATTGCCGGCCCGCTTGAACGCGAAAAAGCTGAACACCGGCGGAAACGTGGAAATATTATTATTGAAGCGGTTGGAACAAAACCTATGGGAAACGTTGGTCAAACCCGGAAGGCGGGTTAAAGATGGAACAAAATTAGAACTGACAGACGAAAACAGAAACATAATTGTGAATGCCGAGGTAATCGAACAAGGAGAGGCTGGTATCCGCACGATTAAATTTTCCGACGAGTCGCTGCTCTCGGAGTTGGGACAGGTAGCACTACCGCCTTATATTCATGAACCGCTGAAAAATCAAAACCGGTATCAAACGGTTTATGCCGACCAAAAGGGCAGCGTGGCGGCGCCGACGGCAGGCCTGCATTTTACTCCCGAATTACTCGAGAAAATAAAATTACGAGGAATAAAATGCCTGTTCGTAACATTGCACGTTGGACTTGACACATTCCGACCGGTACAGGAAGATAATCCGGAAGAACATACAATACATAAGGAATACGGCTATTTGAGTCCGGAGGTTGCCAACAGTATAAACTTGGCAAAGAAAGAAGGCCGACGAGTATTCTGCGTAGGTACGACAAGCGTGCGCATAGTGGAAACGGCTGCACAAAAAAATACCGATTTAATACAGGCTTTTGACGGATGGGTAGACCTTTTCATTTTACCCGGACATAAATTCAGGGTGGCAGATGCGATGATTACAAATTTTCATCTGCCAAAATCGACTTTGCTAATGTTGGTATCGGCATTTGCCGGTAAAGAACTGATTGACAAGGCATATAAAACCGCAATCACGGAAAAATACCGATTTTACAGTTTCGGTGATGCAATGTTAATTTTATAGGTTTAAAGCAATCAACATCAGCCATCCCATTTAATAACACAAATAATCTTGAGTTGATAACAAGATAGCTTGTCTATTGACATATAGCTTCAACAGTACTATTATGATTACAAAATAATCAGGAGGTTTCCACATGCCAAAAATAGTACTAATCGGAGTAGGGAGTTACGTCTTCGGACGGGATATAATTTCAGACATTCTTTTATATCCGGCACTCAGAGGCAGCACCCTCAGTCTCATGGATATCGACAAAGAAAGATTGGATTTGTTCACCGCTTATGCCAAGAAACTGATACAGCAACAAAAAGCCGATCTGAAAATCGAATCAACACTGGACAGACGCGAAGCTCTGGAAGGGGCAGATTACGTGATTGTTTCGATACGTTCAGGCGGTTGGCCGGTTCATAATAAAAACCGCGATATTACAATGAAACGCGGACTTGAAATTCAATCCGACGCGATGGGTGTGGGCGGAGTTTTTTCCGGGCTGAGACACATTCCCGATATTCTGGACATCTGCCATACCATGGAAGAAGTTTGTCCTGATGCCTGGCTTTTAAACTATTCAAACCCGATGGCAATGATTTGCTGGGCAATTAACGATTATTCCAAAATAAAAAATGTGGGTCTATGCCCCAACCCGACCGGTGGTTCAGAAAGATTCGGGACCATGGCGGGGGTACCGGCCAAAGATGTCTGGTATACCGTGGGCGGACTGAACCATCAGTCCTGGGTACTGGAAATAAAATATAAAGGCGAAGACCTATATCCGCGTCTGCGCGAAATGATAGACAAGATTAAAATTTCCGATGAGCATGAATCCTCACCCGGAAAAGAGAGCGCGGTTGAAGTGGAGATGTTCAAGACTTTTGGCTATTTTACGACCGGTTTCGGACACCTTACAATTTCTTTACCGTACTTTAGGAGAAAACCGGAACTACTGGAAAAATATAAACTGGGTGACCAGGCCCGCGAATATGTGATCCCTTTAATCGAGAAACAGGCTGAAGACTTAAGAAACGACCTCAAGAGCGGTAAGATATTCGACCTGGGCGAACACCGGTACACGGTGATTGCGGTCAGCGTAATCAACGCGATGGAAACGGGCAATCAGATTCGGATTTTCGGTAATGTAAAAAATACCGGCCTGATCCCTAACTTACTGGAAGGCTGCGTGGTGGAAGTGCCGTGCATGATTGACAAGGGCGGGGTGCATCCTACCTATATCGGGAACTTGCCGGCCCAATGCGCGGCTTTAAACCGGTTGAATGTCAACGTGCAAGAACTGGCAGTGAGGGGAATTGTCGAAAAGAACAAACAGAAAGTCTTGCAGTCGCTGCTGCTGGACCCGTTGACCTTCTCAATGTTATCGATCGACGAAATTAAAGAAATGGTGGACGAATTATTTAAGGTCGAAATCAAGAAATTCCTGAAGGGCTATAAATAGGATAATACTCAAAGATAACTCCGTTAAAAGAGGCCGGAATCCCCCGGCCTCTTTTATTTTCTGCTCTATATGATAAAATAGTGTTTATATTTTGTAATTAACGATAACAGATGGAAATATTTCTGATAATTGGTTTTAAAGGGTTTGACCGGCGATATACCCGGATGCCCAAGCCCAACCAAGATTATAGCCGCCGCGTTTGCCATTGACGTCCAACACTTCGCCGGCAAAATAGATGCCTTTCTGTAACATTGATTCTAATGTACCGGGCACGACTTCATTGACATTAATACCGCCGGCAGTAAATTCCGCTTCGTTCCAACTGTGTGTACCTGATACTTTAAAATGCATATCCTTCAGTGAATTAACTGCAGAATCAATATTGTTACTTTCGAAAAGCCCTTTCAATGATATGCTGATTTTATTGGGCAAAAGCCCGACAAGCATTTCGTCAAGAGGAGTGCTGTTGTTTTTCCGTCCGATTAATTTCTCAGTTAATTGTTCTTTGCTCAGAAACGGCACCATGTCAACCGCGATAGAGACATCTTGTTTATGGTTACGGTTGATTGCAATAGAGATATCTTCACTTACATCCAGGATACAAGTACCGGAAAGGCCGTATTTGGTGAAGAGCAATTCACCTTTAGTTTCCGCAGATATTTGGCCGTCAATAATGCTTCGGGCGCCGGCAAAGATCCGCTGTCCCTGCAGATAATGGCACATGGGATTTTTGATAACCAGCGGCACGGCACTGGGAACAGGATCGACCATCGTATGTCCCAATTGCAGGGCAATATCATATGTATTACCATCTGAACCGAGCACCGGGTATGTTTTCCCACCGCCTGTGATGACTACTTTTTGGCACGAGATTTTTAGACCGTTTTTCGCTGATACGCCAATGCCGTTCCGGGAATATGAGATATCAACACAATTGAAATTATATTCGATCGGGACTGCTAATTTTCGGAGCTCTATTTCGAGTACTTTTAACACGGAAGCGGCCTGATTGGTGATGGGAAAGATACGGCCATCCTGCGACCATGTTTCCAGACCCAATCCGTGGAAGAACGCAAGTATTTCAGTTTTACCGAATTGTGCGAGAATTGATTTAACGAGTGGGCGGGCCGGGGCATTATAATAATTTTCGGTAAAATTATCGTTGAGCAGGTTGCAGCGGCCGTTACCGGAAGCCAGAATTTTCTTTCCCAGTTGCGTCATCTTTTCGCAAATAACGACAGTTTCACCAGAACGGGCCGCGCTGATGGCGGCGCAGATACCAGCCGCGCCGCCGCCAATGATTACTGTATTATATTTATCCATAAATATTCTGTTTTATCCTTTGATTATCAACTCAGATTCTAACATATAAGCATGGATTACCGGTAACATCATGGTGATTTTCTCTTGGTCTCAACTTACTAAGCAGAGAAAAATACTTTTCTATCCGCAGCCTTTAGATGAATATTAATTGGACTGAAGCTGGTATGTCTGGTATCATTTTAATCAAGAAGAACGGAACCGGCAGGTTTGTCCCTGAAGCAGTAATTGATTTGAATAACAATAATAAAATATTGATACAATGTGATTTTGACGGTACTGTAACCGTTGATGATATCAGTTTTATGCTGATGGATGCTTTCGCGAAAGGCGATTGGCGGGCGATTAACGACGAATATAACGCAGGTAAAATAACAGTAGGCGAGTTTAACGAAAGGGCTTTCTCAATGCTGGGAGCAGACAAAAAAGAAATGCTCGATTATCTAAAAGGAAAGGTTGTAATACGCGCCGGTTTTAAAGAATTCGCGGCATTGTGTGAAAAGAAAGGAATCCGTCTCGTTATTGTCAGTAACGGGTGGGATTTCTATGTAAGGCAAATTCTGGAAGATAACGGATTAGAAAACGTTGAGTATCATTCTGCAGAAACTTACGTTGAGGCCGGAAGGTTACAGGTACGATATGTAGGACCTGAAGGGCGTGTAGTTGACACCGAATTCAAGGAAAAATACGTGAATAAGTTTATCAACGAAGGTTATCACGTAGTATATATCGGCAACGGAACATCGGATCTGTCCCCGGCCAAGGGCGCGCAGCAAATATTTGCCACGGATAGTCTGCTGGAACACTGTCAGAAGGCAGGGTTAAATTGTATGCCTTTCAATTCTTTCCATGAAATCTGTCAAGTCATAAATACCTGGTGATAATGTATGAAAATACTATTACACATTTGCTGCGGGGTTTGCGTTGCCGGGTCGGCGGAAATATTACTAGCCGAAGGTCATGAAATCACAGGATACTATTTTAATCCCAATATTTCGCCGGTCGATGAATATGAAAAAAGGCTACAAGCATCCCGGACAGTTGCCGATATAATGAATTTCCCTATAATCGTGCCGCTGTATGCGCCGGGGAATTGGCTAGAAAGTACAACCGAATTATCGAAAGAACCTGAGGGAGGGAAGAGATGTGAGGTTTGTTTCAGGATCCGACTACAAAATACTTACGATTATATGAGGCAAAACGATTTTGAAGTTTTCACGACAACGCTGACAATCGGGCCGATGAAATCAGCGGAGACAATCAACCGTTTAGGTAAAGAAATCGGCGGCGATAAATTCATGGCCAGGGATTTTAAAAAGAGCGGCGGCGCACAGCGGGCAGTTGCGCTGGCCAAGCAATATCAGATTTACAGGCAAAACTACTGCGGATGTGTTTATAGTTTGAGAAATGAGCGAAAGAATAGTTAGCAGACTACCGATTAAAAGAGGAATATCCCAGTTTTAAGTGCGGACTTTCCCGGCGGTTAACCGGAATAAATCCCTCTGTATCTCTCCCGTTCGTACCTCCGGAACCTACGGCCTTTCGCGAAAGGGAGAGTGTCTAAAAGATACAATTACCTTGTGGACATGCATCGATATTGCAAATGCAGGTTAAGGTTTGTGTTCTTTGATGATTTTATCGGCGGTAATTGATAACTTCTCAAGGTAACCACCACTGCCGTGATAGGCATTGACATCGGCAGCCAGTGGATGAATCACAGAGTCGCTTTTCAGCAATTTTTTGTTAATTTCTTCGATCTTTACTTCTTTACCGGTGGTTTTCAGCAATGCGTAAGCGCCGGCAGCGGCAGCACCTAAAGCCGCGCCTGCTTCTTCAATACGCACGACCGGTTTGTTCCAGATGGCTGCAACTCTACGTAATATTTCCGGACTTTTATTGGCGCCGCCCGTTACATAAATAGGCTCGGCAGATTCTTTGGCAAATATCTTCGAATAAAGATATACAGTACCGAGTGTACTCTCGATTAAACCCGAATAATCAGGGCCGAGATCAGGAGCATTATGGGAAGTTCTAATAATATCATAGCTGCCGGAAACAGGGAAGGATTCGCTTCTCGGTTGCCAGAAAACCATGAACTTTCCAAGAGGAGTTTCTTTCAATGCTTTTTCGGCAGGTTGATATTCATCTTTCTTTAAACCATGACTGACACGCAACTGATCCCAGACCAGAGCGCCGTTAGTGCGGCAACTGAAAATAAAAGGCCGTCCGATACCGTCGTACATGGCATTGGAAGCTCCACTCATATCAAAGTGTTTGCCGTCAGTTGATGCCATGTTTACGAAACTCGAACCTAAACTCAATAAATTACCGGTAACCAAAACTTTGGATTGGGGATTGTCACCGGAACCGGCGATGATGCGACAATCGGGGCTAAACCCGTAACGTTCGATAAAGTAGGTAGCAATACGCCCGACAATAGTATAAGGCGGGACAATCGGTAAAAGTTTGTTACGCAAAGTACTTTCGCCACCGGGCAGGCCTTCGGCCACTGCTTTAACAAGTTTGATAGACCAGTCCTTCCCCAGATAGTCCATCATCGACATTCCGCAGGCATTACCGAAATCCAACGGCACACGTGAATTCCCGGTTAATACCGCGGGGATCAGGCTGCTAAGCAAATGGATGTGTTCGGTTTCCTGATAGGCTTCAGGATATTGTACGGCAATTTTGCGGATAACAGCACCGGTAAACCGAGCCGGCGAATCAGAACCGGAAATCTGAATCATCTTTTCCTGTCCGCCGACAAAGGTACGGATAAAGTCAGCTTCTTTGACCGTATCGGAAGTCATCCAGGTGGGAACCAAGTTCAGTGAAAAACACCCTTCCAATTTGGTCACAAGATTTGATTGTGTGCTTCCGGGCACATTCAACCGGCCAAAAATGGTACGGGCCTGACGGCTGAGATAAGCGTGGCCGTGCTGCTGTGCAGATGTATTACAAACAAGAATGTCCCGCATAGGAAGTCCGGCAGCTTTTATGTCGGAAAAAAGCGCGTCCAAAGCGGCAAGAAACATTTTAGGAGGTTGATTAGCTTCACCTTTATTCTTCGACGGCAAGATATAGTCTTCACCTTGAATACCATACTTTTTGAGCCGGCTATCTTTCTGATAATCAAGCGAAAATCGTTGGACAATTGTACGTGCATCAATATCGATCAATACAGCGGATAAACTTTGTGTGCTCAGATCAAGTCCGAGCGATAATCTTTTGTTCGCCATTTGTAGTTTCCTCGCATGACGCTAAAATTTTGCAAATATTATGAATTAGTAAAATTATGCCATTAGCTGATAGAATGTGCAACATCCAAAAAACTATTTTTGATAATCAACGCCAAAAATTAACAACGTATTGACAGATATAGACAATATAATTATAATGAATGAACATTCATTCATTATAACAAAAGGGATAATTATGACTGACAGAGAAACGCGGAAACAACAAATAACGGCAAAACGGGAAGAGCAAATATTAAGAGCAGCGACAGATGTTTTCGTAACAAAGGGTTACGATGGAGCCACAATCCCCGAAATAGCCAGATTGTGCGGCGCAGCAACAGGAACAATATACATTTATTATCCAAGCAAAAGGGAACTGTTTATCGCAGTGGTCAAAACTCTGATTGTTACCCCTTTAGTCAGTATCTTTAAAAATCAGAAAGGGGAAAATTTCCCGGGCACATTAAAAGAAGCGCTAAACGACCGAATTACTGTTTTACAAGGCGATGCGATGCCGTCTCTTATGGCTTTAATGGGCGAGATACAAAGAGATGATGAATTACGCGCGATGTTCGCAGAGAAGTTGGTAAAACCATTTTTAGAATTTATGGAATCAGTGTACCGGGAAAAAATTTTATCAGGCGAATTTAGAGAATTCAAGCCGGAACTGATAGTACGACTGATCGGCGGTATGACGATCGGCATGATTATGCTGAAAAATATCGAAGGCACAGAAAGCCCATTGAACACAATGCCGCAAGAAGAAGTCGCGGAACAAATAATGAATTTTATTCTTTACGGTCTAATGAACACGGCAAGAAAAAATACAAACATCAAAATATCAAAAAATAACGAATTATAGAAGCATATAACCGGTGATAATAAAATTAAGAAAGCAGGTGAAAAAATGACAGAAATTTCTATTAACACAGAAAAAGTAAGTTTTTATTACGGACGGCTTAAAGTAATTGACGATATTTCATTGGAGATTCCAAAAGGCATAAGTTTCGGTTTATTGGGTTCGAATGGTGCAGGTAAAACTACTTTTATACGCCTGATGATCGGATTACTAAAACCAAGCAGCGGCAGTATTTTACTATGGGGAAAATCCCCTTCACCAGCGAATTCGATAAATATCGGCTATATGCCGCAAATGCCTTCGTTGTACATGGAATTAACAGTGAGGCAGAATATTGATTTCTTTGCCAGGATATACGGTTTAAAAGATAAAAACGAACGATTTCAGAGGGTGGACGAGATAATTAAACTGGTGGAATTATGGCAGAAGCGCGACACTTCGATAACGCAATTAAGCGGCGGAATGAGACAGCGCGTCAGTTTAGCCTGCGCAATTGTACATAAACCGGCAGTATTATTCTTGGATGAGCCGACAGTGGGGCTAGACCCCGAATTAAGGGTTCATTTCTGGGAATATTTTGATAGCCTAACCAAAGTCGGCACAACTTTAATAATTTCCAGTCATACAATGGACGATGCGGCGCACTGCCAGAAACTGGTTTTTATGCGGGAAGGTAAAATCATCGCGCTGGGGACACCCCTGGAATTACGGGCGGCTACCGGCAATCCGGATGCGAATCTGGAAGACGCTTTTCTATATTTTATCCGGCATGGGGAGGTGAAAGCGAATGTATAACATCCTGACAATTGCGCAAAGAACTATTTTACAGTTGGTCAGGGACCGGCGAACACTGGCTCTAATACTGATCGTGCCACTGGTAATCGCGAGCATCTTCGGGGTATCAATCCCGGATAAAACTACATTGGATTTAACCTTACCGGCAATGCTGGCGACATTAATTCTATTCTTCGGTTTTCTGTTAAGCGGGATTGCATTTTTAAGGGAACGTTACCAGGGAACCAGGGAAAGACTAATGGCTTCGCCGGTATCCCGAATAGATATTTTGGTCGGTTACCTGCTGGGATTTTTACTATTTGCGATTGTGCAGACCCTAATCCTATTTTTTTATTCAGTTTACGTACTGAATGTGCCCTTTCACGGTGATTTGTGGCAAATCATCCTATTCCAGATATTGCTCGGGATTCTAGCAGTAAGCCTAGCAGGGTGCTGAAAAACGGATGTTAACAGACATTTCTTTTGATCTGATGCCTTTTTATTGCAAATTCCTCATTAAATTTTCAGTTTTCTGCGTCCTGGCAGTGCCCAGAAAGGGCATT
>Ga0182021_10002128_pt1 | contig 23072 bp, 21 predicted proteins | sample 612E3MmetaG_FD_120493 | JGI IMG/M metagenome (GOLD analysis project Ga0182021, IMG submission 120493) | Permafrost microbial communities from Stordalen Mire, Sweden - 612E3M metaG (Illumina Assembly) | ecosystem: Environmental > Terrestrial > Soil > Wetlands > Permafrost | place: Sweden... | reverse complement strand
GGGCGGGGTGTATTACACGCCGAAGTACATTGTGGATTACATCGTGGAGCAGACGGTTGGAAGAATGATTGGAAATGTGGGGAGTGGATCACAGGCGGGGGCGGATGTGCCACATCAGCCACAGATGACACCGAAACGGGTCTCGAAGTTGCGCATTCTGGACCCGGCGTGCGGGTCCGGTTCGTTCCTCGTCGGGGCTTATCGAAGGCTCCTCGATTATCACCGTGAGTGGTACGTTGGGGACGGCCCGGAGAAACACCCGAAGGAACTGTGCAAGGGGCCGGACGGTTGGCTTTTGACGACGGCGGAGAAGAAACGCATTCTCCTCAAGAATATCTTCGGCGTAGACATCGACCGACAGGCGGTCGAGGTGACCAAGCTCAACCTGCTCTTGTGTGTGCTCGAAAACGAGAACCGGACGAACCTCGACGCGCTGCTTTTTCAGCACGAGCGGGCGCTTCCCGACCTCGACTCGAACATCAAGTGCGGGAACTCGCTCATCGGACCCGATTACTTCACGGGTCAGTTGCTCGCCGACGAAGAAGAATTGCGCCGGGTGAATCCGTTCGATTGGAAAGCCGAGTTTTCCGACGTCATGAAATCCGGCGGGTTCGATTGCGTGATTGGGAATCCACCCTACGTCCGGCAGGAGTCGTTCTCGGATTTGAAGGACTACTTTGAGGAGCACTACGAGGCATTTGACGGCGGGGCTGACCTCTACGCTTACTTCATGGAGAAAGGCGTCAGTCTTCTGCGGGAAGGCGGGCTCTTCAGCATCATCGTATCGAGCAGTTTCCTTCGAGCGACCTATGGCGAACCGCTTCGCCGCACGCTAAAGAAAAACGCGGCCGTCCTTCGCATCGTGGACTTTGGTGGTTTGGCTGTTTTTGCAAATGCAAAAGACACTTACGTCTGTATCCCGGTCTTGGCCAAGGGCGGGGAGCAGAAGCAGGTGGAAGTTTCCAAGGTGAATTCGCTGACAAACCTCCAACTTGCGGAACACATCACTGTAAACCATTTTGAGATTCCCCACGAACGTCTTTCGCCGGAAGCGTGGTCGCTAAAATCCGAAGCAGAGGCCGCGGTCTTTGACAAGGTGATGAAAGGGGGAAAGCCGCTTGGCGATTACGTGGAACGACGTTTCTTCCGCGGCGTCACCACTGGTTTGAATGAGGCATTCGTTATCGATGGGGAAACCAAGCGGAAACTTATCGCCAAGGACAAACGTAGCGCGGAGTTAATTCATCCGTTGCTTGGCGGAGAAGACATACGACGGTACATCTTCAACGAAACTGGATTGTGGATCATCTTTACCCGGCGCGGGGTGGACATCGACAAGTATCCGGCTATCCGGGAGCACTTGGCACAGTGGAGAGAGGACTTGACGCCGAAGCGAGACAAGAACGCCAAGCGAGGTCGCAAGCCCGGTCGCTATAGATGGTATGAGATTCAGGACGACGTCGCTTACTATGAAGTATTCGATGGACCGAAGTTGATTTTCCCGGACATCTGTAAAGGTCCGCGCTTCAGTATCGACGCTGGTGCACATTATCTCGCCAACACGGCCTACTGTCTCGGCACGAACGACCTTTACCTACTTGGCGTTTTGAACAGCCGGCTGTTTTGGTTCGCGATCAGCAACATCAGCATCCCGTTCGGCATCCGTGCGGGTGAATACCGGTACCGACTCATCTACCAGTACATGGAGAACATCCCGATCCGCGTCATTGACGCAACCGACCCTGCGGACAAGGCGGCGCACGACCGGATGGTGACGCTGGTGGACGGGATGCTGGAGCTTCACAAGAGGCTTGGGAAGGCGCGAAGCGACGCCGACCGGGCACTCATCCAGCGGCAGATCGACGCGACCGACCGCCAGATCGACACGCTGGTTTACGGGTTGTACGGCTTGACCCAAAAGGAAATCGCTATCGTGGAGGCCAAATAATGGGGGATTTTCTATGCCGAGAGACATTGAAAGAATTTGGTATCCCGATCCTCGCGACCGTTATAGGCGGATTCATCACACTTTACCTAACAACTAGGGCTACTCGCAAGGCAAGTCGTCGTGATTCTCTCTTGGATCTGGCCGGCACGATAGAGAGATTCAGGTTTTATTACGAATGTTGGTATATTCATGGGCATTGGACCATGGTTTTCGGTATAAATTCCGACAAGGATGAGGATGCAGGAAGGCAAGAGGTCTATCGTCATTATTTGGAAGAAGTGGAGAAGGACAAAGGGCGCTTGGTAGCCATTAAGGCAGCACTTGTGGCCTACTTTCCGGAGAAGGTTATTGGTCCATTGCAAGCCGCAATAGGTGAACTTCTGGGTAGGACTTCTTTTTCGGTTGAGGAACAAACACCTTTTGGGGATGTGAACAATATGGTTGCAGCCATCCGGATTCTGATTCCGGATCTACTACAAGAATATACGTAGCCCCAATCGAAAGGGTTCCTCCCAGCAGCAGATCGACGCGATGGTGTTTTCAACAGGGCAAGCCCCGACCCTCACCCCGGCCCTCTCCCCGGCGGCGCAAATGCGCCGCAGAGTCCCGATTCCATCGGGACGGTCTCCTGCTCACCTGTTCACCTGCTCAATTCGGTGGAGGGAGAGGGGGTGAAAAAGAACACTGGCAGGCAAGCTGCCAGTGGCACAAAGAAAAATCCCCCTCACCCCACCCTCTCCCCCTGAAGGAGGAGAGGGAGAAGCCGCAGAGAACCCGCAAAAAAGCGTTGACCCGGGCGACGCGCGGCGATAGGTTTAGGGGGGCAGCCGCCTTCGCCAAGGCTTCCTCCTTCGCCAAGGCTACGGCGGACAAGTCGGCGGGCAAGCCCGAGCCCTCTCCCCCTGAAGCGGGAGAGGGGAGAAACACCAGAGGATCCACCCCCGGCGGCGCAAATGCGCCGCGGAGCAGGTGAGCAGTAGAGCAGGTGAACTGAAGAGAATCCACCCCTCATCCGCCTTCGCTAAAGCTATGGCGGACAGGCCCTGTATTCTCTCCCCCCGGTGCGGGGAGAGGGGTGAAACAACACGATTGGATGGAGAAGTTCCATGAAAGTGGCGCTGGCACAGATTAACCCGATCGTCGGGGACATCGAGGGAAACCGCCGGAAGATCCTCGAAGGCATCAGGCGGGCCGAGTCGGCACACGCGGACCTCGTGGTATTCCCCGAGCTAGCGGTCACGGGATATCCGCCGCTGGACCTGTTGGACCGGCCGAGCTTCGTGGAGGCGAACCTGGCGAGCCTGGCCGAGATTGCGCGGCGGACGGGCGAGACAGCGGCAATCGTGGGGTTCGTGGACCGGGACCGGTCGGGACGGACGCCTGGCCTCTTGAACGCGGCGGCGCTGCTCCATCGCGGCAAAATCCTCTCGGTCCACGCGAAGAGCCTGCTTCCCACCTACGACGTGTTCGACGAGGTGCGGTACTTTTCGCCGGCGGCGAAGGCGGAGCCGGCACGGCTTCCGCAAGAAGAAGAAAAAGCAAAGAGCACTGGCGGGCAAGCCGCCAGTGGCACAAAGAAGAACAACGGGACCGATCGGGGAATAAGATGCGTCGGGATCACGGTGTGCGAGGACGCATGGAACGACGCGACGTTCTGGAGCACGAGACGGTACGCGACGGACCCGGTCGCTGAGCTGGTAAAGCGCGGGGCGGGACTCTTAGTGAACATCTCGGCGTCGCCCTATGAGTTCGGGAAGCGGGACCTGCGGATGCGGATGCTGTCGGAGCTTGCGCGGAAACACGGGCGGTTCCTCGTTTTCGTGAACCAGGCCGGGGGGAACGACGAACTGGTGTTCGACGGGAACTCGGGGGTGTTTGCGCCGGACGGGCGGGTGATCGCGCGGGCGGCGGAGTTCACGGAGGACTTCATCCTGGTCGAGCTGGATGAGAGGGCGAAAACGGTCGAGGTCCCGAGCGAGGACACCGGAAGCCTGCACGGGGCGCTGGTGACGGGTCTCGGGGATTACGTCAGGAAGAGCGGCTTTCGAAAGGCGGTGGTCGGACTTTCGGGCGGGATCGATTCGGCGGTGACGGCGTGCATCGCGGCGGAGGCGCTGGGCGCCGAAAACGTGCGCGGGGTCAGCATGCCCTCGCCCTACTCTTCGCAGCACAGCATCGACGACGCGCGGGAACTCGCCAGGAACCTCGGCATCCGGTTCGACATGGCGCGGATCGACGGGGTGTTCGGGGAGTTCGGCGAGGCGCTCCGGGGACTTTTTGCGGGGACGGAGCCGGGGACCGCGGAGGAGAACATCCAGGCCCGCATCCGGGGCGTGCTGCTCATGGCGATCTCCAACAAGTTCGGCGAGCTGGCGCTCGCGACCGGGAACAAGAGCGAGATGTCGGTCGGGTACTGCACGCTCTACGGGGACATGTGCGGGAGCCTCGCGGTCATCGGCGACGTGCCGAAGACGAAGATCTATGACCTAGCGCGCTATATCAACCGGAAGCGGCGGGTGATCCCGGAGAATACGTTCACCAAACCCCCGTCGGCCGAGCTCAAACCCAACCAGACCGACCAGGACACGCTTCCGCCCTACGACGTCCTGGACGGGATACTGCGGGCGCACGTGGAGGAAGCGAAGGACGCGGCGGAGATCGTGAAGCTGGGTTTCGACGAGGCCACGGTCCGAAAGGTCCTGCGGATGATCCGCCAAAGCGAGTTCAAGCGGAAGCAGGCGGCCCCCGTCATCAAGGTGACCACCAAGGCGTTCGGGGTGGGCCGACGGATCCCCATCGTCAACGGGTGGAAGTAGACGAGGGAAGAACAGAAAGGCCTAAGGTCGAAGGCCGAGGGGGAAGAAGCCCCCTTACCCGCCTTCGCGCGGAGGCTGCGCCGCAAACGGCGCACGAGGCTTCACTCGGCAGAGCGGGAGGCGGGAACGAGGTGGATTTCGCCGCCTGCTTCAACCTTGAGGTCCCAGACCGAATTGGCGGTGAGGCGGTTGCCAACGGCTTTACACTCCATGACGCTGACGCCCAGCTTGGCTGCTTCCTCCGGGTGCTCGGCGTAATCCCAGAAGCGTTTCCACAGGCCGACCTCGAAGGGCGAGGGTTTCTCGTCGACGCGGTAGACGCAGGGAATGCCGTCCTCGGGTTTGGGGTCGATGAGGACGCCCTGGTCGGGGGCCTGGGAGGAACCGAAGATCCTGCGGAAGAGGATGATGGCTTTGCCGCGAAGGGCGTCGCCCTTCTCGACGTATTCATCCCGGAACTTGACGACGAGCGCCTCGAAGTAGACCTCCTTGCCGGTAAGCGTGGCGAAGACGGGCGGCAGGCGCTTGCCGGCGCGGTCCCATTCGAGGAACTCGAGCCGGGTGACGACGGCGCCGGAGGGGTCGACGGTGCGGTTCTTGACGACGACCTGCGCGACGCGCTCCTGGGCGGTGAGACGCTTGATGATTTCCTGGAGGGTGCGGAGCTCGCGACGGTGCTGTGCTTCCTTGCGGAGGTAGTCCCAGGCAAAGAACGTGACGACGACGGCGAGCGCGACCATGAGCAGAAAGGTGACTTTTTTCATGGCACCCTCCTATGATGATTTTTTCCGGGCGGCATTGAGGATCTTCTCGGCGAGATCCATGGAGCGGACGCCGTCCTCGGACGAAACCACGGGCGTCCGGCCGTCGCGGACGCTCGCCACGAAGGAGCGCAGCTCGGCCTTGAGCGGCTCCTCTTCGTCGAGCTTGATTTCCCGGAGAGTGAACGGCTCGGCGGGGGCGAACTTCTCGAACTCGTCCTGGGACAGGGCGCGCATCTTCTCGACGTCGGCGGCTTTGAGCGAGAACCCATGCGACTTCCGGAAAACATGAGCGGCGTGGGTCTGGAAATCGACGGAGAGGCACGCGTCGGCGGAGAAGACCCGCACGGTGCGCACGGCGGCCGGCGCGACGCGGCTGGCCGTGAGGTTGGCGACGCAGCCATCGTCGAACACGACCCGCGCGCTCGCGACGTCCTCGTTGGGCCCGACGACGGGGAAGGCGGCCGCCTGGACCTCCTGCACGCGCGACTGCACCAGACAGAGCACGAGATCGATGTCGTGGATCATCATGTCGAGCACGACGCCGACGTCGAGGGAGCGGTAGGCGAAGGGACTCATCCGATGGATGTCGAGTAACCGCGGGACGACGTCCATTTCGCGCACGGCGGCGACGAGGGGGCTGAAGCGCATGATGTGCCCGACCTGGAGACGGGCGCCTGCGGCCCGGGCGACGGCCTGCATTCGCAGCGCGTCGGCGAGGGTCGCGGCCATGGGCTTTTCGACGAGGACGGAGATGCCGCGGGAGAGGAAATCGCAGGAGACGGCGGCGTGGGCGGCGGCGGGCACCGCCACGGAGACGGCGTCGACACGGTCGAAGAGGAGCCGGTAGTCGGTAAAGGCTTCGACGCCGTGACGGCGCGCGACGGCATCGGCACGCTCGACCCTAGAGTCGGCGACACCGACGAGCCGGACGTCCTCGAGCTCGGAATAGACCCGTGCGTGGTGCCGGCCGAAATTTCCGACACCGACGACACCGAGACGGATCTTGTCCTTCATGGCGACCTCAGGGCTGTCGTGCCCTGCCCAGCTTGCCGGCAATGCTGCGCCGGACGAACTCGGCAAGACAGCGGATCTCCGGGATTCCTTCGTCGTGTTCGAGCTGGTCGAGGGCCTCCCTGCGCGTGAGCTGTGAGCGGTAAACGAGGCGGTGAGCCCGCTTGAGCGTCTGGATGGTCTCCTCGGTGCAGCCGGAGCGGCGGAGTCCCACCATGTTCACCCCGCGCACCTTGGAGGGGTTGCCCTCGACAATCATGTAGGGCGGGACGTCCTGGACGATGCGGGAGAGTCCGCCGACGAACGACAGGGTGCCCACGGTGACCCAGTGGTGCATGGCCGCCCCGCCCGAGACGATGGCGCGGTCGCCCACGTGAATGTGGCCGGCGAGGAGCGCATTGTTGACGAGCTCGACGTGGTCGCCCAGGATGCAATCGTGCGCCACGTGGGAGCAGGCCATGAACAGGCAGTCGCTGCCGATGCTCGTGGGGCCGCCCCCCTGCTCGGTGCCGGTGTGGACGGTGACGAACTCGCGGAAGATGTTGCGGTCGCCGATGACGAGTCCGACGTCGGATCCCATGTCCTTGAGGAGCTGCGGGGGCCCGCCGATGACGGCGTGCGGCGAGAGACGGTTGGAGCGCCCCAGGCGGGTGTTTCCCATGACGACAACGTGGGATTCGAGGACGGTGCCCTGGCCGAGGACGACGTGCGGCCCGATAACGCAATAGGGGCCGACGCAGACGTCATCGGCGAGCTGGGCGCCGGGGTCCACCAGAGCCGTAGGATGAATTCGCGGCATCTCAGGTCCCTTCGCCGCCGGCTTCGGCGGAATTCTGTTCGTCGCAGTCGACGAGCATGAACTTGATGAGGGCCTCACAGGCGGTCTGGCCGTCGACGGAGGCGCGGCACTGGACCTGACCGCTGCGGGACCGGATACGGACAGCGACGGCTTCGAGCAGGAGCTGGTCGCCGGGAACGACGGGACGAGGGAACCGCACGCCCTCAATCCCCATCAGGACGGCGAGCTTCTTTTCTCCCTTGAACTTGCGCAGGAGAAGGACGCCCGCGAGCTGGGCCATCGCTTCGATCTGGAGCACCCCGGGCATCATGGGGCGGCCCGGGAAGTGACCCTGGAAGAAATGCTCGTTCATGGTGACGTTCTTGATGCCGACCGCGCGCTCGAACCCTTTGAGCTCGATGACCCGGTCCACAAGGAGGAAGGGGTAGCGGTGCGGGAGGATTTTCATGATTTCGCGAATGTCGAGCTTCACGTCGCCGTTTTCCTGTTCCTGGCTCATTTGCCGGCAAAGCTCCTTCACGAGTCGGGTGTTGAGAGAATGACCGGACCGCGTCGCGCGGACGTCGCCCACGAGGGGGCATCCGAGAAGCGAGAGATCCCCCAGGAGGTCGAGCACCTTGTGCCGAGCGGGCTCGTCCGGAAAGCGATACGCATTGTCAATGGGACCGCGCGAACCGATGACGAGCGTGTTCTCGTACGAGGCGCCCGCACCCAGTCCCCCGGCCTTCAGCTCGACCACTTCCGATTCGAGACAGAACGAACGTGCCGGGGCGATCTCCGCGAGAAAGACATCCGGATCAACCTGGAACGACACCTCCTGCCTTCCGAGCGGCGGCCCGCCGTAGTCCAGGACATAACGGACGGAAAGCCCCGGCCCCTCGGAGGGGCGTGCTTCGATGCGCGCCTCGCCCTCCTCGACGACGATGGGCATGGCGACACGAAAGACTTTCCTGGGCCGGTCGAGCGCGGCGAGTCCGGCATCGCGCACGGGACCGGCAAAGCACATCGCGCTTCCGTCGCCCACCGGGAGCTCGGCGTCCGACATCTCGACGACGACGTTGTCCAGCCCGAGAGACGTGCAGCAAGCCAGGACGTGCTCGACGGTGCACACGGTGACGCCTCGGGTTTCGAGGGTGGTCCTCCGCTCGATGGGACCGAGGTGCGCGCAGGTTGCGGGCACGGCGGGAGCCCCGGGGAGGTCGGTTCGGACGAACACGATACCAGTGTCCGCCGGGGCCGGCCGGAAGTTCAGGGTCACCGGCCGTCCGCTAAAGAGTCCCACCCCGCGCACTTCAACCGACTTGGCGATCGTCGTCTGTAACGTGGCCGAGTTCACGGACTTTCTTCTCCAGTTCCTTCACACGTTCGAAAAGCTTGGGGACGAGTTGGAGACTCGCCGCCAGGCGGAGATCCCTCTTGTGCTCCTGGGCCGGGTATCCCGAGACCACCATCCCGGCCGGCACGTCCCTGGAGACCCCGGAAAGGGCGCCGACCATCGCGCCGTCACCGATGGAGAGGTGACTGTCCACGGAGACTTTCCCGGCGAGGACGGCGTTGTTCCCGACGTGGACGCTTCCGCACAGTCCCACCATCGACACGATGATGCAGTTTTCGCCGAGCACGACGTTGTGACCGATTTGAACAAGGTTGTCGATCTTGGCGCCCTTTTTGATCCACGTGCGGTCGAAGCGCGCGCGGTCGACGGTGACGCAGGCGCCGATCTCGACGTCGTCTTCGATGACCACGGTGCCGAGCTGCGGGATTTTCTCATGACGACCTTCGCGCTGGACGTAGCCGAAGCCGTCGCTGCCGATGACGGCGCCGCTGTGGATGATGCAGCGGTCGCCGATGCGCACGCGCTCGCGGAGGGTCACGTTGGGATAGATGACACAGTTCGCGCCGACGTTGACGTCATGACCGACGTAGACCTGGGGCCAGAGGGTCGTCCCCTCGCCGACGGAACTGCCCGACTCGATGACGACACAGGCGCCGACGGCGACGTCCTTGCCGAGCCGGACGCCGGGAGCGACGACGGCGGCGGGATGAACGCCGGGCTCGCATCGCACCGGCGGCGGCGCGAAGCAAGCGACGATCTTCGAGAAGGCGGCTTCCGGGTCGTCGACAAGGATGACGGGAAGCCGGTGAGCAACATCGGCGTCGGCCGAGACCACGGCGGCGGAGGCTTTGGAATCCGCCAGGCGCCGGGCGTATCGGGCATCCGCGGCAAAGGTGATACTGCCCGGACCCGCCTCGCGAACCCCGGCGACACCGGTGATCAGCGTTCCGGCGTCGCCCACCACGCGCCCCTCGACCAGGGCGGCAAGCTCTCCGAGCGTCCTGGGGACGGGGCCTGACGAACGCGACGAATCCCGTCTGGGGGCGGCGGGACGGCTCTTGGCGGGACTCATTTCGGCGCACCCTTGGGGATTCCGGACGCCTTCTGCTTGCGATAGTCCGCATTGAGCGCTGCGAGCACCGCGTCCGTGATGTCCACGTCCGGGGAGTAGTAGAGAACCTGCTTCATTTTCAACAAGAGGTGGAGGTCGCTGACGGACGTGGCGCTGAGATCGGCCTTATCGGTCTTGAGGACGAGGGAGAGCCTGTTGGCGCGGGCGTAATCCGCAGAGGCTTTCTCCACGTCCAGGTAGAGACTGCGGACCACGTCCCGTTCGCGATCCAGGAGTTCCGCGGTTTTCATCTTGCTCCAGGTGTCGTATTCGGCTTTTTTCTGACGGATGTCCTTTTCGGTCTTGGCATAGGCGTCGGAGCCCGGGGTGTGCATCGCGAGCGTGGCATCGAGCTGCTGGATTTCGGTGGCACGCTTCTTGGCTTCCTCGCCGAGGGCCTTCTGGGTGGCAATGAACTGGGCGTCGGCATCCTTCATCTTGTCGTAGCCATCGAGGAAGCGGTTGAAATCGACAACGCCGATGCGCGCGGGTTCAGGCACCCCCGTCGGCGCCGCGACCACGTAAAGTGCCACGGAAAGCAGCAGCCCCACCGTCAGGCCGGCCGCCAGGCTCGTCCACCGTCCCATGCGAATCTCCTTCCGGGGCATCCGCCCCTCACCTTTAATCCTCTCCCCCCGGTGGGGGGAGAGGAGACAAAAACAGCGGTCGCGGAGGATGTTTTCTACAGAGCAAAGCTATTTCAAAACCCTCCGGCGCCACGGTCCCGGCAGGCCGGGACCGTGCGACTACGGGCAGAAGCACTGGCGGGCAAGCCGCCAGTGGCACAAAACGGGATTTCATAAATGCTTGCAGGGTTGCGCCTGATGCGATGGTGGGACAGACATTCCTGTCTGTCCCCGCTTGGACAGGCAAGAATGCCTGTCCCACCATTGTTGTCCGTTGGCCCTCAACCCTACACAGACGTATGAAATGGCGCTCTTAGAAAATCGTTCCGATGCTGAAACTGAACATCTGCGTGTCGTCGGTGCTTTCCTTGACGACGGGGAAACCGAGGTCGAAGGCGATGGGGATGCCGCCGAATCCCGGGATGGTGAGTCGCACGCCGACGCCCACGGAGACCCGGACCTTGGCGCCGCCGATGTCGTTGAGGTCGGAACCCACCTCACCGGCGTCGCAGAACACCACCCCGCGAATCATGTCCACAGGCTGTCTATCGACCACGGTCTGGTAGATGGGGAAGAGGTACTCGGCGCTGGCGACGGCGGAGAACTCCCCGCCCACCTTCGTCCCGGCCTGCACGGGTCCCAGTCCGCGATAGGCGAATCCGCGGACGCTGCCTCGTCCGCCGGCGAAGAACCGATCGAAGAAAGGCACCTGGGAATCATCCCCGAAGGCCTGCACCGCCCCGACGGTTCCCTTGAGAGAGATGATATGCTTGCCACCACTCCGGGTCTCGAAGAGCGTGTGGTACCAAGAGGCGTCGACGATGCCCTTGACGTAGTTCCAGTCGCTGCCGAGGAAATCGGCGGCCACCTCGCCCGTGCCCGACAGGCGGTACCCCTTGGTGGGCGACCACGGGCTGTCGGTGTGGTCATAGGTCAGGTTGAAAGCGAGACTGCGAACGTCACTGGCGCCTTTGACGGAGAGGACGTCCGGCGCAAGGGTGTCGATGTTGCTGATGTCGACGTCCTCCATGCGGTAGGTGAGCCGCGCGGAGAGACGTTCGGAGAGTTTGCGTCCGAGGCTGAGACGCGCGCCGAGACGTCCCTCGCGGTAATCGTCCCAGTCGCGCTGGCTGAGGTAGAATTCGGAGGAGAAGGAGAAGCGGGTATCGAAGATGTACGGGTCGGCGAAGAGGATGCTCGCCTGGCTGAGCTCGGTGCCGGGACTGAACAGGAGGCGGAGTTTCTGGCCGGCCCCGACGAAGGCGTTGCCCATGAGCAGGTCGTTGAGGCTCTTGGGCCAGTCGGCGATGTCGAAGTTATCGAGGGAGAGCTGGAACTGTCCGATGATTCCGTTGTTGGAGGAGACGCCGGCGCCGAACATGAGGTTGCCGGTGCGTCCCTCCTCGACCTCGACGACGAGGTTGCGCTCGCCGGGCTCCTCGCCCGGAACGATGGTGGTCTCGACGGTCTTGAAGAAGCCGAGGCCGCGGAGCCGCTGGACGGACTTGGCGACCTCACGGGAGTCGAACACGTCCCCTGGGAAGAGCTGGAACTCGCGACGGATGACCTTGTCCTTGGTCTTGAAGTTCCCGCGGATTTCGAGCGTCCCGAGGTTGTAGCGCGAGTTTTCGGCGATGTTGTAGACGAGGTCGATGCGTCCGGGCTCCGGATAGACCTCTTTCGGCTCGACGCGGACGTCGAGGTACCCGCGGGAGGTGTAGTAGCCCTGGAGCGACTGGAGGTCGTGCTCGTAGTTATCGGTGCCGAAGACCTGTCCCCTCTTGAGTTTCATCTCGCGGAGGAGTTGTTCGCCGGTGACAATCTTCTCTCCGCGCACCGTCACGTCGCCGACACGGTACTGGGTTCCCTCGGTGATCCTCACGACGAGGGTGAGCCGGCTCTTGTCGGGGGAATACTCGTACTCGCCGCTGACGATGGCGTCGAGGTACCCGTGCTGCCTGTAGAACTCCCTGAGATGCGCGAGGTCGAGCTGGAAGGCGGTCTCGTCGAAAACCTTGTAGAAGACGACCCACTCGTGGGTGCGGGTGTCCATCTGGTCGAGGAGCTGCTTGGAGGAGAAGGCCTTGTTCCCGGAGAATCGGACGGCACGGAGCGTGACGCGCGGCCCCTCGTTGACGGTGAAGGTGATCGCGACGGTGTTCTGATCGGGGTCGGTGTCCTCCCGGCGCTCCACCTCGACGAACTGGTAACGCTTGGAGTGATAGAGATCCAGGATCTTGGAAGTGGATTCCCGCTGGCGGGCGAAATCGAGGAACGCCCCTTCCTTGAGTCCGACGGCGTCGCGCAGCTTCTCGTCCGAGAACGCCCGGTTCCCCTCGAACTTGAGACTCCGGATGATCGGACGCTCCTTGAGCTCGAAGACGAGTCGTATCCCGCCCTGGTAGCTTTCCTGCCGCACGTCGATGGACGTCGGGTAGAAATAGCCGAGGGCGTCGAGGCGTCGGATGTCCTCGTCGACCGCCTGGTAGCTGAAGATGTCCCCGGGACGCAGGCGGATGGACTGCATCACCTTGTCGGCGGGGACGCGCTTGAGTCCGGTGACCTTGACGTCGGTGATGCGCGCGGACGGCCCGGCCGCCTGGGCCAGGAGCCGTCCGTCCACGACGACGAGGAGCAGGACGACCGCGAGCAGAAGTGCGAGCGCGAGGCACCGCGGCCGGGGACGTCCCGAGACGCGCCGCCGGAGCGGCCGGGGTATCGGCTTGGAAGCCCCGTCGCGACAGGCCGGGATGGAATCCGTTGACTTCATGCTTCTCCCACGGTGACGCGCTCTGCTCTCAGGTTCTGGAAGCGCAGGATCTGTCCGTTGAACTGGAGGTGCACGGTGCCGGTCGGACCGTTGCGCTGCTTGGAGACGATGCACTCGGCCTTGTTCTTGAATTCCAGGTCGTTGGGCCTGTAGACCTCCTCCCGATGGAGGAAGATGACGACGTCGGCGTCCTGCTCGAGGGCCCCGGACTCGCGGAGGTCGGAGTTCCTGGGGTGGTGGTCTTCGCGCTGCTCGGGACCGCGGTTGAGCTGACTGACGGCGATGACGGGGATGTCAAGCTCGCGGGCAAGGCCCTTGAGACCGCGGGACAACTCCGCGACTTCCAGCGCCCGGTTATCGTCCCGCCTCACGACCGTCTCCATGAGCTGCAGGTAGTCCACGATGACGAGTTTGATGTCGTGCTGGGCCACAAGACGCCGGGTCTTGGCCTTCACGTCGAGAAGTCCCAGTCCCGCCGACTCGTCGATGAAGATGGGGGCTTCGCTGAGCCGGCTCGCCGCCGTCGTGAGCATGGTGAACTGCTCGTCGTTGAGGAGTCCTTTTCGAAGGAGTTGCGCATCCACGCGGGCCTCGCTGCACAGCATATTCTGCGCCAACTGCTCCTTGCTCATTTCGAGGTTGAAGATGAGCACCCCGGCCTCCAGTTCGATGGCGACGTGCCGCGCGATGTTCAGCACGAATGTGGTCTTCCCGATGCTGGGGCGGGCCGCCACGATGATGAGCTCGGAGCCGTGGAGTCCGGTGGTGAGGTCGTCGAGCAGGTGGAACCCCGTGTCGAGCCCGCGCAACCGCCCTTTCCGGTCGTGCAACTCGTCGATGGACTTGAAGGTGTCCTTGAGGACCTCACGGATGCCGGCGACCGTGGTGGAGGCATGCTTCCCGGCCACCTCGAACATCATCCGCTCGGAGCGGTCCAGGAGCTCCCTGGGCTCGTAGCGTTCCTCGTAGGCGTCGTGCAGGATGGCGGTGGTGGTGCCGATGAGCGTGCGGAGCACGGCGCGGTCGCGGACGATCTTGGCGTAGTAGACGGCGCTGGCGGCGGAGGGGACGATCTCGGTGAGGTTCATGAGGGCTTCGGGGCCGCCCACGCGCTCCAGGAGTCCGTCCTTCATGAGCTGCTCGCGAACCGTGATCGTGTCGACGGGGTCGCGACGGTCGAACAGTTTGACCATCGCCTCGTAGATGAGCCGGTGCTCGGTGCTGTAGAACTCGTCCCCGTCGAGCTCTTCGAACACGAGGCCGACGGCGTCGGGTTCGAGAAGCATGCAGCCGAGGACGGCCTGCTCGGCTTCGAGGTTCTGAGGAGGTACGCGGCCGAGCAGGGATTGTTCGGCCGATTCGCGCTGACCGGATCCGCTCGTCACGAAACCCCTCCCCCCAGGGCTTTACCATCCCACGGGCACGGACTTACTCGCCGACCACCCACACCTTGACCACGCTCGAGAGATCGCTATCGAGACGTATGGGAACTTCGAAAACGCCCAGCTGCTTGACGGGCTTTTCGAGCGCGATCATGGAGGGGGAAATGTCGAAGTTCTCCTCCTTGAGCGCGGCGGCAACTTCCTCGGGTCCCACGGACCCGAAGAGGTGTCCTTCCTCGTTGGCACGGGCCTGGATGGTCAAGGAAACTTTCCCCAGAACCTCGGCGAGCTCCGCGAGAGACGCGCGGCGCTTGGCATCCACCGCGGCGAGACGCCGACGCTCCTCCTCCACCTGCCGAACGTTGCCCGGATTGACCGGGACGGCCATCCGACGGGGCACGAGGAAGTTGCATCCGTAGCCATCCTTGACGTCCACGACCTCGCCTCGCTTGCCGAGACTGCGAACGTCCTGTGTGAGCAAAACCTGCATCGTACGGTCTCCACGAAAGAGTCCTGACGGGTTCCTGTGGCGGGAACGAGCCCCGTCGGAGCGAATTCGTCCCTACCATAACCGTTCTTGCGAGAAAATCAAAGGCATTTTTGCGGCATCGCCCGGCGGCGCGGGAGGCGTTTCCCCCCCCAAAAAAGCACGCCGGAGCCTCCGGCGTCCGTCAACCCACGTACGGAAGCAACGCCATGAACCGTGCCCGAAGGATCGCGTGCTTCACCTGACGCTGGTGCAGGGCACAGTTGCCGGAACGCTTGCGGGAGAAGATTTTCCCCTGGGGCGTCAGCAGCTTGACCAGGTTCGGCAGGTCCTTGTAGTTGACGAGCACCGTCTTGGCCCTGCAGAAACGACACTTTCCCTCACGACCGAACTGGGTGGTACGACGACGCTTCTTGGTCTTCTTCCTGATCTTGGCCTTGCCCTTTGCCATGATGCTCCTCTAAGAGAATCAGAATGGAATGGAATCGTCCCCGGCGTCGAAATCGGTCCCGGGCGGAGGCTTGGCGGCAGGTCCGGGGCCCTTGGGAGGCGCCCCCTGTTGCGGGCGGGCGCCGGCCTTTGCGGGACCGCCGGACGGTCCGCCCTCCCCCCCCTCCTTCGCTCCCCGAGGCCCGTCCATGAACTGGAACCGATCCAGCACCACGTTGATCTTGCTCTTCTTCTGTCCGTCCTGTCCCGTCCACTGGTCCATCTTGAGTCGTCCTTCGACGAAGACGGGTCTGCCCTTCTGAAGGTACTCGCTCACCGTCTCCGCCTGCTTGCCCCACGCGGTGACGTCGATGAACAGGACCTCTTCCTTCTGCTCGCCGGTGCCGCTGCGATAGTTGCGGTTCACCGCCAGGCCGAAATCGCAGACGGCCGTCCCGTTTTGCAGGTAGCGCAGTTCGGGGTCCCGGGTGAGGTTCCCCATCAAGAGCACCTTGTTCAGATTCGCCATGATCGACCCTCTCCGAATGGACGGACGCTCGTCCGGTCAGGCGCGATATCCCGGCTGCGACGCGGCCGACAGCTCCGCACGGTGCCGGGTGAGCTCCTCGTCGGTGGGCATCGGGGGAATCTCCCCCTCCCAGGCGAGGATGAGCTGACGGATGATGATTTCACTGAGCTCGCAGTCCCGGCGGAGTGCGGCGACGTTTTCCGGGGGGCACTTGAAATAGACCAGGTAATAGGTCCCGCGTTTATGCTGGAGGATCTCGTAGGCCAGCTTCCGCTCGTCCCAGATGTAGTGGGTGCCGGGTTCCGCCTGGTGTTTCTTGAGGAGGTCCGTAACGTGGCTGGTGGCGGCTTCCATGTCACGCTTGGATTCCACGCTGCTTAGGAGAAACATTCCCTCGTACGTTTTCAAGAGCAGTCCCTCGTTTTGGCGCCTTCGGTTCTCAGCCGTTAAACTGGTTCATGCACTCGTCGATCCCGTGCAGGATCCAGACCGTAATGCCCCGCATTGCCTCGATGCAGGTCTCGTCCATCTGCTTGCGCTCGGAGCGCGAGAACCGTCCGAGCACGTGTCCGACCAGGTCCTCCCGGCCGGGGTCCCCGATGCCGATCCGCAGCCTCTGAAAGGCGTCGGTGCCGAGGTGGGCGGCGACGGACTCGAGTCCGTGATGTCCGCCCGCCGAACCCTCCCGTCGGAAGCGAACCCTCCCGATGGGCAGGTTGGCGTCGTCCGAGACCACCAGCAGGTCCTCGATCGACAGCTTCCACCAGTCGAGCACCTGTCTCACGGCCAGGCCGGAGTTGTTGACGAACGTCTGCGGCTTGACCAGAAGGACGTCCGAACCGGCGATTTTCCCTTCGCCCAGCCGGGCGTCGAAACGTCGCTTGTCGAGCTCGATGCCGTCGGAGCGGGCGAGCAGATCGACCACGTCGAACCCGACGTTGTGTCGTGTCCTCTGGTATTCTCTGCCCGGGTTGCCGATGCCCACTACCACTTTCATCGAGTGGTCCGTCACCCACCTTCGTCCCGATCCATCGGGACTACGGCGGGTTTCGCCCTTTCTGGGACAGGAAGCCTCCCGACGAGTCGGGACGGGAAGGCTTCACTTCGACGGCGATCCAGAGCGTGCGAAGTCCGCGCGGGATCAGCCTTTGTCCTTGTCCCGCTTGTCCCGGTCTTTTTCGCCTCGTTCCTTGCCGCGCGGTTCCTTCCCCTTGCCCTCTCCCTTGCCCTCGGGCTTGCCTTCCTCGGCCTCCTCCTCGCCTTCCTCGGCGGGCTTGGCGCCGATGACCTCGGGCTCGGCCGGGCCTTCGGCGACGGCGCCCTCGACGGCCTCCGCGACCTCTTCGGCCGCCGGCGGATGCACCGTCACCACGACCTGATCCGGCGGGTTCGTCGCGACCACGCCTTCGGGCAGCGGGACGTCCTTGACCGTCTTCATCATGCCGATCTCGAGCTCCGTCACCACGAGCCGCAACTCGTGCGGGATCTGCGTCGCAAGACACCGGACGTGCAGTTCCTTGAGCGGCTGGTCGACGATCCCCTTGTGGATGACGCCGGCGGCGTGTCCCATGAGGACGACGGGGACGTTCACCTCGACGGTCTCGGTGAGTGCGATTCGCTGCAGGTCCACGTGGACGATGTCACTGCCCAGACTGTCGTACTGGACCTCCTTGACGAGGACCTTCTCGTCGGGAAGTCCCTCGACCTTCAGGTCGTAGATGTGCGCCCCGGCGTGCAGGGTCTTGGTGAGGTCGTGGACGTTCATCGCGAGGGTGACGCCCTCCTCCCCGTGACCGTAGAGGACCCCGGGGACGGTCCCCTTGTTCCTGAGACGACGACAGGCCTGTGTGCCGCTCAGGGTTCGACGTTCCGCATGAATGACTGGTTCGCGCATGGTTCCGTTCGACTCCGTTCAGGGATTGCGTTCGACCGTCCGCGCGTCGTCGCGCGGCGGAAATTTCGTGTGGAAAAGGATGCTCACCGATTCGTTCTCGTGGATCCGCTTGATGGCTTCCCCCAGGAGCGGGGCCACCGAAAGCACCTGCACGCCCGCGTCGGCCCACTCGCTCGAGAGCGGGATGGTGTTGGTGACCGCCATGCCCTGGATGGGAGCATGGGTGATCCGCTCATGGGCCGGGCCGCAGAGCACGGGGTGCGTGGCGACCACGTAGATGTCCTTCGCCCCCAGGTCCTTCAGGACCCGCACCCCCGAGACGATGGTCCCGCCCGTGGTGATCATGTCGTCCACCATCACCGCGTTCTTGCCTTTGACGTTGCCGATGATGAAACTGCTTCTCACCTCGGTCCCGCCGAGACGCTCCTTCTCGATGATGGCGAGGTCCGCACGGAACCGCTGGGCGTAGGCCAGGGCCAGCTTGCTACCCCCGACGTCGGGACTGACCACCACCATGTCGCGGATCGCCAGACGCTCGAGGTACGCCTCGACCACCGGCTCGACGTAGAGATGATCGACGGGGATGTCGAAGAACCCCTGGACCTGAGCGGCGTGCAGCTCGATGGTGAGCACGCGGTGTGCGCCCGCCTTGGTAATCAGGTTCGCCACGAGCTTCGCCGTGATGGGGACGCGTCCCTCGTCCTTGCGGTCCTGCCGGGCATATCCGAAATAAGGGATCACGGCGGTGATGCGCGACGCCGACGCCCGCTTGAGACAGTCGAGGACAATCAGCAGTTCCATCAGGTTGTCGTTCACGGGGGCGCAGGTCGATTGCACGACGAACACGTCCGCCCCGCGGACGTCCGCTTCCACCTTCACCATCGTCTCCCCGTCCGGGAAGGCGCCGATGGTGATGGCCGAGAGCTTCATCTTGAGGTAGTCGGCGACCTCCTGGGCGAGGACCCGACTGGCGCTCCCGGCGAAGATCTGCAGCCGCTGCTCTTTCATGGTCCAAGCTCCCTGAAACCCGACACTTCCGTCCCGTCCGCCAAGGTCGTCCCGCCCTGGATGTACGCGAACGGGCCGATGCGACAGTTCGCCCCGATGCGGGTCGGTCCCATGATCACCGTAAACGGCAGGATCACGGTGTCACGTCCCACCTCGAGCCGCGGATGAAGAAACGTGGTCCGCGGGTCGACGATCGTCACCCCATCGGCCATCCACCGGGACTGGATTCGGTCCTGGAGGATTCTCCCGGCCTCGGCCAGCTGGGCGCGACTGTTGATCCCGAGGACCTCGGTCGCATCCGACGCCGGATGGGAACACACTTTTTTCCCGCCCGACCGCAGCACCCCGACCACGTCCGTCAGCAGGTACTCCTTCTGCGGGTTGTCCGGGGTAATGCGCTTGATCGCATCAAAAAGCTCCCGGGCGTCGAACACGTAATTGCCCGAGTTGATTTCACGGATCTTCTTTTCCGACGCCGAAGCAGCACGCTCCTCCACGATGCACTCGACGTTCCCGTCGGCGCCGCGGACGATCCGGCCGTAGCCGAAAGGCTCCGCCACCTCCGCCGTCACCACGGTGCACGAAGCACGCTCCCGCCGGTGTTGCTTCAGGACCTTCGTCAGGGTGTCGGCCGAAAGCAGCGGGTTGTCGCCGCACACCACCGCCACGTCGCCGTCGAAATCGGCCAGTTGTTCTCCGGCCGTCATCACGGCATGCCCGGTGCCCTTCTGCTCCATCTGCTCCGCCCAGCGGAGCGGCATGTCCCACCCGGCGAACGCCTGTCGCACCTCGTCGGCATGATACCCGACGACGACAATGATGTCGGTCAGGCCCGTCCGTCCAAGCGCGTCGAGGACGAAGGCGAGCATGGGAAGGCCCGAGAGCTCGTGAAGAACCTTCGGCATGTCGGACTTCATCCGGACGCCCTGTCCGGCGGCCAGAACGACCGCAACAGTCTTGCGGCTTTCAGTCATGCAGACTTTCCCGAAGTCCGGATTTGCCCGGAAGGAGCGTCACTCAGACGCGCTCGCGCCCAGAGAATCGGATAAGATAATCATTTTGGCACTGTTTTGTCAAGCCGAAACTTGAAGGGAGTTCACTCAAAATAAAGCATGTCGTCGCCCGAACCCCTGGAAAACGAAGAAGTTACGACCTTGCCCGAGCGTCAAGATCGGTTTGATGCAATACCGCACGTCCGTCCAGACCTTTCCCGGCCTTACGTGTCGCCCCTGCGGTCGTTCGCCGCCGCCGGATTTCCCGCGCTGCTGACGCTCGTCCTTGTGGCCCGCACGGTTCGCCATGCTGCACCGGCGACAGGTCTCTGCTTCATCGGCCGGGAGCGGGGACTGCGCCACCGAACACGGCGACAATCACCCGTCCATGGTAGGGAAGGTCGCGTTTTTCCAGCACGTTGAGGCCGAGCGTTTCGAGCCTGCGGAGACACTCATCTGCCTTCTCCTCCATGCAGACGAGCGAGAAGGCATGGATGTCATTCTTTCTCAGGACCTGAAGGATTTCCGTGAGGTCCTGTTCGCTCCCGGCCTGCATCACGGGGGTGCCGAGCAGGATGCCCGGGGCGTGGTATACGAGGAGGTTACGCCGGTCCCAGACGATGATGGGAGCCGGAGTAGCGGCGAGTCGGTCCTCCAGCACCTTCGAGATCGAGGCGCCTCGCCGATTCTGCACAACACCTTTCACCTCGCTCGAAAAAGCGGAAAGCAGCACGAGCAGCAGCATCACGCGCAACCAGCGATTGTCTCGTGCCGCCATCCGGGTTTCGATCATCCCGAAGGCAACCACCGTGAGCGGGCCGATCAGCGGAAGCAGAAACCTCGGTCCGAACTGTGACGCCCCGGCGTGGGGAAGCAGAAACCAACACAGGATGAGAAACAACACCGAGATCCCGAGGACCAGACGAACGGTGGGACTTGCCGCGAGGTTACCGCCTCGCACGAGAAACATCATAAGAAGAACCAATGGACACACCACCAGCAGTCCTTCCAGCCGCGAGGAGACGAACACGACGCCGAGCCCCGCGAGGAGGAATGCGGTGGCGAGATGGCGCAGCCACGATCGGCGCATACCGGAGACGAACCCCAGACAAATCGCCACGAGAAGACTCGCCCCGCCAACGGTCCCGATAAGATCGGCGACAGACGGGCCGAGGAGCGCGGAGAACCTGTCACCCGGTTCCACGGCGAACATCAGCCGCCAGATTCGGGGCAGAAAAGCCAGCATCGTGCTGCTGGCTGCGTGTGCCAATCCGACTTGAACGCGCCACGCAAGCGTGTTGAGCAGAAACCAAAGCCCGAGGACCGCCACTCCCCCGGCGAACATGGCGGCTCCCCCGGCGAACATGCGTCCCAGACCCCTTCGCCACAGGATCGCCACAACGACCGCCCCTATTGCCAAAGCCAGAAGATAGCACTCCCCGCGCACAAGGGATGCGAGGGCCAGACACGCGCCGGAAGCTATCAGGGTCAGGCCGACCCGCAAGGGTCGCCCGTCGGCTTCCCGCACGCCGGCCGCCGCCAGCAGAAACGCCCCGGCCGCAAACGCCGCCGCAACCGAGTGTTCCTTGGGCTCCAGACTGTAACAAACCATCGGCGTGCAGAACCCCAACACCAGCACCAGCTTCCACAGATTCGCATCCGACACCAGTTGGGCACGCTTGGCAAACCACGCCGACAGCAACACCGTCATGAGACTCCCGACGAGCGGCAACAGGTTATAGCCCCATGGACCGATCAGGCGTACTGCCCCGTAGGTCATCCAAGTGAAGAGATTGAAATGGATACCGTAGGGCCGGCCATCCACCCGGACCACGTACCAGTCCGGGATGTAGCGAAAGGAGGGGTCGAGGGATTGAGCGGGATACGTCAAGTGCTCCTGTCCTGCCAACAGGCTTTCCACCTGCCAGACCTTGCCGGAGGCGTCCACGTTGCCGTAGGTTCCCGGCAGAAACGGCCACTGGGACAGGAGCGCCGCGAGGTCCAGGAGAAGCACGCACCCGACGGCCAGACAGAAACGTCGTCGTGGTCCCGGCGGCATGCGCTCGCCTGTGGACGACGTGACGGGACGGGGTTCGGGGAGCGATCGCGGAACGTCCATGGAATCCTTCCGTTGGTTCGCCGCTGCAGGCTTCCTGCCGGAACACGGCGCCGAAGCAGTGCCCATCGCCCCGAACGCCCCGATCCGCGGCGTCTTCGAGGTCACCCGGGCCGCTCACACCTCCGGCTCGGTCCCCTGAATGACACCTTTCCCGGCGGATTCCGGCGCATCGAAGGTCCAGGCGTTGACGCGGACGAAACCGGGCGACGGCCCGCTTCGGGCGGAAACCCGCCATGCCAGATACAGCCAGAGCAGCGGACTCAGCAGCCGTCCGTACGACCAGGGGAAGAAGTCAAACGCGGGAACAACGAACTCCAACATGTATAATGTTTCCCTCGCGGCAGGAGATATGACGGCCACCGGGCGTTCTGTTCGGCGTTGATGCGTAAGACAGTATCGGTCGGCGCACGGCGCTTGACAAGAGGAATCCGGGGTAAAGCGTCCTCGCCGCGTGTGACAGAGATCCTGTCCGAAAAGAGGCGGAACCGGCCTCCGACTTGTCAACACCTCCGCCGCCCCCTGTTCAGGAAGGGGTGTCAGAACCGGCCGGGTGACCGGCCACTTCTTCCTTGAGCAGGCATGCCGCGTAATGTGCGCTCCACTTTCGCAAAGGCGAGCACTCCAGGGTCCTTTCCAGGGCGGAAAGGGGACGGACCAGGAACCTGGGAACAAAATCCGGCATGAATGTCAGATACGACACCCCCCCCACCCAACGGCACCCCGGCACTTTCGGCAGCCACGACGGCCAGACCCAGAGTTCTGTACCTTCGTCGATGTCCCGGATGAGAGGGAAGACATATCCCATATAGAATCGGAAAAGTGGGTTCTCCACATTGATTTCATGCAGTATGAATACCCCTCCCGGCTTGAGGACGCGGGCGACCTCCCGAAGTACCTGTTCGCGGGTTTCGAGGACGGTAAGGTGATGGACCATGTTCACCGCATAGGCGAAGTCAAACGATTCATCGCCATAGGGCAACCGTGCAGCGTCAGCTACCGTGAAGTCAACGGACACGCCTTCCTTCGCCGCAAAGGACCGGGCATGCTCGAT
>Ga0182021_10002126_pt1 | contig 23080 bp, 21 predicted proteins | sample 612E3MmetaG_FD_120493 | JGI IMG/M metagenome (GOLD analysis project Ga0182021, IMG submission 120493) | Permafrost microbial communities from Stordalen Mire, Sweden - 612E3M metaG (Illumina Assembly) | ecosystem: Environmental > Terrestrial > Soil > Wetlands > Permafrost | place: Sweden... | reverse complement strand
GGAACCACGTTGTGAAAAGAGCATGCTTTCAAGGCTTTGCTGAATACTGTAAGCGATGTCCTGAGATTTCGCCGAGATAAAACGGGCATCAAAAAGTGTTAGCGATGTCTTGGGATCGGACAAATAGTGGGTTAGTCTCACTAAGAGATCAGTAGAAGTTATGATTCCACTTTATTTGAAGCTCACCAACTTCATGCCTTACCAGAATGCCGAGCTGAACTTCAGCGGCATTCACATTGGCTGCCTGACGGGCGATAACGGCGCGGGCAAATCCTCTATCCTCGATGCGATCACGTGGGCGGTCTGGGGCCGATCGCGCGCGAAGCGCGATGACGAGCTTGTGCATCAAGGTCAGGCCGAGATGCAAGTTGAGTTCACGTTCGAGTTAAGTGGCAACGTTTATCGTGTCGTGCGTGCGCGCAAGGTGGGCAAGAAGAGCGGCGTGGGGATGCTCGATTTTCAAGTGCGGAACCCCCACCCTAGCCCTCCCCCGTTCGCCAACAACGCGAACAGGGGAGGGAGTGATCTCCCTTCCCCTGTCGGCGCTTTTCCCGACGGGGGAAGGGATGGGGATGGGGGCTGGCGCACCATCGCCGAACCGCAGATGAACGCCACCCAGCAAAAGATCATCGATCTGCTGCGGTTGGATTACGACACGTTCATCAACTCGGCGTTTCTGCTGCAAGGCCGCGCCGATGAGTTCACGGTGAAGACGGCGACCGAGCGCAAGAAAGTGCTGGCCGATATTCTGGGGCTGGACATCTGGGACGAGTACGAAGTGCGGGCGAAAGCGAAGATCGCGGCGATCGAGAATGAGCTGCGCCTGATCGATCTGCGCCTCAACGAGATCGATACAGAGGCGGCGCGTCAACCGCAGTTCGAAGCCGAAGTCGCCGCCGCGCAGAAAGCCGTGATTGCGCTGGGCGATCGCTTGCGTGAAGCAGAAGCGAAGTTTCAGCAGGCCCAACAGGCGCAGCGCTCATTGGGAATGCTCGATGCACAGTTGACCGATCTGGCCAAACGGATCACTCAGGCCGAACGCGAGTTGGCTTCGGTTGAACGCGATCTCGTAGCGGCTCGGTTGAAGGCCGATGACGCGCCGCTGATGCAAGATCTGACCGAGACCCAGGCGAAGATCGAGGCGCTCACACAGCGCGAGGCGGTGCGCGATGAAGTGCGCCGGCGCAAAAGCGAGCTTGGCGAAGAAGCCGCCTCACTGCGTGGACAGAACGAACGGCTGGTGCCGGAAGTTGAACCGTTCAAGGCGCGTCTGGCGTTGCTCGAATCTTCCACCGATCCGGCATGTCCCACCTGCGGTCAACCATTGACGCCGGAACATCGACGGCAAGTGGTGGTCGAGCTCAACGCCGAGATTGAAGCGCGGCGGCATTTATTCCGTGAGAACAAAGCGCGGTTGGAAGGCATTAGGCCCGAAGTGGTCGCGGTCGAGAATCAGCTGGCGGCGGTGGAAGCCGAGCTGCGCGCGCTGCCGAATTTGCACCGGCGTGAGGCAGAACTGAAAGCGGCCATTGAAGCTGCGCGGGAAGCGGCCAGGTCGATCGAGAAGTTGGAGCAGCGCCGATCGGAGTGGCAGAGCGCGCTGGAAGTCGATCGACACCAGCAGGCTGAAATCGCCGCGCAGATCGGATCGGCCAGGGCCGGCCTCGGCGATTTCATTTCGATTCAAGCTGAATACGAACGCACGCGATCCGATGAAGCCCGCGCGCGTCAGCAGCTGGGCGCGGCCGAACAAAAACTCGCGGCCTGCGAAGCGCTCATCAATCAGCGCGAGGGGAAACTGGCCGAGCGCAAACACTGGGCGGAAGAGAAGGGCATCTACGAAGAGCTGCGTCTGGCGTTTGGCAAGAAGGGTGTGCCCGCGATGATCATCGAGGCCGCGATCCCTGAGATTGAGGACGAGGCGAATGCGCTGCTGACGAAGATCACTAGCGGACGCATGCACCTGCGCTTTGACACACAGCGTGAAACCGTGAAGGGCGACACTGTCGAAACGCTGGAGATCAAGATTGCGGATGAGCTGGGCACACGGCCTTACGAAAACTATTCGGGCGGCGAGCAGTTCCGCGTCAACTTCGCCATCCGCATCGCGTTGAGCAAGCTGCTGGCGCGGCGCGCAGGCGCACAGCTGCAAACGCTCGTCGTCGATGAGGGCTTCGGCGCGCTGGACAGCGCCGGGCGCGACAAACTGGTGGAAGCCATCAACGCCGTGCAGGATGATTTTCAACGCATCCTCGTCATCACGCACCTCGACGAATTGAAAGACGCTTTCCCGGTGCGCATCGAAATAACCAAGACCGCCAACGGATCGCAGATTGAAGTGGTGTGAGAAGTAACGCGTAGTGCGTGGTGCGTAATGTCATTCCCGCGTGCTGTAGGCGGGAATCCAGCGAATGCGACAACGCAACTCGTCAATCGATAAAATGGATGCCCGATAAAAGCACTCGGGCATGACGATTAGCAGTCATTGTTCTTCACACATCACTCTTCACTTTTCAGCGCGCTACCCAAATTAGCATCTTTCCTTTACAATCAGCACATCACGGAAGCATCTCGAGCGGAGGCCTGCGCTCTGCGGAGCGTGCAAGCCGTAGTCGAAGGATGCGGCTTGCGCAAAACAACTTACAACAGAGACACGGAGGTTATGCTTCGCGTCTCTGTTGCATGTCAGGCAATGGTTGGAATTTGGTGTGACGTAGCCATTTACGCTTCACGCATTACGTTTTACGCATCACGCATCACACACATGAGTCGAACTCTCGAAGAAGCCTCGCAAAAAACCGCCGACGATTTGCGCTCCATCGCGCATTCGCAAATGATCCGCGCCTTGACGCCGTTGACCTTGCCCGAAGTCGATGCCGTGATTGATCTGATTTCGCGCGTGCTCCCGGCGGGCAATGTGCCGGGCGTGATCCTCAATGGGTTGGCCCGGCTGCCCGATCGGCGGATGCCGCTCAATCACGTGCGGCGCGACATCAATCTCTTGTTCAAAGGCGTGGAACAGGCGCTCGATCGGGCGGCATATGGCGCATTCTTTGCGGGTCCGGCCGCCGTGATCTGGGGCTATCAAAACTTGCTCAAGCTGGTGGGCAAAAATCCCGACGACGCTTTTCCTGAAGGCACGTGGCAGTTCTACGTCGAATACGCACTGCGTGATGACACCGCGCGCCATGCCAACGAAACGCACGGCTTCGATACGGTGCTCACGCAGCATCGCCTGTCGCTCACTCAAGTGGATCGTTTCACGGCGTGGGTGATGGCCGCGGTCTATGCCGTGCATCAATATCCGGCGCTGTTGGAAAACGAATGGCGTGAGCGCGTGTACACCTTCGCTTTGCGCGAACTTACCACGGGCACGCCGCAAGCCGATCGGTTTAAGCGACTCTATCGCACCTGGGAAGCGGTGCGGCCCTACGGGCGCGGCGGCGATGTGGCTCCTGGCGAAGATTATCCACAGTATCGCCGCCGCAAATTCGATCAATTCAGCGAGCAGGCCAGGCGCGACTTGCCCGCCGATTTGCGCCGGGCCTGGTCCGATCGGATCAGCGCTGAATCCGATCGGCTGATCGCGTTTCAAAGGCAGCTGTCGCTGCTGGCCTATCTCGAACCGGGCGCGTACGATGAGACGCGCGTGCCGATCGAGTTGCAGGAAACACAGGTCGGCGTGATCTATTGCGGCCACTATTATCTGCTGCCCGTGTGCGCGGCGGACTCAAACGCCCCGATCGGTTTTGCGGCGATCCGCGCGGCCATTGCGGCGCTGGTCAGCGATCCTGCGACCAGCGGCGGTGGTTCACTGACTTCGCTCGCGAGTGTGAAGCGGCGCGCGCAGGCGCAGCTGCGCGGCAAATTGAATGCCGCGCTTGTGGAGGAAATCGATCGACTGCGCCACACGCCGATCGTCTTGAACTTCGATCGCCAGCTGCCGGCCAGTGGACAAACTGCGTTGAGCGACATCCGGCAGGGTGAGCGCGGCGTGGGCGATCACGCCTTGACGATCTTCGACACCGGCGCCACGTTTGTCTTCGATCAATCGCACATCTTCTTCGATGGCGGGTGGGGCGCGGCCCTGGCGGAGATCATGACTAGCGAAGCGCTGGCCTGGGCGGTGTTTTTGAATTCGCAGCCGGCGCCCGTGCCGGGCCTGCGTCCCGCGGCGTTGGCGATAACCATTACTCCGGCCGATAGCCTCGCGATTGCGCAAGCGCCGCATGTCGCGCCTGAGGTGTGTGTCGAAACGAAGGCGCTCGATCTGAAAGCGATGATGGCTTTGCGCCAGCTCTTCCGGAAGCGCAGCGATCAACTCGCCTTGACGGTGAACGATCTGCTGGTGTTGTATCGCGCCATTCACGCCGCGACCTATCTCCCCGATCCGAAGTTGGTGGCTGATCTGCGCGACCTGACGCGCGAACCTAAAGCGCGCGCCGCCGCGCAAGCCGCGTTGGATGCGCTGACGTCCGATCGACAGATGAATCCCGCCATCTTGATCCCGGTGGATGCCAGTCAGCACGAGCCGCGCGAGCGCGTGTATCCGATGACGTTTGAAGTCCCGCTGAAAGACTTCGATCTGCTGCAACTCCATACCCATGCCATGTCGCTGCTTGAGGCGATCCGTAAAGCCGAGGGAGACGATCGGGTGCAGCTGTACGCGGAGTTCGATCAGGTGCAGCGGAGGTATCTGGCGACATTGGCGGGGTTCGGCGCGTTGATGAGTCGCACCAAGGAAATCGCGTTGACGGGCGAGAGCGCCAGCGTGGGCACGATCAAATTGCTGGCGCATATGCCGCCCGCTTTGCAGCGGCTGCTGGACAAAGTGCCGGGTCAAATCGACATCCTGAATGATCTCATTAAGGGCCGTGAAGTTTTTTCGAATGTGGGGCAGGTGGCGCGCAGCAGCACCCTGACGCGCTTTGCCACGGCGAAAGATGACAACGACAAGAAGACGCTGGCCTGGGGCGTGCTGACCGATGCGCAAGGCGTGATGCACTTGACGCTGCGCGATTTTCGCCCACACGTCGGGCAGCTCAACGCCATCGGGTTGACCGACACCGCCCGGCGCTTGGCGCAGGATTACGTGGAAGCGTACGCACGCGGGCTGAATCGCTATATTAAGGGCTTGCAGCACATCACGCTGGCCAGCCACACGGACTGAACATGATCGACGATCCTCTCATCGGCCGGCAACTGGCCAACTTCAGAATTGAGCGCCTCCTCGGGCGTGGCGGCATGGCGCTGGTGTATTACGGTCAGGATGTGAAACTGCACCGGCCCGTCGCCATCAAGCTGATCGATGCGCGCTATCGCGATAATCCCGCGTATGCGGAGCGTTTCGTCCGCGAAGCGCAGGCTGTGGCCGGCTGGCGGCACGAGAACATCATCCACATTTACTATGCCAGTGACGAAGACGGTTTGTATTACTTCGTCATGGAATACATTGACGGCGCCGATTTAGGAAAATTTATTTCGCACACCGTCGCGCGCCATGAACGCGTGCCTTACAAGGAAGTCATTCGCATGGGCCGCGCGATTGCCGGGGCGCTGGATTACGCGCATCAATGCGGTGTGGTCCATCGGGATGTGAAGCCCGCTAATGTTTTGTTGGCGAGTGACGGACGCATCGTGCTGACCGATTTTGGTTTGGCGATGGATGTGCAACAGGGATCGTTAGGCGAGGTCTTCGGCTCGTCGCTGTATATCGCACCGGAGCAGGCGCGCCGTTCGGCCGAGGCCGTGCCGCAGTCCGATCAATATTCGTTGGGTGTGATCCTGTATCAGCTGCTCACCGGCGTGCTGCCGTTTGATGATCCCTCGCCGGCCAGCGTGGCCTTGCAGCACATCACGCGCACGCCACCCCCGCCGCGTCAACTCAATCCGGCGTTGAGTGTCGAGACCGAAGAAGTCTTGTTGAAGGTGTTGAGTAAAGCGCCTGCCGAGCGCTATGCCAAATGTCGCGACTTCATTGATGCGTTGGAGCAAGCGCTGGGCCTGACGACCGGTGTGACTAAAACCGTGCCCTCGAAAACTGTCCTGTTGGGCGCGGGGGATGAACAGCTGATCGGGATGCAGTTGGACGAGTATCGACTGGAAGCGCTGCTCGGCCACGGCGGCATGGCGCGCGTATATCGCGCGCGCGACACGCAGCTTAATCGGCTGGCCGCCGTCAAAGTGATCGATACGCCGTTCCGCGCCGAGGCCGATTACGTGGCGCGTTTCCGGCGCGAAGCGCAAGCCTGCGCCCAGCTGGATCATCCCCATATCGTGCGGCTGTATCGCTACGGCGAAGTCAGCGATGTGCTCTACATGGCGATGCAGTACATCGAAGGCCGCGATCTGGAGACGGTGCTTGAAGAGTATGCGGCGGCCGATAAGTGCTTTTCCACCGATCGCATCCAACGCCTCATGACGGAGATTTGTTCCGCGCTCGATTACGCGCACGCCCAGGGCGTCATCCATCGCGACGTGAAGCCGTCCAACATCATTATCGATCAGAAAGACCGCGCTGTGTTGACCGATTTCGGTCTGGCGCTGCTCGTCGAGGCGGGTACGCGCGGCGAGATTTTTGGCTCGCCGTTTTACATTGCACCGGAGCAGGCCATCTCGTCGGCCAACGCCACGACGCAGAGCGATCTGTATTCGGTGGGCGTGATTTTGTATGAGATGATCGCGGGGCGCGTGCCTTTCATCGCCAACAATCCGCTGGATGTGGCGATGCTGCACATGACCGAACCGCCGCGCCCACCCAGCGAACTCAATCCACAAGTCACGCCGCAATTGGAGGCGGTGATCCTCAAGACGCTGGCGAAAGAGCCGAACGAGCGCTATCAAACCGGAGCCGCGTTGGTGGCCGCGCTCGATCAAGCGCTGCGCGCCGCGCCGGTGGCGGTTGTGGCGGCCCCGATCGTTCCTCCGCCCTCAGTGGCCTATGCGCTGCCTCCCATCCCGGCAGCCGTTTCGACGTCCATTGCCAAACCGGTGACACCGCCGGCTGCGCCTGCGCCGCGCAAGAATCGCAAGCCGTTGGCGGTGTTGATCGCCTTGCTCTTGATCGGATTGATCGTCGGCGGAGGAGCCATCGCGTTGAGCGGGAACAATCCGATCGGGGTACAACCGATCGCCAATGCGCCAGCGACTTCGACTGTGCCAGCGACATTGACTGTCCCAGCAACCGGCGACACAACGGCAACTCTATCGGCGGGGCCGCTAACGCCATCCGCCAGATCCACGGCGGCTGCTTCTGCTGCCAGTCCAACGACGCGCGTAGCGTCGATCTTTACTTCGCCGTTAACTTCGACGCAGGCGACGCCGACGCGCGCCATCACTTCATCATCGCCGCTGATCACTCCGACACCCGTCCCGACAGAAATTTCTACCGCGACTGCCACGCGAACGCTCACGCCGACCATCGTGGAGGTAGTGACCGCTACGCTAACACTCACTCCAACCGCAGTCGATGCCGCGACGGCGACGCCAACCGAAACGCCTGTGCCGACGATCGCGCCACGAGCGCCCGCCGGACCTCCTTATTTGACGCATCTTCCAATCGTCATGTATCGCTATCGCGTGCTGCGCTAATGAATTTACCGACGAACAACATTTTTGCTTTGACATGCCTTAATGCCTGTGCTAAAATTTATAAGCACTCCATCGGACGCACCTCCTGCGCCATACAGCCTAAGGGAGTTACATGCTCGAATCATATATTCCTATCGCCATCCTGTTTATTGTTGCGACGGCGATCGCCGTACTGGTCATTGTCCTGGGCACGGTCTTCGGCCCGCGCCGGAAGTCGTTCCGCAAACAGTCGCCCTATGAATCGGGGATGATGCCGATCGGGCCGGGCACGCGCCGCATGAACGTGCGCTATTACCTCGTCGCCGTGCTCTTCATCCTGTTCGATGTTGAAATCATTTTCTTCTATCCCTGGGCCGTAAACTTCCGCGCCCTGGGCTTATTTGGCTTTGTCGAGATGTTGGTCTTCGTGGCGATCTTACTGGTGGGTTACGTCTATGTGTGGAAGAAGGGAGCGTTTGAATGGGACTAGAAAGTAAACTGGGGAATATGGGCGTGGTGACCGCCCGATTGGAAGACGTCATCAATTGGGGCCGCACCAATGCGATGTGGCCGCTGGGTTTCGGTTTGGCGTGCTGCGCGATTGAGATGATGTCAGCCCAGGCCAGCAACTACGATCTCTCGCGCTTCGGGATGGAACTGATGCGCGCCAGTCCGCGGCAGGCCGACTTGATGATTGTGGCCGGGCGTGTCACGCGCAAGATGGCGCCGGTGCTGCGTCGCCTGTATGATCAGATGCCCGATCCGAAATGGGTGCTCTCGATGGGCGATTGCGCCTCGTGCGGCGGGGTGTTCAACAATTACGCCGTCGTGCAGGGCGTGGACGAAATCGTGCCGGTGGATGTGTATGTGGCCGGCTGCCCGCCGCGCCCCGAAGCGTTGATCGACGGCATCTTGAAGCTGCATGAGAAGATCAAGCGCAGCCACCCCCTCAAGAGCGATAAAGAGCCGATTAAGGTTTAAGTCAATGAACATGTGGATCGTCGACGTAACTGGTTGTCCGATCCACTTTTTGTGTGTGAGACGCCCATGATTGATCTGATTAAAAGCCAATTCCCTGAAGCTGTCTCCGGCCCGATCGAGTTTCACGGCGAAACGACGCTGGTCGTGCAGCCCGATCGGCTGATCGAGGTCTGCACGTTTCTGCGCGACGACCCGGCGCTGAAGTTCGATCTGCTTTCGGACGTGAGTGCGGTCGATCACTTTCCCGCTCAGCCGCGCTTTGCCGTGAACTATCACGTGTATTCGCTGGAGAACAATCGCGAGCTGCGCCTGAAGGTCTGGCTGGATGGCGAGCAGCCGCACGTCGCCAGCGCGACCGCGGTGTGGCCCGGCGCTAACTGGCACGAGCGCGAAGTGTGGGATCTGATGGGCATTGCGTTTGACGGTCATCCTGATCCACGCCGCATCTTCCTGCCTGAAGACTACCTGGGGCATCCGCTGCGCAAAGATGCCGCGCAGTTCTATGAAGAGCCGCAGTTTACGCACAACTTTGATTTGATCGAGAGTCAGAAGCCGTATGCAAAAGAGTAAGGGCTGAAAATAGTCGTTGTAGAAACCGGGTTTCTCCAGTCTGGATGGAATGGAGTGCCGGCCTCTTCAGTTCAGGCGGAGCTTTAGATGGAACAAAACACCACGCAGGTCATGGAATTAACGGTAGACGATCTCAAGGAGATGCGCGGGCTTGTCTCTGAGCGCGCCATCTCCGGCGAGACGGTGCTGCTGAACATGGGGCCGCAACATCCCTCGACGCACGGCGTGCTGCGCCTGCTGTTGGAGATCGACGGCGAGAATGTCGTATCGTGCATACCCGATGTGGGGTTCTTGCACACCGGCATCGAGAAGACGGCGGAAGACAAGAACTACCTGAAGGTCATTCCGCTGACCGACCGCATGGACTACCTCGCGCCGATGAGCAACAACCTCGGCTATGTGCTGGCCGTGGAGAAATTGATGGGCGTCGACGTGCCGCTGCGCGCGCAGTACGTGCGCGTGATTTTGTGCGAACTCCAACGCATTGCCAGCCACTTAGTCTGGCTGGGCACACACGCCATGGACATCGGCGCGATGAGCGTGTTCCTCTATTGCTTCCGTGAGCGTGAAAAGATTCTGGACATCTTCGAGATGGTCTCCGGCCAGCGCATGATGGTGTCCTACTTCCGCCCGGGGGGCCTGTGGCGCGATCTGCCCGCGGGTTTTGAAGAAGCCGTGCGCGCTTTCATGGATCACTTTCCGTCAGAGATCAAAGAGTACGAAGGGCTATTGAACAAGAATCCTTTGTGGCTCGATCGGACGCACGGCGTCGGCGTGATTGCGGCGCAAGCTGCACTGGCTTGGGGCGTCACCGGCTCGAGCCTGCGCGGCTCCGGTGTCAACTGGGATATTCGCAAGGCGCTGCCCTATTCGTCCTACGATCACTTTGAGTTCGACGTGCCCACGCACACCGACGGCGATGTCTATGCGCGCTTCTGGTGCCGCGTGCAGGAATTCTGGCAATCGCTGCGTATCATCAATCAAGCGCTGAAGAAACTGCCCAAAGGCCCGTTCATCACCAGCAATCGCAAAGTCGCGCCGCCGCCCAAGGAAGAACTGGCGTATTCGATGGAGTCGTTGATCCATCACTTCAAGCTGTGGACCGAAGGCTTCACGCCTCCGGTGGGTGAAGTGTATGTCCGTATCGAATCACCGCGCGGCGAGTTCAGCTGTTACCTGTCCAGCGATGGTACGCCCAAGCCGCGGCGCGTCCACTTCCGCGCACCGTCGTTTGCCAACCTGTCGGCCATGCACCTGATGACCAAAGGTGTGTTCATCGCCGACCTGGTCGCCATCATCGGCTCGATCGATATTGTGCTGGGCGACGTCGACCGGTGATTGATGATGGTTGATTTCTGATTGCTGATTGTAGGACAACTCAGCGCCCGATTGTTCAACTCATCCCGATGGAATTTCCATGAGCGCACTTTTTGACAAACACGCAACTGAGATCGAGAAAATTCTGAGCAAGTATCCGCCGGACCGGAAGCAGTCGGCGGTGCTGCCGTTGTTATATATCGCGCAGACCGAGTACGGTTACTGCACGCCGGATGTCATCCGCGAAGTGGCCGACATCGCCGGCGTCGAGCCGACCGAGGTCGATGCGGTGGTCGGGTTCTACACGCTGTTCTTCGATCACCCGGTGGGCAAGCACGTGGTGCAAGTGTGTAATGACCTACCCTGTGCGCTGCGCGGATCGGAGCCGTTCCTCGATCATGCGTGCCAGAAGCTGGGCGTGGACAAGCATCAAGCAGAACACGGCGGCGCGACGACGGCCGATGGCAATTTCACGCTGGAGTCGGTGGTGTGTCTGGGAGCGTGCGACAAAGCGCCGATGATGCAGATCGATCTGGAATACTTCGAGCGACTGACGCCGGATGAGTTCGATCGGCTGATTGAGGAATATCGAAAGAAATAAATGAGGCAGTCATTGTGAGCCCTCGTTAGGCGAGGCAATCTCAATGAATAACGGGAGATTGCTTTGTCGCTGAGAAACGCTCCTCGCAACACTTGCACCGCACGCAACCGCCTGCGGTGCAGTGCAGGTGTGACGGTTGGTGAAACATGGACATCCTTCTTGCTCCGTTTCGGTTGTTGTGGAATTTGCTGGCCGGGATTCTGAATATCACTGGCCGCGTGGTGGCCTTGATTTTAGGATTGGTGTTGTTGATTGTCGGTGTGCTGTTGAGCGCCACCGGGGTGCTGGCGTGCCTCGGCGTGCCGCTGGCGATTTTCGGGGGCTTGTTGATCATTCGCGGACTGTTTTAGGTGATTGCCCTACGCCGTTTAACAATTGATGATCATGCGGCCATCCTGACGTTGTGGCAGCGTGCGAGCCTGCACTCGATCCGGCCGGAGGGGCGCGACAGCCGATCGGAGTTTGAGAAGCAACTCGCGCAAGGGCAGATCATCATCGGGCTGGAAGAGGACGGCAGGTTGATCGGTGTGGTGGTCGCCACCAACGATACACGCAAGGGTTGGATCAACCGGCTGGCGATCGATCCCGCTGAGCGACGTAAAGGGTATGGCATGCAGTTGGTTCACGCGGCTGAAGCGGCATTGCGTGACATGGGCTTGAAGGTCATAGCCGCGCTGATTGAGGATGACAACGAAGCATCGCTGGCGTTGTTCGAGAAGGAAGGCTACGCGGTGCATCGAAGTCTGTACTACGTGAGCAAACGAGACTCGTCTGAGACGTAACGCACCGCGATTACGTTTTACGGTGAAACATGGATAAATTCGTTTTACTTCGTCATCGAGATACACCCGATATCCATAAACTGTCAGTGTATGGCGAATATACCGCGCTGAAGAAGGCGGTCACGTCGCTGACCGTTGATCAAGTGATCAATGAAGTGAAGGCCGCCGGGTTGCGCGGGCGCGGGGGCGCGGGTTTCCCCACGGGTGTGAAGTGGTCGTTCGTGCCTAAGGATCGTTATCCGCACTACGTTACCATCAACGCCGATGAATCCGAGCCCGGCACGTTCAAAGACCGCGAGCTGATGGAGTTCAATCCGCATCAAGTGGTGGAAGGCGCGGCGATTGCGGCCTATGCCGTAGGCGCGACGCGCGTGTATCACTATCTGCGCGGCGAGTTCAAGCCGGTGGCGCGCCGACTGCAAGCGGCGATCGACGAAGCGTATGCCGCCGGTTATCTGGGACAGAACGTCTTCGGCACCAACGTCGAGATTCAGATGTTCGTTCATCTCGGCGCGGGCGCGTATATTTGCGGCGAAGAATCGGCGTTGCTGGAATCGCTGGAAGGCAAACGCGGCCAGCCTCGCTTGCGCCCTCCGTTCCCGGCAGTGGTGGGCCTGTATGGTCAGCCGACGGTGATTAATAACACTGAGACAATGGCGAACGTGCCGTACATTCTCAACAACGGCGCGGCGGCGTACAAGAAACTCGGCACCGAGAAAAGCCCCGGCAGCAAGGTGTTCTGTTTGTCGGGCATGGTCAAGCGCCCCGGCAACTATGAAGCCGAGCTGGGCAAGATCACGTTCCGCGATTTGATCTATGGCGAAGCGTTCGGGCAAGGGATGATGACGGAGGGCCGCAACGTCAAGGCGATCTTGCCGTCGGGCGCTTCCGGTCCGATCGTGACGGAGAAGGCCCTCGACGTGCCGCTCGATTATGAATCAGTCGCGGCGGCGGGATCGATTTTGGGATCGGCCTCTGTGATCGTGATGGACGATTCGATCGACATGGTGTGGGCCGCCGGCAAGGTCATGCACTTCTTCCGGCATGAGTCGTGCGGCAAGTGCACGCCGTGCCGCGAAGGCACGTTCTGGATGGAGAAGCAGTACAACCGGATTCTGGGTGGCAAGGCGACGCTGTCGGATGTGCAGCTGTTGCAAGAAGTGGCGAATCAGATCATCGGCAAGTGCCTGTGCCCGCTGGGCGAATTTGCGACCAGCCCGGTGTTATCGAGCTTCAAGCATTTCCAGGCGGAATACGAGGCGCGCGCGACGGATGCCAAGAAGCCGCCCGCAAAACCCGCGGCGGCGGCTAACCCGGCCGCGGCGAAAAAGGCGATGTAGCATGACTGTTCTCAAGCTCACTTCATCCAGAGAAACGCCCTTGCGGCCATTGGTTGAAGCGGCACTGCAGAACGAGTTGCGGATTTTACAAGCAGGTATTCGTCGCACCGAGCAGCGCTTACAGGCATTTGAGGCGCAGTACCACATGGCCTCGGCTGAGTTTTTGCGCCGCTACGAAAACGACGAGCTGCAAGAGACGCTCGATTTGGCTGAATGGATCGGTGAGTATCGCCTGCTGACACGGCTGCGTGAAAAGGCCGCTACGCTGCAGGAGATTCAGTTTGCGAATTGAGGACTACTTTCAGCAGGTACGCGCCACGATCGATGCTTGTGAGATCGTCCAGGCGTCAAAGGTCACCTACGATAAGCGCGGCACACACGAAGGCTTCATTATGGAAGCGGTCAAACAACGTCCCTATTTTATTTGGAATGCTGATCTTGACGAAGAGGATGTCCGGCGAATTCTGGCGGAAGGCAGCCTCTATTCGCGCACCCAGTTGATGGGCACAATTTTGCAATATGCGCATTTTGCCGACATCTGGAAGTATCTCGCGGTACGAGATGTGCAGCAACTCTTCTGGCAGATTCCGTGGCGTGATTCCGCGTTACGCGATCACTGGAAGTGGGCGATGACATTGTGGGGGTATCCACCCGATGACTGTGCTGACCCCAGTGCAGCGCGATTTTCTCTCTAGTTTTTTCGCACAACCGGCGGCGCAGCCGTTTGTGCTGACGGGAGGCACGGCGCTGGCGGCGTTTCATTTGCAGCACCGGCTTAGTGAAGACGTCGATTTGTTTGCTGTGGCGCCGTTGAGCGACATCGAACTTAAACATAGCGAAGTTCTGGAATTGGGCTTTCAAGCAGCGCAGGAAGCGGGATTGGCGATTGGCGCAATCGTGGAAAGCCGCTCGCCGAGTGTGCATTTTCATCAGGTGTTCTTAACACGCCGTGATGAAGTGCGCTTGAAGATCGATCTGGTGCGTGATCCCGGTCCGCAGTTTGGCGAGCCACTGAGCGTTGAGGGCGTGCGGGTTGATGCGCTGTTGAACATCGCCGTCAATAAGGTCACAGCGCTGAGTCGTCTGGCGGCGCGTGACTACATTGATCTGTTTTTCCTGGCGGAGGCTGGTTTTAAGTTTGATGAACTGGTCGAGCGCGCCAAGCTGAAAGATCTCGGTCTGGAAGAGTTTTACCTGAGCATGGCGTTGCGCGCTGTGGAAAAAATCGAGCCGGCCGATCTGCCGAAAATGTTGAAACCGCTTGATTTGAATGAACTCAAGGCGTATTTTCTCAAACTGGCTGTGGCCATGGCACAACGTGTAAAGCCCGAATGACTGTCGAAGTATTACCGAGGATAGCGCATAATGGCTGATTTGATCAACCTATTGATTGACGACGTAGCAATTGCGGTGCCCAAAGGCACGTTGATTGTCGATGCGGCCAAGCGGGCCAACATCAACATTCCGGTATTTTGCTACCACCCCAAGCTGAAGCCGGTGGGCATGTGCCGCATGTGCCTGGTGCAAGTGGGTCGCGTGAAGATCGATCGGGGCACGGGTAAACCGGTGTTGGATGCGAATGGCCAGCCTGAGATCGGCTGGGGGCCGAAGCTCGAAACGTCATGCACGACGCCCGTCGAGCCGGGGATGCGCGTCGTCACGCAGAGTGACGTGGTGAAGCGTGCCCAGAAGGACGTGCTGGAATTTCTGCTCACCTCACATCCGCTGGATTGCCCGATTTGCGACAAGGGTGGGGAATGCCCGCTGCAAAATTTGACGCTGGATTTTGGCCCCGGCGTGTCGCGCTTCGATTACGCCGACAAGCAGCACCTCGACAAGCATCATCCGTTGGGCGAATTGATCTTCCTCGATCGCGAGCGCTGCATTCAGTGCGCGCGCTGCATCCGCTTCCAGGACGAGATCGCGGACGATCGCGTGTTGGGTTTCTACGAGCGCGGACGCAAGATGCAGATCGAGACGATGTCGACGCCCGGCTTCGATTCCAAGTTCTCCGGCAACACGACCGACATCTGTCCCGTCGGCGCGCTGACCACCAAAGATTTCCGCTTCCGGGCACGCCCATGGGAAATGACTAATGTGCCGTCGGTCTGCACGCACTGCGCGGTGGGCTGCAATATTTCGTTGGGTACGCGGCGATCGGCTAAGGGCGGCGGCGATTGGGATGTGCTGCGCGTACAGCCGCGCCAGAACGAAGCGGTGAATGAAATTTGGATTTGCGACAAAGGCCGCTTCGGTCATCATTATGCGCGCAGCCAGGAACGCCTGCAGAAGCCGTTGATCAAGAAGGACGGCAAGCTGGTCGAGGCAACGTGGGATGAAGCGGTGACGCTCATGGCCGATCGTTTCCGCGCGGCGAACGGGAAAGTCGGTGGCGTAATCGGCGATCGGGTCTCGAATGAGGACGCGTGGTTATTCTGCAAATTGTTCCGTGAAGGGTTTGTCTCGTCGCACGTGGTGAATCATTCGCAGGCGGCGGGACTCGATCTGGCGCAGCGCTATGGCGTGGGCGTCGGCACGAACCTGGGGGCGTTGGGCAAAGGCGATGTGGTGTTGATCGTCGCCGCCGATGTGGAAGAAACCGCGCCGGTCTATCTGCTGCGCCTGAAGGCCGCGGCTGAACGCGGCGCGAAGTTAATCGTGGCCAACGCGCGCGAGACGAAGATGGATCGCTATGCGGCGATCTCCATTCGGTATCAACCCGGGATGGATACTCAAGCTGTTTACGGATTACTGGCTTCAATCAGTAATCAGCAATCAGCAACACCTGCACTGCACGAAGCGCAGCGCGGTGCAAGTGTCAGCAATCAAATCGCGAAGTTCGCTTCAGATGAAGCGGTCATCAAGGGCGCGGGCCAGCTCATCGCGGAGGCGCAAAATCTGATCGTGGTTTTTGGCGACGAACGACAGAGTGATGATGCGGCGCTGGCACAGGCCTGCGCGAACCTCGTCGTGGCGACGGGGCATCTCGGCAAGGCGAACAACGGTTTGCTGCCGCTGTGGCCGCATAACAACACGCAGGGCGTGTTCGATATGCTCAGCGCGCAAGGGTTGGGATCAGCCAGCGGCGAAGTGAAGGCGCTCTACATCGTCGGCGCCGATCCGATCGGCGCGGGGCACAATCTGCCGAAAGCAGACTTCATGGTGGTGCAAGAGTTGTTCATGACTGCGACGGCGCAGCAGGCCGACGTCGTGCTGCCTGCCTTGTCGTGGGCCGAGCGCGATGGCGCGTTCACGAATGCAGAACGCCGAGTGCAGCGTTACTATAAGGGCCTGCCGCCCAGCGGACAAGCCAAAGCCGATTGGGAGATCTTCAGCAGCCTTGCGGACACGCTGGGCTTGAAGTGGATGTTGTTTACCGCCGAGAGTGTCATGGATCAGATTGCGGCGAACGTGCCCGCGTATGCCGGGCTTGATTATCCGGCGCTGTCGATAATCAAAGAAGAGTGGCCGCCAGTGGGAACCTCGAACGATTTGTATTTTGGCGGGACGGCGTATGACAATCGGGGCGGCGTGGGTAAACAGGCGAAGTCGCTCTTCGAGATCGATGGCCAATCGGATGTGAAGTGGATCGAGCCGGCGCAGCCGTCGGCTGCGCCGTTGAAGGTGCGACTGCTCAATCGGCACGGCACGCTGATCGATCAATCGTCTGTGTATGAAATCCGCTTGCAAGAAGCGGAACCTGTCGCAGTCGCCTGCGCGGGCGTCCGCGTGGCAGGGGCATAGTTATGGACTTAGGCACGACTCTGTTCACTTGGATCGTCCAGTCGCTAGTGCTGGCCTTTATGCTGTTGACTGGCTTTGCGTACACGACGCTGTTGGAGCGCCGGGTCATCGCGCGCTTTCAGTCGCGCATAGGGCCGAATCGCGCCGGGCCGCAAGGGCTGTTGCAGCCGTTGGCCGACGGCATCAAGTTGATCTTTAAGGAAGAGCTGATTCCAGCCCGGGCCGACAAGTGGGTGTTTATCCTGGCGCCGATGATGGCCGCGATTCCGGCGATTGTCGTCTTTGCGGTCATTCCATTGGGCGGTACGCTCAATGTATTCGGCCTGGAAGTCCCGTTGACGATCGCGCCGCACTTGAACGTGGGCATTTTGTACGTGCTGGCCATTACGTCGATCAGCGTGTACGGCATCGTGCTGGCGGGCTGGGCGAGCAACAGCAAATATTCGATGCTGGGCAGCCTGCGCTCGTCGGCCCAGATGATTTCATACGAATTGGCGATGGGCCTATCGCTGGTGGCGCTGGTGGTGGTGACGGGCACGCTGGATATGAACGCCATCGTGGATCAACAGAAGCAGGTGTGGTACTTTTTCTTGCAGCCGTTGGGCGCGATCATCTTCATGATCACGGCGCTGGCCGAAGTCAACCGCGCGCCCTTCGATATTCCCGAAGCGGAGCAGGAACTGGTGTCCGGCTATAACACCGAATACAGCGGCATGAAGTTCGCGCTGTTTTACATGGCCGAGTACATCAAGATGATCGTCATCAGTGCGCTGGCCGTGACGTTTTTCTTCGGCGGGTATCGCGAACCGCTGCCGTTGTTTATTACTCACGCGCTGCCCTTCCTGAGTGTGGATAACACGCCCATTCTGGGGCCGATCTATCTAGCGTTGAAGATCATCGTGTTGTTGATTGTGCAGGTGTGGGTGCGCGCCACGCTGCCGCGGTTCCGCTACGACCGGCTGATGAAATTCGGCTGGCTGGTCCTGCTGCCGCTTTCGTTGGCGTGGGTGATGGTAACGGCGGTGATGGTGCTTTTGCGAGGGTAGCGGTTTAGGAAAGTAGACAAGGGAAGCCAAGATGCTAACGGAAATTTTTAAGGGACTATCAATTACGCTGCGCGAGCTGTTCAAGCCGCCCGTGACGATTCAATATCCGGAAGTGAAGCGACCGGTGCGCCAACGTTTTCGCGGACGACACGAGCTGCGCCGTTATGCCGATGGGCTGGAGCGCTGCATCGGCTGTGCGTTGTGCGCGGCGGCCTGTCCGGCGGAAGCGATCTACGTGGAAGCGGCGGAGAATACCGACGCCGAGCGCTATTCACCCGGCGAGCGCTATGCCAAGACGTATGAAATCAATATGCTGCGCTGCATCTTCTGCGGCTACTGTGAAGATGCCTGCCCCACCGATGCGATCGTGCTGACGGACGTGTACGAACTGGCGGCGAGCAATCGGCGCGATTTGATTTACGTCAAAGATATGTTGATTCTGCCAGCACCGGCCGGCAAGCCGGGCACGCCGCAGCAGGTGAAAGAGGGATCGTATCCGCGCGCGATTTTGCCGGATGGTTTGGTGAGTGAGCCGTGATGATCTAAAACGTGAAACGTGAAACGTAAGGACAGCTGTTACGCCTTACGCTTTACGCTGTGAGGTGTGCGTTGCTCAACCTAGAGATTATTATCTTTGCCGTTCTCGCGCTCATTGCCGTGGTCGCAGCCGTACTGATGATTACCACGCGCAACGCGGTGCATAGTGCGCTGTTCCTCGTCGTGGTGATGTCGACGCTGGCGGTATTTTTTCTGGGCCTGTGGGCGCCGTTCGTGGCGATGGTACAGGTGACCGTGTATGCCGGCGCGATTATGGTGCTGTTCCTGTTCGTGATCATGCTCTTGGGCGCGGAGAAGATCGGCGCGCGCCTGGGCCGTTCGTGGCAGGTGCCCGTGGCGATCGGGTTGGCGTTGGTCGTGCTGGGATTGGGCGTGTTCCTGTTGTTGAACACTGCGCCCATCGAAGTGGTCGATCTGCCCGCCGAAGAAATCATGCTGGGGTCGGCAGAAGCAATCGGGGCGGCCTTGTACAGCCAGTGGTTGTTCCCGTTCGAGGCGGTCTCGATCTTGCTGCTTGTCGCAATGATTGGCGCGGTGGTGATGACGCGCCACGAAGGGAAGAAGAAGTCGGCATGAGCAACGCAAATTTTGTCACTTTGTTTCCAGTGATTATCGGGTTGAGTGTGGTGCTGTTCGCGTTGGGCGTGATCGGGGTGTTGACGCGCCGCAACGCCATTATCATCTTCATGTCGGTGGAGTTGATGCTCAACGCGGCCAACCTGGCGTTTATTGCCTTTGCCCGATCGTTCAACCAGATCGACGGGCAGGTGTTCGTCTTCTTTGTGATGGTGGTCGCCGCCGCCGAAGTGGCCGTAGGGCTGGCGCTGATCGTGGCGGTCTTCCGCACCCGGCAGAGCATCAATGTCGACGACATCAATCAGTTGAAAGGATAGATGTGAGCGACGATCACCGTGTGACGCTGGAGCGAATCTGCCGCGAATTTCACGTGGCGATATTGTATGTGTTTGGCAGCCGCGCCGAAGAAGTACGCGACTGGTTAAATGGGTTGCGGCCCGAATTGACGCCTGGCCCGTCGGACCTGGATGTGGGCGTGAAAGTCGCACCGGGAACGAAATGGACACTAGCCGATAGAGTCCGCCTCGCTGTGGTGCTGGAAGATTGGTTCGATTGCAACCGCGTCGATTTGATCGCGCTGGACACGGCGAACGCGTTTCTAGCTGAAGAGATTATCCGTGGCGAGCGGCTGTATGCACAGGACGAATATCAAGCCGATGAGTACGATTTGTACGTGCAGCGGCGCGCAGGCGATCAGGCGGCGTTGGAGCGCGCGAAATTCGCGCAGGCCTTAGAGCAATTTCCATGATGGCCGGACAAGTTTCCACGCGGGTAGTTGGTTGGAACAACATCCCGATCGGGTTGAACCGCGACTAGAAGAATAGCCAGCGCCCTACAAGTTGGAGCAGATATGCACGAAGTTTCAAGTGAAGCACCTCAGATTTTTCAATACGCGTGGTTGATCATCCTCTTGCCGTTCGCCGGCGTGCTGGTCAACTTGTTTGGCGGCAAGAGCCGCAGCGAGAAGACCATCGGCTGGACGGCGGTGATCTTTTCTGGTCTGGCGTTTGCGGTCGCGCTGATCGTCGTGATCGCGCTCGGCGCGCAGCCGGAGGAAGTACGCCTGGCCGGAGTCAATGTGCCGGGGTATACGTTCTTCGCCATTGGCAGTATGCGTATCGAGTTCGGGCTGCATATTGACGAACTCACCGCAGTGATGTTGATGGTGGTGACATTGGTCGGCACACTGATCCACATCTACGCCATCGGTTATATGCACGGCGACAGCCGTTTCCAACGCTTCTTCATTTACCTCAACCTCTTCATGGCGATGATGTTGATCCTGGTGCTGGCAAACAACTACCTGATGATGTTCGTGGGCTGGGAAGGCGTGGGTCTGTGCTCGTTCCTGCTGATCGGTTTCTGGTTCGAGAAGGACGCCAACGGCAACGCGGCTAAGAAAGCGATGATCGCCAATCGTGTGGGCGACTGGGGCGTGTTGCTAGCGATGTTCGCCATGTTCGTCGGCCTTGGTACGTTGCAGTTCACCGGAGTATTTGAGAAAGCCGAAACGGGCGAGGTGGCGCAAGGTTTAGCCGTGTTGATTACGCTCTTGTTGTTGGTCGGTGTGACCGGCAAGAGCGCGCAAATTCCGCTGTACGTGTGGCTGCCCGACGCGATGGCCGGCCCAACACCAGTCTCGGCGCTCATCCATGCGGCGACGATGGTGACAGCTGGTGTGTATCTCATCGCCCGATCGGAACCGCTCTATCACCTGGTGCCTCAAGTGCAGACCTTCATCGGTTTGCTGGGCGCCGTGACGGCCGTGTTTGCTGGCTCGATTGCCGTGGCGCAGTTCGATATTAAGAAAGTGCTGGCCTATTCGACCGTATCGCAGCTGGGCTTCATGGTGGCGGCCGTCGGCATGGGCGCCGTGGCCGCGGGTGTCTTTCACCTGATGACCCACGCGTTCTTCAAGGCGCTGTTGTTCCTGGGTGCGGGCTCGGTGATTCATGGCGTGGAGCACGGCCATCAGCACGTGGCCCACGAAGCCCACGGTGATCACAGTGGTCATGGCGCGGAGCGTGACCACCCTACGGAAGAAGCATTCGATCCGCAGGATATGCGCAATATGGGCGGCCTGCGAAAGCGGATGCGTACCACGTGGATCGTGTATTTCATTGGATCTCTGGCGTTGATGGGCATCTTCCCTCTGGCCGGCTTCTGGAGCAAAGACGAGATTTTGCTGGCAGCCTCCCAGCAGGATAACAAACTGATCATCGTGCTGCTCATCGTTGGCGCGGTCTTGACGGCGTTCTATATGACGCGGCAATTGATCATGGTGTTCCATGGCCCGCCCAAGACCGAGGCCGCGGCGCACGCCGAAGAAAGTCCCAAGATCATGACCGTGCCGCTGATGGTTCTGGCGTTCTTTTCGATCTTCGCCGGGTTCCTCAATGCGCCGCCGCTTGGACTCACGCCGTTGGCCACCTGGTTGGAGGGCGCTGAGGTTCACCCTGAATTCAACTTCGTCTTAGCTGGCCTCACTCTGCTGTTGGCCGGGGGCGCCATTGTCGTGGCCATGATCATCTATCGGCCCGGGGCGCAAAAGGCCGGCGTGGACGATCCGCTCCGCAAGTTGGGCTTCGTGTTCGCTGCGCTCAATAAGAAATACGGCATCGACGAACTGTACGGCTTGTTGTTCGTGCGTCCTTTCATCCGGCTCAGTCAATTCCTGGCCGATGTGATCGACTGGCGCTTCTGGCACGACTGGTTTCACGAGCGCGCCATCCGCGACACGTTCTTGAAGATTACGGACTTCCTCGCCAATCCGATCGATAAGCTGGTCATCGATGGTGCGGTGAATGGCACGGGCCGCCTGGTCGCGTGGGCCTCCGGTGGACTGCGCAAGGTGCAGACCGGCTACGTTCGTCAGTATGCCCTGGTTATGCTGACCGGTGTGGTGCTGGTGATGGCGTGGTTCGCGTGGATCGTATTGCAGGGTCGTTAACAAATAAGAGCAATCTCTTGAGGTAACTTTCCATCCCACCCACGCCGTATCCTGTGCGAAACACAGGCGGCGCGCTGGGCGAAAAATGGGGATTATTCCATGAACTTACAGCAACTTCCTTTGATTAGCATCGTCACATTCCTGCCGCTGGTCGGCGCGGTAATTCTGTTCTTCGTGAAGAAAGAGAACGCCGAGCTGATCAAGCGCTTCACGCTGGTGTGGACCATCCTCACCTTTGTGGTGTCCCTCGGCTTCTTGATCGGCTTTCGCAGCGGCGATCCGGGGTTCCAATTCCATGAAAACCAACCCTGGATTCCGCAGATCGGCGTAGGCTATCAGGTCGGGTTGGATGGCATCAGTCTGCTCTTGATCCTCCTGACCACCGGCCTGATGCCGTTAGCCATCCTGTCGTCGTTCAATGCCATTACCGATCGGGTGAAGGAATACTACATCTTCTTGCTGTTGCTGGAAGTGGGCATGCTGGGCGTGTTCGTCAGCCTCGATCTCTTCCTGTTCTATGTGTTCTGGGAAGTGACGCTGGTGCCGATGTATTTCCTCATCGGCATTTGGGGGGGCAAGCGGCGCGTCTATGCGGCAGTGAAGTTCTTCCTGTACACCATGGCCGGTTCACTGCTGATGTTGCTGGCGATTTTGTTCCTGGGCATCAACGGCGGCACCTTCTCGCTGCCGGATCTGCTGCGGAATAATGCCTGGTTGCAGGGCGCGCCAGAGATGATGCTGTTTATCTTCTTCGGGATTGCCTTTGCGATCAAAGTGCCGATGTGGCCGTTCCATTCGTGGCTGCCCGACGCGCACGTGGAAGCCCCGACCGCGGGTTCCGTGATCCTGGCGGGCGTCTTGCTGAAGATGGGCACTTACGGCTTCCTGCGCTTCAATCTGCCGCTGTTCCCGCATGCCAGCCAGCAGGCTGCGCCCTTTGTCATTGCGCTGGCGATTATCGGCATCATTTACGGTGCGATCGTGTCGTTCGCTCAAACGGACGTGAAGAAGCTGGTCGCGTATTCGTCGGTGAGCCACCTGGGCTT
>Ga0182021_10002125_pt1 | contig 23082 bp, 33 predicted proteins | sample 612E3MmetaG_FD_120493 | JGI IMG/M metagenome (GOLD analysis project Ga0182021, IMG submission 120493) | Permafrost microbial communities from Stordalen Mire, Sweden - 612E3M metaG (Illumina Assembly) | ecosystem: Environmental > Terrestrial > Soil > Wetlands > Permafrost | place: Sweden... | reverse complement strand
TGAACAGATGAAGGATTTTGCAAAAGTAATTGCAGGCATCCTTCCCCCAGCACAAGGAAACCTCGTCAGGAAGCTTTTCAAAATTGATTAAGTCCCGATCTTGAACTCTACAACCTCCCCATCTTTCATAATATAGTCCCTACCCTCTGACCTGACCTTACCCAACTCTCGGCAGTTTTTCCAGCCGCCTTCGCCAGGCTTCGGCGAGCCAAGTCCTCCTATAAAGTCATTAAAATCGACTATATCCGCTTTGATAAATTTCTTGATAAAATCCGTATGGATTACACCCGCCGCCTCTTGAGCGTTAATTCCGGCCGGAATTGTCCAAGCGCGAACTTCCTTCTCCCCTGCTGTCAGGAAAGTGATTAACCCCAAAGTTGCAAAAGCTTTTTGGATCAGTCTCTCAAGCCCCGATTTTTTGATTCCTAAATCCTGCATGTAAACTTTTTGGTCTTCATCCGACAATTCGGATAATTCCGACTCGGTCTTGGCACAAATCGCCACAATCTGATTTTTGGCAACCTTAAATTCTTCCGCATATTTTGATTCGATATTATCAGCGTCCTTAAGATCCGATTCGTCAACATTTAAAACAACCAGAATCGGTTTAGCGGTAAGAAGACTTAAACTTTTGGCAATTTTTTCTTCTTCCTCGGTCAACACCACATCTCTGGCCGGAATCCCCTTTTGAAGTTCATTCTTAAGTTTTATGACAATTCCCCACCACTTAATTTGTTCCTTGTCGGGAGTGTTGCCCGGATCTTTTTGCTTTTCCAGAGTTTGAAAATCGGCTAAGATTAATTCCGTTTCTACAACTTCAAAATCGGTCTTGGGATCGCTCACTCCCTGTTTGATAATATCGGGGTCGGAAAAAGCCCGGACTACATGGCAAACAGCTGAGGTTTCGCGGATATGACTTAAAAATTTATTTCCCAGACCTTCACCTTTTGAAGCCCCGGCTATAAGACCTGCAATGTCCAAAAATTCAACCGTTGCAGGAACTTCAGGAGGAAGATTGGCCATATTCTCGGCTTTTTTTGTCACCTCGGCAAGTTGCCTTAATCTGTCGTCGGGTACAGGAACCACTCCGATATTCGGTTCTATTGTGGCAAAGGGAAAATTGGCAACGTATGCCAGCTGCTTTTTTAGGAGTGCATTAAATAGTGTGGACTTCCCTACGTTTGGCAAACCGACAATCCCTACAGAAAGACTCATATGAAGCTATATTAACACTTTTGAGTTTTACAGGACACAAACAAATACTCCCGTGATATGCAGAGCAAATCCATCGATCACTGTCTCACCCCATTACGGCTTCGGCTGATTGACGTTTACATTAAGAGTCGCGCCGCCGGATGTCATTTGCCTAATTACAGGAAGTCCATACCTATATCCGAGATATCCAATAACAATGATACCGATTATTACAACAATTGCAGTTATCGGTCCGCTTGAATTATCGGAATTTGATGGGTTATTTACTATAGTTGCCATATTTCATTCACCCCCTTTTCTCAATTAAGGTTTACTTTTTTAGATCCTTTTTAACCTCTTCAACTTTCTTTTCTCCTTTTGAAGCCATATCCTCCATTTTTCCCCTTACATCAGAGATGATTTTTTGGCCGTCTTTCTTATATTCATCAAACTTCTTCCCAATTTTCTTACGATTCTTCTCGTCGGAAAGTACAACTGCACCGGCACCAACCGCCGCTCCTACAACTGCCCCAACGACTCCTGCTGCGACAGGACTCATACCTTTATTATTTGCCATGTTTATCACCTCCTTTTTTTACAAATACACTCATTAAATATAATATTCCTTGTTTAACATAGTTTTTGAGATCATCGGCATCTTTTACCACGTCATCTACCTTAATCAAAATTGAAGTCAGTTTTTTTAGACTTTTTGACAAAGAAAAAAAGGCATAGGATGAGAATCCAACCAAAATTAAAAAACCGATTCCCAACGAGTAATAAAGAAAATTTTGAGAAATCATTTTTTATGTCACTATTTGTGTCGTACTTAACTCTTCAAGCTTGACTAAAAGATCTTTTACAGTGTAATTTGAGGTATCTATTTGTTTATTCTCGAAAGTTCTTAAGCCCTCAACGATCCTTCGTGCAAAAACAGCATCGTCTTTCTTCAAATCATTTACTTTGATTTCATTTTCCATAAAAGTTTTTGAAACAATAACAAGTTGCGCAAAAAAAGGTGCCACATTTATAAATATATTTGATACGTCTTTGATGTCAACACTGTGAACCCTAGAAGACAAGAAAAATGTGCGGGTTATTATCGTAACTCTACCTTCCTCAATATTAATTGTGTCCGGAAACAATTTAAAAGGAAAGCCAACGGTAGATATGGTTGCCAATATCCGGTTGGATTTCCTGACCAAACCTTCCGTGGCACTCTTGTCTGCGCTCTTTTTATTAATTACGGCTTGAGTTTCCACTAAACGATCGCTTTGATCAAATATCTTGATACTCATATTATTTTCCCCAATCTAACCAATCTAAATAGTTATTACAAACCTAAAAGACGGACAACTAAAATAATTACTGCTACAACAAGCAGTAAATGAATTAATCCCCCGCCAATGTGGAAGGCAAACCCTCCCAACCAAGCTATTACTAATATAATTATGATAATATCCAATATCCCCATATTTATTCACCTCTTCTCAAACATACTAATCACTTTGTTGCTTTTCACCGGAGAGAACACTTAAAAGCTTTACAATCCCCCAGGCCACAACGGCATAAACAATAATCGCAATCAGTGTTGACCATTCAAAAACCGATGTCGTTTCTACTCCCTGCGCAACTCCGCTATGAAATATTCCCTGGAAAGGTAAAATAAAAATTCCGGTTATGCCATAAACCAAACCTACAAAAGCATTTCCGTAGCTCGCTCCGGCCAATTTCAAAATCAGGCGGAAAGCAAGCAGAACTTCTAAAGCTCCAAAAAAGAAATAGACTAAATACCCGACTGTCTGAGAAGTAGTCGCTTCCATTTTAACAGGAGCCACTTTCACAGTGTCAGTATTATTATTTTCTGTAGTTTTTGTTTCTTGTACAATTTCTGTCATATTTATTTCACTTCCCTTCCGATTTCAACTTTCTTAAACTCTATTTTTGAGCGTCATATTGAATTTGTTTGACTTCGTTTTCTGCGGTCTGCCTGACTTTTGCGATCTCGTCATCCGCGGCAGTTTGCCGTTGATCTCTGGCGGTTTGATCAGCTTCATCTTTTGTCCTTTGGGCTTCCTGGTCTATATAGTCTTTTTGTTGCTGTAAAGTTGTCATATTTTAATTTTCTTAATTACCGTCTCTTTAGGTAAATATTTGATTAAAGCCTTTTCTACAAAAGCGGTTAAGGTTAATTCTTCAACAATGGCCTGGGTTCTGGCATGTTTAACAATAGAAGGATTAAGGAAGAGAGTTACCCGTTGTTTCTTTATAATTGTCATACTCCATATACTACAACCAGTTGTAGTACTTGTCAAGTACTATCTCACACCTCATGTTAACTTTCAAGTAAAATCAAATAAAAATAGAGATAATGAGCCCTATGATAATTACAAGAACGATGATGTTGGCTAACCCCGCAATTGCAAAAATACCCAGAACCGAAAGAATCCAAAGGAGCAAGAGGACCGAGGCAATCATTTGAAGCGGGCGTGGTAAAATGCCTATCGCCCAAGCAATCACAAGAAGAATTAGAACTTCCCACAAGGTAACTGTGTGACCATTAATCGCAAAAAGAGCATAATTTGGGATAGAGATCCCCGACAAAGGCATATACCTGAGGAACCATAAAACAACGAGAATTATAACAATTGCTATTAACATAATAGGTAAAGTGTACGTCGCCGGAGAGAATTAGACCGTAATACGCCTTATATATATTCTGTGATCTATATTACTTCTTGGTGGAACTTGAGGCTAGTTCAGAGTTTAAATCCGCAATACTTTCAAAAACCATTGAATGATCAACATATTTAACCAACCCTTTTTTCTCAAGTTTTTCCATTTCAACACTGGCCGTCTCTCTAGCTACCCCAACCAACGTTGCTATGTCCTGCTGCGTAAAACGGTGAGGAACAATAACACCCTTACCCTGTTTTTCTCCAAAATGTTTGGCAATGTAAAGAAGGACTGAAATTACTCTCCTATATGCGTCACTGAATACCAGATGCTCCATACGGGTAAGAGTCTCCGCATAGCGTTCTATTAAGTCGCTTAAAAGCGCGAAGATAATGGTAGGTTTATCTTTAATAAAATTTACCACTTCGTCCCTCGGAGCGCGTCCAACTTCAACCGGCGTCAAAGCCTCAAAATAGTAAACATTAGGAGTGCCGTTAATTGCCCAAACCATAGGAAAATATGTAATGGGTCTTAGAATGTGAAGTGTAAGTTCAAAACCGTTCTTCGATATCGTGTACTGCCTGACAAAGCCTTTTGTTAAACAAAAAATTCCCTGAGGGTCATCGTCTGCCCGAATAAGCATTTCCCCTTTCTTATAACTCCGAGTTTTAAACTGTTTATAAAACTCTCAAAATTCTTTAGTTTTATCTGTATCCATTAAGGCCTTCCGGGAAGTTGCATCATCAGTATATCGTAGGTATCACACAAAAACAATGTCCTAACCCTAATTAGGACTGTCCAATTTGCCTACCCAAGGTCCTACCTATTCCGTATCAGACGGCCAAGATAAATCACAACAACCGCACCGATAACGGCAACGATAAGACTTCGAACGTCAAATCCCGTCACACCGGCTTGACCAACCAAACCCATGAGAAAACCACCAACAACAGCCCCGATCACACCCATAATTATGTCCATTATGGTGCCTTGTCTGGCATTAGTTTTCATTATCATTGAAGCAATCCATCCTGCGAGTGCACCAAAAATTATCCAAAGTATGATACCCAAAATTCATTCACCTCCTTTCATTAATATATATTCTTTAATTTATACGAGAAGTCAGCACTGACCAAAAATCTTTAACAGGACTTTCCTTATACAACCTCTGCAGCCAGTTAGTTGAACTGCGTTTTTCAATAGCCATATTTTTCCAAAAATAATTTTTGGGTAGACCAGAACCAGAAAATAACTCACTTTGTATTGCGACTGTATTCATGTTTATTCGTCAAGCTGGGGCAGTAGAGAAGAATCGAATGTTTTTGTATAATCAGTTAATCTGTCTTCTATTACATTAACCTAAGATTACTAATACTATATTGGTTAGCTGCCCGTTAGGTTAATTACTGCCTCAACTTAGACTAATAAGAAGTATATCTGTGAACTTATTTATCGTCTGTAACGTAGATGTCTATTTTCAAGTAATCCGAATTACTTGTTGCGTAACTCGTTACGAAGTCCGCTCTCTTAAAGCTTCGTCAATTAAAAAAACTTGATTTTTCCTAAGAAGAGGAAGTTTGTCCTGAGCAAAAAAACCGTATTCGGAAACTTCATGAGACGGAATAAAATCTCCACCAATTAAGATCCCTGTATAGCACATATCCAGTCTGGCACTACCGCGGTCAGTGCGGGTTTTTAAGGGCTCATCGACACTAACCACAAGGCCCGATTCCTCTTTGATCTCTCTTTCCAGAGCTTCTTGCGGATGCTCGCCGGATTTTAAATAACCGCCGGGCAAAGCCCAAGCTTGTGACCGGTAGGTATGTTTGAAAATAAGAATTTCGTTTTTATTATTAAAAATAATACCGGTAACACCAACCAAAAATCGGTCTTGAAAAAAGCGCATAACAAAAAGCTGCATACTTTTGGGAAGGTGCAGGGCTTTGTAGATTTTAGCTAAGAGGTTTTTCACAAAGAGTTTGGGTCTTCAGCTTTACGGCCGGACTCGTTTTTCAGTTTTTCGTTTTCTAACTCCAACTGGTGTACCCGTTTGGTTAACTCAAGCACTTCATCCTTTTCTTTTTTAATTTCTTTGTTTTTGCCACGGAATGCAAAAGAGGTAGAAATAGAATGTACCAGATAAACCAAATAGGAAAGAATCAGGCCTATGAGTAAAGAGGCAACAATCACATAAAAGAGAGGAATATTCGAAAAAACATGCAGCCCTAAATTAACTGTAACCGGCGTGAAATTAAATTTTGAGATATATACAAGTACCGAGCCAACAACCAAAAACAATATTAAAACCAACATACTTAATTATACTCCAATCTATGAAGCAAAAATTTAGCCCCCAAATTTGGGATACAAAAAGAGGATGTTTTTTATTGGGATGAAAGATTATCTTCAGTTTATTTTCCCCGGCTAATATTTATATTCCTCAGCCACTTCGGGATAATTTAAAAACCAACTCATTTTCTTCCTACCTAGAGTTAGGACTTTTTTTGAAACAACTGACATCAAATAATAAATTGGGGAAATATATTTAGACTTTTTAAGTTTTTCTTCTCTTTCAGGGTTAAAAAAATCTATTGTATCCGAATCCTGTAAAATTCTGGTGTAGTTATTTCTACTCCTGTTTAAACACCTGTAGGGAACCGAAAACGGATGATGGACAATTGCTTCAATAAGAACTTTCCTCTCTTTATCATTTAAATCAAATCTTTTAAGAATACCCGGCAAATGTTTCTTAACTATTCTCTTTTCAAACAAATGTTTACCGACAGGCCCGAGTAATACCATCTTCGGAATATTAATCGGTACGTCGTGAAGATAACATGCGGCTTGAAGAAGATTGGAATCAAGCTCTTTTCCAATTTCTAAAAAACCGGTAATTTGTTTAGCCACCCGATCTACTCTCACGAGATGGTCCCAGTCATGAAGCGGATCCTGAGATTTCTCCAACACCGATTTTGTATATTTTTTGATATCCGTCAAAGTTAAGTTGTCCATCAAAAGATTGTAAATCCAAAGAGGTTCAAAAGAAACTGATAGATAAATTGTGGTATCATTCTCCGAAAATGCCAGAACGCCAAAATTTTGAAATACAGGAAATAGGGAGAGACTTTTTTATCAAGGGTCCGGTGGAAGTTGCCTGTCAACCGAGAGGCTTCAACAGATGGTGTCGGCTTCCCTATCCGGGACATCCAAACGGCTGTCCGAATTTCGGAAAAAAAGATAGCTGCCCCCCACTTACTCCCTACTTTCTGGACATATATAAGCCACATGTTTTCGTAGCTTTTATGCAATTTGATTTTAAAGAATATTTGGAAACAAAAATAAGTCTACATTCTGATTGGACAGAAAGGCAGTTGAGAAACCCATGGTATTTTCAAAGCCACCTTGACAGCCAATTAAAACATTTTGTGGATTCTCAACTGGGACAACCCGGTTTTGAAAATTTTCAGGCAATTTATAGCAGCGAGGCAATGGGGGTTAACATGCATCTCACTGCACGAAGAGCCGGCGTTGAATTGGAATGGCCGCCAAAAAAAGATATGTATCGGATTACTCTTTTGTCACAAGTACTAGAACAGCCGCTTACTTTTGGACCCCAGATTCCTTGATTTCCCTTAGGGAAAGAATAAGAAAGATTTGTATTTGAAACCCAAACGATTAGGAAAGGTAACGCTCCCCTAACAATAACTACCGCGAAAAGTAAACCCCACGTCAAAAAGAATTTTCTGAATTTTGGAGAGACTGTTGAAAGAATGTGGGCATTAACAATGGCGTTATCGATCGAAAATACCGTTTCAAAAAGTGCCAAACCGAGAATTACAACAAGAGTATTAAGAATCACAAATTATTATAATGTTTTTACCGGCCAGGAGAAACGTGCACCAACCCGCGAGGCATATTGGTTGGGCCCCCAAGGAAAAACATCCAGTTCGCCATTTTGAGTAATGCGGGCAACAATAGTTTCCCCCGCAAGCGCTGAACCGAGTAGTCTTGCAAAATATCTTTCCTCATCAAGATATTTTCCTGTTAGGTTTTTAATTGCTTGAGACGCAATAATATATTCGTTTAAGGTAGGAGCTTCAGCAGACTTTGCCGCCATGACAGTCTTTACCTCAGATTCTATAGCTCCCGGAACCAATGGTTCGAATTGCGTATCAAATAGTCTCCAACCAAAATGAGAGTCGATGTTCCTGACTTCATTATCAATCATTCTCACTGAATTTCCGTGCATTTTGGGAAACATTTTTCCTAAAAGATAACGGCTCTCTTGAGTCGCCACATTTTCGGGAACAAAAATAAGTCCCCGTCCACACCTCCCTGCCTCAACAATTTGATCTTCCGTCAAAGGACATGGAGTAACACCGGGTACAAAATCGATTTTATTTCCAGACTTGTCCCAAAATGCTTGCCAGAATGCAGTCACTCTTTCGGGGTTCTTCGAATCTCTTTTATATTCTTTTATCTCTCTTTTTAAAATCGCAACAAAATTTGTTTTATCGATAAGCGGTACGTCGCCAAATTTTTCAAGAAGTACTTTACCAGACTGCCCCGCTTCAAGATTCCCCTTTTTCTCCTGTTCATTAATCCAACGCTCAAGTGCCATGTTAATTTTCTTCCGAAGTTTTCGGCTTGAAGTTAAGTAAAATTCCTAATACAAAAACCGTAATCATGTCCAGTTGACATAAAATGCAAACCGGACAAACAACATGGAGTTGAAAAAGTTCCCTATAAGCAATATAAAGACAAAAAGCCAGGCCAAAAGCAGACATACCCAAAACCAGTTTCGCATTTTTTCTGAATGCTCCGATTAAAATAAACACGTAGCCGATTAGCCCAATAAGTGGAGTCGGAATTCCGAGCGTATTGGAAACCTCACCCCGTATAACGGCGTTACAGTTCACAGTTGAGTTTATATTGCATGGTTGGAATGAAGGCCGAAAATATCTTTCCCACAGAAGAAACAGTGCCAGACAAATCCCGATTACCCCCAGTATCTTTACCCAATCAAAATACTTTTGTTTCACCTTAGTTTAGTATAGCAGACTTTCAAGCAAAACCCGGAAAATAATCCGTAACAATCTGATTGCGCGGAATTTGCAACTGTTTCAGAATATTTTCAAAGGCGGAAACAACCCCGTGGCTCCCGGAAATATAAAATGTCCGGTCTTTACAATCAGGAATTTCCCTTGAGAGTTTGGCTGCGTCTATGTGCCCTTGGGTTTTGGAATCGATATAAATAGTTTTGATGCCAAGTATATCCCGGGCTTGACCAAAAACGTCTCGGTAGACAAAATCGCTTTGATTACTGGCAGTGTATATCAGAACAATGTCGCGCTTTTCGTTTTTATCTACCAGATATTTAATAATACTTCTAAACGGAGTAATTCCGATCCCGCCTGCAATCAGAACCAACTTTTTATTTTTATCGAATGGCATTGTAAAGTCCCCGATAAGCTGTCCGGCAACTATTTTTTGTCCTGGAACAAGTGCTATCAATTTTTTCTTAAAGGTACTGGGCGGAAAACCAACCTTAACTCCGATCCTTACTTCGCGCTCTGTTGGGGATGAAGCCAAAGATAAATATCTCCTGTTACCCCTGGCATCAGAGCTTTCGTGTTCGAGTGTCCATTCCATATATTGTCCCGCGGCAAAATTAATTTTCCTGTCCGGCCAAAAAACAAAATCATAAGTGTCGGGGGTAAGTTTAATTTTTTGTCTGAGAGTTAAAACTAATTTATACTTCGGACTGACGATATAAGAGAAAATATTGCCGAAAATAAGGGCAATTTCAGGTGTGGTGTAAAAACTGCCTATGTGTATTTGCGGTGCAAAAAGAAGTCCTACCAAAACCCCGTATATTATTCTTAAGGTTTTTGTCGGAGGGGTGGTTAAAGGCTCTGTCAGCATTATCATGGCAAAGAAAATTAACGGAGTATCGTTAACAGACCTGACCCACCTCGTCGGTCCTATTAAAATTAGCGCCGCTATCAAAAAACTCAAAACCAGATCCCATCTTTTTATTTTTCTGACAATTAAGAATCCGCCGATGACAACAATTGGAAGAAAGGCGACATTTCCCACCCACCAGTTCGCAGTCCCTCCTATCGCAAGCGCGGTTACTGCGACAGACAAAGCCACAGGATTAAAAATATGTTTCTTACCTATCGCTAATACAAATTTTGAAGTCACCATTAATACCGCCGCCCAACCTATAAAAATTACATCGCTGAAAGTTTTGGGCGGCGCAATAATAAGGCCAAGAATCAGGGCAGAAATAATCCATGATTCTACATTGGCCTGAGCTTCAAAAACTTTAGCAAAAACCAGGTTTGCAATTCCGGAAACAACCAGTAAAAATGTAAACGAAAAAACGTAGTTGATAGGATCAAAAGGAAGAACTCCGGCAATACTGTAAATTAGACCCACTCCGGCCAAAAGAATTAAAAAGTACAGAACAAGTCTGTACATAGTAATGTTGTTCAGAAAATCGTCAATCTGTTTCATCATGTTGCTACATATTTGTCAAAACCGCTTGTCATCGTTGCGATTCCCTTTTTATCAATCATGTATCCTTCAAGACCATCAGTCGCTTCAATTAATTCAATGCCGACTTTGCCCATGGCAAACGCAGGCGTTGCGAAGCAGTCGGCATTGTAAACATCGGGTCCGATTACGGTCAAGCTGACAATATCATTTATCTCACTCTTACCTCCGACGGGGTCATATATGTGTTGACCTCTCTCATATGTACCTGATGTAACAATTCCACAGTTCGACAAATTTAGTACCTTAACTATTTCCTTAACATTGAACGGATTTCTGATACCCCACTTCCAGTTTTTTCCGACAATTTCGGCATCGCCGCCGGCGTCCACATAAAACTTTTTGTACCCGAGTCTTCTCAAAATATCGGCGGCGTTTCGTATCGCCCAGCCTTTAACAATTCCGGAGGGGTCAATTTTGCCGTCGGGTCTTTTTATATTAAAGTATCCGTTCGTCGAGATCTTGAGATCCTCAGCCAGTTTCAAAATATCCGTCATTTCCCTACTCACTTTTTCTCCCCTATTTAGTTTCGCCACTTCACTCGTTTCTTTGAAGGGACTATATTTTTCATCAACCGATCGAAAATACTCAAAAACCCTTTCTATATCCTTCTTAACTTTCACCTCTTGCCTTTCACCTATTACCTCGATAGTTACGGGCATCCCCATAATAAACGCTATGTTTTTATTCCCTAATTTATAATTCATGATTAACAAAACTTTTAACTGGCCTGTTGAAGGGCGTTTCCCAAAGATTGAATAAATGCTCCGCTTGTTGCTGTGGCGCCCGAAACGCCGCTGACTTGGGCCGACTGGGCTTGTATTGCCTCCTGCTTGAGGATGGGCATGGCCTGAGAATTGATCATTTGAGACGTCCGCCTGTCATTTGGATATTGTAAAAACTGAACATCAGATATTCTTCCTCCGGAAATTGTCACTTGAACTTGTACGTTTCCGTAAAAAGCATCCGCAACACTTCCCGTATAGGTTCCATTTTTGTAACTACCTGTGTATACGGTTGAGACAGTGGTTACCGTCGTAGATCCCGCAGATGAAGGCACAATAATTCCCGGTGTATTTGCTGTAATTGTAGAGCCTGCTTCACCGCCCGAGTTGACGTGTAAAACGTAGATTATGAAAACAATGAGAACCAAAGCTGAAAGTAGGAATTTTTTCACTTCATTAACCTTAACATTTTTAAGCTGAAAAGTAACTTAAAACTAGCGGAGAAAAGTTAGGGTGTCGCAGACGGAGCCGGTGAACCCTGAGGTCTGAAAGATATCGGGTTTATTTGAACACTGGTGGCTGTAACAGAGCCATCCGAATTGGTTGATCCCATTACCATCACGTTACCGCCGACCTTTAGGTCTGTCTGTGCGGCCGAGACTGTGTTTGAATACGTAGTTGAGGCCGAGAAAAGAACAATCTTGCTGCTTCCATCGGCGAGCTTAACTGTAAAGGAATTACCGTCTACCGAAAGAATGCTTCCATTAACTGCACCACCAAAGCCGCCGCGTGCCCCACTGGTACCCGTCCCTCTGGTTCCCGTAAATCTCTGGGCACCACTCGTACCACCAACGGCAAAATTTCCACGTATCTGGTTCAAACGATAATTTCTATATTGGTACCCGCCGAAAAAACCGGCCCCAAGCCCAACCAAAACTAAAATGATAGGCACTATTACTTTTGAATTCTTCATACCTAAGTATATTATACTATCTTACCTGAAGGTAAGCTTAAGAAAATGGTTGACATTGTAATACATGATAATTAAAATTCGGGGTCATGGCCAGAATTGAAGCAGGACTGCAGGAATGGTTTCACCCCATAAACCCGAATTTGGCCAAAACCCATGGATTAAAATATCTCCGATACAAGGGGCCCTGGAAAGACGGTTCCACCGATGGAATCATCGTTTACAAAGAATTCGATAAAGATAAAATGGTTGTTTATTCAGGTTTAACTTCGGAAGGGCTATCAACGGTAAATGCAGCGGAAAAAATTCTTGATCTGATTAAAAAAGATACCAAGACCAACTTATCAGATTTTCGTTTTTTCGATATTCAAACGTCTAAGGGTTATCCTGTAATGTCCGAAAATCAGGTGACAATAACTGAAATCACAACCGATGAAAATGGTTTAGCGCACTTTATTCCAAATACAGAATTATCAGAACTGCCGGAAGGGTTCTTTACGGATTTTCCGGTGTGAAACCCGCGAAAATTTGCAGACTCCAAATTTCGAATGTGTCAAAGGGTTTTGACTTCGTTCACCGTTTTGAATATTTACTCATGTACTGATTTATCAAAACCAGGTAAAAGTTTATAAGTATTTGATCCGATTTGATAACTAATCGTAGTACCAAACTTTGAACCAGTCTCCGAAAAAATCATGTCTATCGATTCGTGATGATAAACAGTACTCCCTGTTTCCATGCCAATGTCAAAGGTAATTGTGTCACCCTGTTTCAAATTAAAAAGAGATAGCGGGTACGCGGCTAAAATATAGTCAAACCCCGGACCACCGGCAACAAGTCCTGCGCCGGTATAGATCTTATAAATCGTTTCCATGTGTTCATCATATCCTGTGGGAGAAATCATAGAGCTGACACTCAACCATGGTTTTTCAGAAATTTTCCACTGGTTACCCTCCATTCTGACAAACCAAATATTTGCATCGATATCTGCCGAATCGGGTTTACCTTCTTTATTTGTGAACTTTAGGTTATCTACTTTTAAAGTTGTTGCTCGTATAGTATCCCCGTTATAGGTAACTACTTTTAGGGGAAACTTATCCCAGACTTGAAACTTAAAATAGAGATAATTGACATCCGCACCCATATTTACACTTCTATAATCTGTCCAACCCAAAGGATAAGGATGAGGATTATCTTGCCTACCATCCGGCTGGAATGAATTGGATCCGAAATCATACCAATCATTTTGCGGGTCGTCAATTTTTACACCTTTAGATAAGGCCAAATTTGCAGCCGCAAGTTGTGCGTCAGTAAAGGGTCTGGCAAGTCCGTCTTTTCCTCCATCAACCGGAGTCCCTTCTTTTGTTTGTCGTGCAATATCGTGTTGATGGCCACTCCAGGCGGCAAAACCAATAATAAATAGGCCAACAGTCACGACTCCCAGAAGAACCCACCTAAACCATTTCCAAACTTTCATTGCAATATTAATTCAGTATATACAATTGTGAAGATTTCGAATGTGTCAAATATAAAAATCTAGCTTTTGGACCTTTGAATATTTTCCAGGGCCTGTTTCATATTTTTCAAGTTGTCGTCTGAACATGACAGCGCATAAATCACCAATTGCCTGGCAATTTCGTTTGATTCATATTCTTTATCTGCGTCCTTTTTTATATAAATTTCTAACTTGGGTTTACATAATATCTCCGCCAAATCTCTCCTTGATTCAACAGGTTTTTTTAAAACCATACCGACCAATCTTATTAAACTGCGCTGTCTTTCGTCATCTAAATTTATTGACTTAAACATCTCGGACCATTCTTCAACCGGATAATCAGGTTGAAAAACAGCATCAAAATCTATCCCCGAAGGAGAATTTGAAACATTAATATAATGCCTGAGTGATTCCAGAAATTTCACAGTAGGAATATTCTAGCACAATACAGATTTCTCAAAGGCCAAATTGATGATATTATTCGTACCGGAGAGCTTCGATGGGTTGAAGATTGGCGGCTTTACGCGCCGGATACCAGCCAAAGATAATTCCAATGGCACCCGAAACCCCGATTGCCAGAGCAATCGAACCTAAAGCAATAGTAAACGGCAAATTGATTATCCTGGAGATCACAAACGAAAGTAAAATCCCAACCAGCATTCCCAAGATTCCCCCAACAAATGTCAGGATTATAGATTCAATCAAAAACTGAGCGATAATATCTTTTTTCTTGGCGCCAAGTGCTTTTCTAAGTCCTATCTCGCGGGTTCTTTCGGTAACCGTAACAAGCATGATGTTCATGATCCCGATTCCCCCAACAATTAAGGAAATTGCGGCTATGCCGGAAAGAAGTGCAGTAAAAGTTCCCGTAACACTACTGGCTGTATTTAAAATGTCATTCTGGGAAAAGATTGAAAAATCGGCTTGAGACGGAGAAGAAATTTTATGCCTGTCCAAAAGGACATATCCGATTTCATCCTCGGCAGCCGTCATAACTTTGGCGCTTTTTGCCTCGACTGCAATTGAGGATAAACTTGTAGCCCCGAAGAGTGTCTTCATTGCGGTTGAAAGAGGCACGTAAATAACGTCATCCGCGTTTCCAAAGCCGGTTCCACCTTTACTGGTTGTAACGCCAATGATTCTAAAGGATTGTCCCGAGATTCTTATCGATTGCCCCACCGGATCAACTCCTGTAGCAAAAAGATCTGAGGCGGTTGTGGGACCAATTACGGCTAGCTTAGCCTGTCTTGCATCATCGCTATCGGAAATAAACTGACCTTCCGAAACACTGATTTTATGAATAGTGGCATAAATTGCTGTCACACCGGTAATGGAGGTATTAGTGTTATTGCTTCCGGCCGTAACCTGCGCACGCCGTGAATATTCGGCAGAAACTCCAGAAACATCCGTTACACTCGGAGAAGAGGCAATCGCTTTGGCGTCATCTAAAGTTAAAGTAGTAGCACTCCCCGCCCCTCCCTGAATAAATCCTCCGCGCTGACTCCCCGGAGAAACGGTTAGAAGATTAGCGCCCAGTGATTCAATTTGATTGGTAACAGCCGCCTGGGAACTTTGACCTAAGGAAACAAGTGCTATAACACTTCCGATTCCAATGATGATTCCAAGCATGGCCAAACCCGTCCTCAGTTTATTTATACTTAGAGTTCTAAACGCTTCGTCAACAATTTCTCTGTAATCCATATTTATATAATTAGCCGCTGTCTATGCTCTACTGCGTCCTTAATAATTTTCCCGTCTTTAACATGAATAATTCTTTTGGCATGTTCGGCAATGTCGGGTTCATGGGTAATCATAATTATTGTGTGTCCTTCCTTGTTTAACTTTTGAAAAATTGCCATAATTTCCTCCGCCTGGCTACTGGCAATATTTCCGGTTGGTTCATCGGCCAAAATTATGGCGGGGTTTAGGACCAATGCACGTGCTATAGCAACTCTTTGTTGTTGACCTCCAGAAAGTTGAGATGAAGTGTGGTCCATCCTGTCGGCAAGTCCGACCATTTTTAAATATTTTTCGGCAAGAGGAATCCTCTGACCTTTAGGGGTGGAATCATACATCATTGGTATCATCACATTTTTAAGTGCTGAGGTTCTGGGAAGTAAATTAAATGCCTGAAAAACAAAACCTATTTTTTTATTTCTTATTTCGGCCAACTCATCATCATTCAGATTTTCAACATTTTGGCCATCCAAAATATATTTCCCTGAAGTCGGTGTATCTAAAGCTCCCAGAATGTGCATAAGAGTCGACTTGCCTGAGCCGGATGGACCCATTATTGCCACAAATTCGCCTTTGCCGATATCAAAAGAGACACCATCGAGAGCTACGGTTTCCACCTCACCTGTATTGTAGATTTTGCTAACGTGAGAAACTGAAATAATTGGTGACATGGGCCTTAATTTCCCCTTCCTGTGGTTGCTCCTGTTCTTACAACTGCTCCGCCCCCACCACCAAAACCTCTAAGTGAGCTTGAAAATACCGAGGTACCGGTTGATGAAGTTGTTGTAGTTTTAGAAGTAGTTCCGGTAATTACTGCCTGTCCCTCAGTCAAACCAGATGTGATAACTGTATCTGTGTCATCTGAAATTCCGGTTTCAACTACAACATCAACTTCTTTTCCGCCAATCAAAGTCTTGGCATAAGTCGAACCATTTTGAGTAATAAGGGAAGCCGAAGGGACATAAAGGGCATCTATGGCAGTAGATGTAATAATATCTGCCGTCGCGGCCATGTTGGGTAAAATCTGATCGGACCCGCTATCAAGTTTAATATTCACCCCGTAGCTTGTAACGTTACTGGTGACTGTTCCTATTCTGTCAACCGTGGCTACAACTCCGGTGAAGGTTTTATCCGTAATCGAGTCAAAAGTAATGGTCGCCTTTTGTCCGATTTTGACATTCGGAACATCTGTTTCTCCCAGTGTGACATTAACAATCGGTGTTGCCTCATTTTTAATAACTGCGATCCTTTGTGATGAAACTGCCCCCGTTGTCGAATTTGTGCTTGCCGTAATAACCATACCTTCTACTAAATTAATATCGGCAATTGTTCCGGTATAAGGAGCGGTAATTGTCGGGGATGAGAGTTGTAAATTAATAGCAGCATTACTAAGGGAGACCTTGGCTTGCGATAAGGTTGTTTGCTGATTAAGAAAAGAGGCTTGTGCCGAAAGCCAGGCGTCATCTTCCTCAATATAAGTCGGATCTGTAATGTCTAATGTTCGGGCTACAGCATCATTCATAAATTTTTGATTGGCAACATATTCGGCTGCTTGCATACTGTAATATGCGTTATTGGCCGAAACCAATCCGCTTTGGGCTGAATAATAACTGCCAAGAGCCTGTGCATATTGCAGCTGACCCGAAGTGTCCATTGTAATATCAGCGATTTTTTGACCTTTAACCACCTGATCACCGTCTTTTACATAAACCTTAGTCACAATTCCTGAAGTATCTGTGCTTATAGGAAGAACACTGGTCGAAATTGCTTTACCTGAAGCGCTGATAGTAGAAACCACCGTTCCTTTCTGAACAGTTGATGTTTGGTACTGAACTTTGCCCGTGCTTGCCGATCTGATTTTCCAAATTCCGAAAATTAGAATCGCCAGAACAATGGCCGCTCCAATCAGCCTCTTTTTATCTGCACGAAGCCACCCCCAAAAAGCCTTCAGCTTCGAGATAATTTTCTGCCAAATATTTAATTCAACCTCAACTTTTGCCATAAAGAAATATAACTAAGTATATCCCACCGCTCATTTTGAGTCCACATACTTAGAAGCAGCTGAAAATACTCTAGGTTCCGAGATAAAAGTGCTAAAATGTGCAAGAAATGAAAAACGAGCACCTACATGAGCAGGGACAGGGAAAATCCTGGATCGGTTCATTTATTGCTTCGGCAATTGATCAAGAGTTACTAACAAAACAACCGAAAGATCATTCGGGCCGTGGTGGCCACTGTGTAAATCTTAGAGATATGATTATTGCTCCACTTGTATTAGAAAAAATACCCGATGAGATTCTTGACCATTTAAGAATTGATTTCATATCACCCAAGGAAAATAATTTCACAATAGGTGTCAACAAAGACCTTGATCATATCAGAGAGACGCTTATCGCTGAATTCGGAGAAGAAGTGGTAGGAAGACTTAAACTTTCGATCAGCGACGAAAAAGTCCGGACCCTGTTACATTAACCAAGTTTTTTAAGTTACGGGGATTTGAACAGAAAAAGTGGTCCCCTGACCTAGTTTACTGTCAACTTTAATTTTTCCTCCAAGCTTATCCACTATTGATTTGGCAATAGAAAGACCGAGTCCGTAACCGTCCACTTTCTCTTTTGAACGTGAGGACTCACCCCTATAAAACCTATCGAAAATATGAGGGATATCGGCCTCAGGTATTCCGATTCCGAAATCTTTAACTTCGAGTATTCCCCCATTTTTAGTTTTAACCTCCACACTTTTATTTTTTCCAGAATATTTAACCGCGTTTTCAATTAAAATCTTTGAAAGCTCAGTTAAAGAATCTTCAGTTCCATAAACTACGGTTTTTTTCAATTTGGAGGTAATTTTAATTCCTTTTTTCCGTGCGATAGGTCCGATTTGTCCAATCACGCGACCGGCAACTTCAGCTAAATTAATTTTTTTAATCTCTAGTTCCAGATCGGAGTTTTCGTATCGATTAAGTTCTAGCAAATAATTTGAAAGGCGTTGCATACTGTTTACATCTTCAAGGTTGCTCGTCAGAAGTTTTTTAACATCAGTTAGGTTCATTGTTCTATCTCTCAGAGCAACTTCTATTTCAGTTTTGAGTGATGTCAACGGTGTACGCAGTTCGTGTGAAGCATTACTGACAAACTCTTTTTGTTCCTTAACCATTTCAGAAATCGGATCCAAAGTAAGTCCGGCCAAAAAATACCCTCCGAGACCGGAAATAACCAATATTGAAAGGTTTATAAGCCCCAAGGATGAAATAATTCGAAGTCTTGCTGCCTCGACAGTTTCTTCGTTAGGAGATTGCGATTCCGGCGGAATGGGAAGGCCGTTTTGTGTCAGAAAATTACTGATTGTGTCCACTCTCGCCTGCCTGGCTTTCTGCACATTGCCGATTCTGACAAGTTCATTGTTTACACCGGCATAAATCGCCACGGAAAAGCTTAGGCTTATGGCCATAATAATAAGAAGATACCAGCCGGTTAATTTTAAGCGGGCTTCGTGAAACATAGTTATCCTATTTTACAATCGGCGTCACCGCCGAGTGCCAAGATTAGAATCTTATTCTATCTTATATCCAAACCCCCTTACAGTTTTAATTACATCCCCACCTATTTTATCGCGAAGATATCCGATAAATACTTCCACGGTATTGGGTAAAATATCACTTTCGTAATCCCAGACGTGAGCAATAATATTTTCTTTAGAGACAACTTTACCGGCATTTCTCATCAGGTACTCCAAGAGGGCAAACTCTTTACGGGAGAGTTCGATACTCTTGCCGCCCTTTTTAACATCAAAGGTGTTTGTATTTAATGTCAGGTCACTAGTTTTTAATTCTTCGCTATTACTTACTCTGGGCCTTCTCGCAAGAGCTTTGACCCTTGCCAAAAGTTCTTCAAAGGCGAAAGGTTTAACCAAATAATCATCCGCCCCGCTATTTAAACCACCAACTTTATCTGCAAGTTCACCCCTGGCTGTAAGCATTAGAATTGGTGTGTGATTCTCTTCGGCACGGAGTTTCTTGCAAATTTCCATACCGTCCATTTTCGGAAGCATGAGATCCAAAACTATTACGTCATAATCTTCAGAAGAAGCCATGTCATATCCATCTTCTCCGTCATAAGCAACGTCGGTTGCCCAAGTTTCCTGTTCAAATCCCCGCTTTATGGAGTTGGCAATTTTGTGTTCATCCTCAACTACTAAGATTTTCATCCTGAAGCTATATTATACGCTTTTAGCTGAAAATTGGCTGAAAGAGGTTTTTCGTATTGATTTTGATTTGATTATCCCCCAAAATCTTCTGGTGACAAAATACAAAGAATACTTTGACAAGATGGTTTCGGAAAATAAAGGCGCTTTCGATGATTTCACGAGGGCACATTTCGAATATTCAATTGATCAGGATAAATATCAGGAAAAATTTAACAAAGAGGGAGAAAAAATTAACATAATTATTCATGAATATGAGGACAGACTTTGTAAACACTCTGAGGGCGCCGGATTTGGAAAATACACCAGTAACCTTGCCGAGAAATTTCAAGACGAAGTGCGGAGCCACTTCCCCTTAATTGACCACGTCGGAATTGTTCTAAGTAAGACTTCGGCTAGTGCCGTTAACAAATTCTCCCTGAAGAAAATTAATCTCTAAAGCGCCAGAAGGATCGCCCCAATAATAGCGGCCCCTCCAATCCCTGCACCTAAAATTGTGGGCCAGTCGGTTCCTGTAACAGGAATCGGACGTGGTGTTCTTTGAACAATCGGCGTTGCCGAAGCTGTCGCCGTAAAAGTCGGTGTCGCAGAAACAGTTGCCGAGGCGGTTGCGGTGGCTGTAGCAGTAGCTGTAGCAGTGGCGGTGGGAGTTGGCGTCGGTGAAGGAGTTGTACACAAACTTACATCTGTTGTCCATGAAGCACCAAGTGAAGGGCAGCAAAAGCTCTGTGTTCCACATGCGGCAACTTGTCCGACATTCCCAATATTTGAACAGCTCATTTCCTGGGGTGTTCCGTCAGCGTTTGGTGAATTACAACTCCTAAGTAAATCCTGCTGTCCCGGAACAGGACACTGTTGAACTCCGGGGCAAAGACTCGCTGCAGCTTTTTCTTGAATCGTTTGCTGCTGTTTGACAAGAAACACTCCCGCAACAACACTTAGAACCAAAAACAAAAAGATAGAAACCGTAATAATAATTGTTTTTGTACTGATCTTCCCCGATTTTTTACTGGTAACTGTTTCAAACGGAGAAACGGCAGGGCTCTGGTTCGGCATGTGATTAATTATATTGTATAAGGCGAGTGTCTTACAACTCCTCAATCATTTTTGGAGTAATTTCAGCAAAACTCTCAACCACACAATCTGCACCGGAAAGGTCCTTTTGGTCTTCTTCCTCACTCAAAATAGCAACCACTTTCATTCCGGCTCTGTGTGCGGCCTCTACACCGGACGGGGAATCCTCTATTACCAAACAATTTTCCTCTTTTTCTTCCAATTTTTCGGCTGTAATCAATAAAATATCAGGGTCAGGTTTCTGGTTCATCACCTCTTCACCGGTTGTGAGAACATCAAAAAAATCTTTGATTCCCAAATTTTCCATTATTCTATCAGCAATTGACCAATTGGTAGATGTAGCTAAAGCAGTCTTCACACCACTGTCTTTTAAATTTTCTATGAACTCAGTAACTCCCGGTTTTAAAGATACGGAATCAAGATGATTAAGATAGTTGTTGTAAGTCAAAGTTTCCAATGAACCTAAATCTTTATCCGTCTTTATGTTTAATTTATTAATTAAAATTTCCCAACTCTTTTTAAGAGAGACCCCGGTTGTTTCGGGGTGTTTGTCGAGAGATTCATAGCCCAAACTTTTTAAGACATCGGTGAATGCCATCCCCCATTCGTTTTCGCTATCGACGACGGTGCCGTCAAAATCAAAAATAACAGCGGAGATTTTCATAATATTTCGTTATTTGAGAGGTTTATCTGAGATGTTAAAACCAAGTTCTTGAATCTGATTTCTAATTTTGTCTGCTTCCTCATATTTCCCCTCTTTTCTTAGTTTTTCCCTTTGATCGATTAGGGTTTGGATATTGTCCGGAATTTGGTTCTTGGAATTTGGAATTTCGGATAATTTTAGTCCGAGAATTTCATCAAAGCTCATGGCTAAATCGTATTTATCCTCACTTGGGATATTGCTTTTTAACATATCCCAAAGAACAGCCAGAGCTTTTGGAGTACTAAGATCATCGCTCAATGCTTCCAAAAATCGGTCACGATAGTCATTTACTTTTTCTTCTTTTTCTTCCGACAAGACAGTCCTATCAACGTTTGTTTTGAGAGAACTAACTTGATTCCTTAGTCTTTCTAATCCGTTTTGCGCGGCTTGCAAAGAATCCCAAGTAAAGTTCATTGTTTCGCGATAATTTGCTCCCAAAAACAAATATCTGAGGGCTATTGGATCAAAACCTTTTTTGATAACATCGTCAATCGTGTAAAAATTTCCCAAAGACTTGCTCATCTTTTTGCCATCGACCATCAAAAAAGCGGTGTGCAACCAATATTTAACCAGGGGTTTTTTACCTGATGCAGATTCCATCTGCGCAATTTCGGCCTCGTGGTGTGGAATAATAAGATCAACTGCCCCTCCGTGGATGTCATATTGCGGACCGAAAAAGTTTTGGGTAATTGCAGTATCTTCTATGTGCCACCCAGGCCGACCCTCCCCTATTTCTGTTTTCCAAGAAGGTTCATCCGGTTTAGAAAATTTCCACAAACAAAAATCATTCCAGCCTCTTTTTTGTGTGTTTTCATCTATACGTGATATTGAATCCTCCTGTTTAAGCTCTGTTCTACCGGAAAGTTTTCCGTAGTTTGGAAACTTCGATATTTCAAAATATATGCCGTCATCGATTGTATAGGCATATCCTTTTTCCATTAGAGTTTTTACCTGCTTAACAATTTGTTCAATGTAATCTGTTGCACGGGCGTATTTTGTAACGGAAATATTATTGAGTTTCCCCATATTCTCCATATAGATGCCTTCATATTTTGTAGTAAGTTCCTTCCAATCAATTCCGAGCTCACTAGATCTATTCAATATTTTGTCATCGATGTCGGTAATATTTTGAAGGTAAAAGACAACAAACCCCGAGTACCTCAGGAACCTCACAAGGAAATCAAATTGTGTATATGTTTTTGCGTTACCGATATGTGGATAGTCATAAACCGTCGGGCCGCAAACAAAAAGATTAACCTTTTTGTCGTTAATAGGTTCAAACTTTTCCTTTTTACGGGTTAGTGTGTTGGTTAAATAAATGTCAGCCACGGTCTAATTGTAAATTGATAAAGGATAAAAGTAAATCAGCCTGAAGGGGATACCGGTTTTTCCACACGCGTTTGTTGTTTTTCCGCTTCCGCTTTTTGACCTCTGTGCTGTCCTGCTCCAATTCTACGACCTGGTTTTGCGACAGCCATCTGGACATCTCCCTGTGACTCATTATATGCGGCCTGCTGTTTTTGATACTTAACCGCTTCCATCTGAGCTTTGAGAACCTGCTTTTGCTCCATAGAAAGTTCGGGATAATCTTCAAGAGGAACCTCTACCCCCTGGGATATTTTTGCCTGAAGATCTTTGAATGTATCCTGTTTATGAATATCTTTGAGTTCCTGATCAAGTGCCTCCATTCTTCGGGAGGATTTCATTTTGTCTTGGACTTTTTGTTGATCTATTTGGGCATTAT
>Ga0182021_10002124_pt1 | contig 23093 bp, 22 predicted proteins | sample 612E3MmetaG_FD_120493 | JGI IMG/M metagenome (GOLD analysis project Ga0182021, IMG submission 120493) | Permafrost microbial communities from Stordalen Mire, Sweden - 612E3M metaG (Illumina Assembly) | ecosystem: Environmental > Terrestrial > Soil > Wetlands > Permafrost | place: Sweden... | reverse complement strand
GCGAGGACATGGTCGCCCCCTCCGCAGAGAGGATCTGGTCCTGCGGGAAGAACGGAGTCGCCGAAGGTTGATCGCGGCGGTGGTGGGAGAGGCGGGCGGCGCTGACCGTCCGCTCTGTTATGCAGCTCCGCCCAGGAAGTCTTTTTTCCGCTTCACAATCTGCGTCGCACGCCAGTTGTAGACGGTGAAAAGCTGGGGCGTCGCCGAAGTCTGGACGTAGTACCTGTCCCCTGCAGTCGTCTTGTACAGCCGGATCTGCGTCCCCGCCGCTTCAATCTGGACAGTCAGGGGAGGCATCGCGGAGACCGTGCTGTCGACAAAATCGTCCGCCTGCAGATTCGACAACGCGCCGGTAAAGCTCTTCACGGCGTCGTTCTTCACAACGTCGTCGCCGATCTTCCAGACGCTGTCCTGCCTCGAAAGAACGACGGCGGTATCGCCGAACCTGAGCGTCACCTCACCGATCGCATCCTGGTCCGTTTTGAATATGGTCTTGTCCCTCCATTCGCTCGGGCGCCGGGAGAACGTCGAGGAAAACATCCCCGTTGCCAGATAGACGTCGTTGGAGCCCTCGCGGCGCACGTATGTCTCCGTATACGAAGGGCTGGGCTTCCCTATCCAGAATGCCGTCTTCTCCGCGCCGTGTTCGAATATCCGCACAATCGTCCCCGAGGAATCCACCTGGAAGAGCCCCTGTTTCTGCGGGTTTGACGAAACAAGCTCCCTGATCTCCATCCGCTTCCCGCTTGAGAGCGCGGAGGCGACCGTCGCATCGTCCGCCCGGTAGTGGACGGGCGCCGTCAGCATCCAGACTCCCCCTTCGCGTTCTATGGACGCGGGACCGTTCGCCGAGTGGATCTCGATCTTATCGACCGCCGCGGAATCGAAGTCCACGAGCATTTTTCCGGACGACTCGGGAGCGCTCGATTCCCCCGGCCTCTGCATGACGAGGTACGCGACGACGACGAGTGCCGCAAGCACTCCTGTGAGTATCCAAGTGTTCTTTGTCATGATCCTGTATGCTCCGCTTCTTATGCGCCTTCCATAGCTTTTTTCCTCGCCTTTCTCATCCTCCAGCGGAAGAGCCCGTAGCCGATGACAAGGAGCGGGGGGAGGCCCATGTCAGTGTACTTCACGATCTTCTTTGTGGAATCGACGACGGGATCGAGCGGCGGATTGACCGCCTCTTTCGTCCGGATCGTGATAAGCCCGGCGTCGTCCACCATGTAGTCGATCATGTTGGCGAAAAACGTCACGTTGTCTCTGTTTCCGCCGATATACTCGTCGCGTGCAAAATCCCCGTCCCCCACAAGGACGATCCGCGTATCGGGACTTGTCTCGAGGGGAGACGCGGGAAGCGGCAGCGCCCCCGCGGACGTATCGGGCGGGACCGGTCTCCCTTTATACAGGCTCGTGAAATGCCCCTGAACGATTGCCGCCAGCGGGATCCCCGACTCCTCAAAATCCGACCGCTGGTAGTGCTGGAGCGGGTCGTACATGAACATCCCGGTCAGCCGCCCGCTCTGCTTTGACGATCGCATCAGGATCTCCCCCGTGAGCCCGAGCGAGCCCACGCGGTCGGTGTCGACGGAGCTGGCAAAGAAGAGTATGACTCCCTGCAGGTCCTTCACCATCGCGTTCCCCTTGCTGAAGTTGCTCACAAGCGGGAGGTAGGGGAACGGGACCTGCGACTGCATGGAGAATCCCGCCTGCTGCTGGACGAGGCTGATGTTCGCACACTGCGCGTCGCGGACAAGGTCTCCGTTCAGTCGCAGGCCGTACGCCGCCAGCATGTCGTCGATGTGGATGTCGATCGGTCTCCCGTACTGTTTCTGAAGCGTGGCGTCCACTTTGTTCAGGAGGAATGCGACGCGTCCCCCCCTCATGACGTACTGGTCGATCTGGAACTTCTGGGGCTCCGTGAGTGCCGTGGAAGGAGCCATCACGACCAGTGCCGTCACATCCTGCGGCACCGGTTCCGATTTGCTCACGTCCACCGTCGTGAACTGGTACTGCTTCTGCATCGGCTCCTGCGCGCCCCTCATCTCGCTCAGGGGCGGTTCTCCCTGCCCGGTGAGGAATCCGATCTTGTTCTGCGTCTTTGAGGTCAGCCGCTTGATCGTTGTGCTGATTTCGTATTCCAGCGTCGAGAGATTCTGGACGACCGGGATGACCTCTTTCTTGTCCTCGTACAGGAGGACCATCCCCATGTAGGCCCGCTGCACCTGCGCCTTGTCCTCCTTGATCACCTGCACCTGCAGGGGGGCGATCCCCTGCTGCTGAGCGTCCATCTCCCCCTTTTCGCCGCTCGGGTCGATGAACTCGAACTGGAAATTCCCCCGCGCATACGCCCTGTAGTCGTTCAGCTCGTCGAGGAGTGCCCGGCGGTTGTTGTTGTACGGCGAGGGGAGGTCCTCGGTGAAATACGCGCGGACCGTCACTTTGTCGTCGAGGTTCCTGACGAGGGACTTGCTGGCTTCGGACAGAGTGAACTGGCTGTTCCGCGTCATGTCGAACCGTCCGAATATCCGGATCGAGATGATGTTGAGCGCGATGAGGATGGCCAGGACGATGCCGGCCCGGATGAGCGTCTCTGACTTGAGCGATTTCTGTGTCATGGCATCCTCACCATTTTCGCCGTTCGAGTGAGGCGGTCGCCATCAGGAGGGCGAACCCGAGAATGCTGCCGAAATAGACGATGTCCCGCGAGTCGATCACTCCCCGCGCGATGCTCGAGAAGTGGTAGTCGATCCCCATGTACTCCACGACCGGCGCGAGGAAACCGGGGACGTACAGGAGCACCTTGTCCGCCAGGAAGAACGCAAGGACGATGACAAGGCCGATGAGGAACGCCACGATCTGGTTCTCCGTGAGGCTTGATGCGAATATGCCGATCGCGATGTACACCCCTCCCGTCAGCATGAGTCCGATGTACCCCGCGACGACGGGGCCGAGATCGGGGTTCCCGAGTATCATGAGCGTCACGAGCCAGATCAGCGTGGGGGCGAGCGTCGCGGCAAGGAGCGTCCAGGCGGCGAGGAACTTTCCGAGGACGATTTCGGCGTCCCGGACCGGCTTCGTCGTCAGGAGCTCGAGCGTGCCGGATTTCTTCTCTTCCGCGAGAAGCCGCATCGTCACGGCGGGGACGAAGAACAGGAAGACGAGCGGCACAAGCTCGAAGACGATCCGCATCGACGCGATGTTGATGAGGAAGAGATTATTGGAAAAATACCACCCCACGATCGCGAGGAACACGACAATGACGACGTACGCCACCGCGGAATTGAAGTACGACCTGATCTCGCGGCGGTAAATGGGGCCGACGTTGGAAAGGGAGAGTGCTGCCATGGTTTCCTGGCTTATGCTGTCGTGAGTTTATGGAACACTTCTTCGAGAGTTGTAATGCGGCGGTGCATCTCCAGCACGACCCATCCCTCCGCGACGGCGAGCCGGAAGAGCGACTCCCGGATGTCGTTCCCCTTGTCGGCGTGCACTTCAAACGTGCTCATGCCGCCGTTCTGTGTGAGGAGCGAGACGCCGGTGACGTGTTCGACGCTCTTGAGCTTCGGCGCGACCGCGCCGGCGGGGTCTCCCGGGCCGGCCCGCAGCTCGACGGTGATCGTGTCCGCCCCCTGGAACTCCTGCTGGAGCTGCGAGGGCGTTCCGTTGGCGACGATCTTCCCTTCGTGGATGATGAGGACCCGGTTGCATGTGGCCTGGACCTCGGAGAGTATGTGCGTGGAGAGTATGACGGTCTTTGCCGCGCCGAGCTTCCTGATCAGTTCGCGGATCTCGGCGATCTGGTTCGGATCCAGGCCGCTTGTCGGTTCGTCGAGTATGAGGACTTCGGGGTCGTGTATCATCGACTGCGCGAGGCCGACCCTCTGCCTGTATCCCTTGGACATCTCCCCGATGTCCTTGTGGCGGACGTCCTCGAGGCCGCAGACGTGCACCATCTCCTTGATCCGGTGCTGGACCACGCCTCCCCGGAGCCCGTGAAGCTGCGCGGAATATTCGAGGTAGTCGAGCACATTCATATCCATGTAGAGCGGATTCATCTCCGGGAGGTACCCGATCTTCCTCCGCACCTCGAGCGATTGCGCGGCGGTGTCAAGCCCGTCCACCGCCACGGTGCCGCTGGTGGGGGGCATATAACAGGTGATGATCTTCATCGTCGTGGTCTTTCCCGCGCCGTTGGGGCCCAGGAAACCGAGGATCTCGCCGGTCTTCACATCGAACGAAATATCGTCGATGGCCGCGGTATCCCCATACATCTTCACGAGATTGCGTACGGCTATGGACATGGTGTGCTGTTGGTTATGTTACAGTGACTGACGGGCCGGGTCAAATATGAAGAAATAAATCTAGTGAAGAGTTAAAAAAAAATCAAGCGGAGGGACTGCTGCTTTTCAGCAGGCCCGACGTGGCGCCGTTCTTAGGCGCCAACGCAGGTCAGGCCGCTCTTAGGCGCCATGGAGGCCGCCGCTCTTAGGCGCCATGGAGGCCACCGCTCTCAGGCGCCAACGGCCGGTTTCCGCGGCACGATGATCCACGCGAGGATGTACCCGATGAAGAACGGGATGATGCCGGTGATGATCCCGAGAACGACGGTCACGAGCCTGACGATCGTTGGATCGACGTCTATGTATTCGGCAATGCCGCCGCAGACCCCGGCGATTTTTCTGTCTGTGTCAGAGAGTGTAAGCCGCTTCATGATTGGACCGTTTCAAATGTGAGCCGGTTCACGGGAGGTCCCGCATTGAGGTTGAACGCGAAATTGACGAACTTGTTGCACATTGGTGAGGAGAAACGGGATGCAGTTCCGCAAACAGATTATCGTCATCGGCGACAGGATCCTTCTGCAGCTTGACGACGGCCAGGATAAGACAAAATCGGGGCTCTATCTCCCCGCCTCCGTTCGGGAGAAGGAGAAAGTCGCCATGGGACGTGTCGTCAGGGTCGGTCCCGGATATCCCATCCCGAACCCGAATTACACGGAGGATGAGCCCTGGTCCGCACAGAAGGACCCCATGCGGTACATCCCCCTCCAGGCAAAGGAGGGGGACTATGCGATATTCCTTCGCGAGCAGGGGGTGGAGGTGGAGTTTGAAGAGAACAAATACCTCATCGTCCCCCAGTCCGCCGTTCTTGTGATCGTCAGGGACGAGCTGAGCGAGGTCTGACGCCAGGTACCCCGTTGCCGCCCCGGCAGGGGCGGCAACGGGGCCGGTCTCAGGCCACAGTGATTTCTTTTGCGAGATAGACGTCCTGGATCGCGTTGAGGAGTGCCGCGCCGTCCTTCATCGGCTTCTGGAACGCCTTCCGTCCGGAGATCAGGCCCGTTCCCCCCGCGCGCTTGTTGATGACCGCCGTCTTCACCGCTTCTGCAAGGTCGTTCTCGCCGGATGCCCCGCCCGAATTGATGAGTCCCGCCCGTCCCATGTAACAGTTGGCCACCTGGTACCGTGTGAGATCGATCGGATGGTCGGTCGTGAGCTCGGTGTAGACCTTCTTGCTCGTCTTCCCGAAATTGAGCGCGGTGTACCCGCCGTTGTTCTCGGGGAGCTTCTGCTTGATGATGTCGGCTTCGATCGTCACGCCAAGGTGGTTTGCCTGCCCGGTGAGGTCCGCGGAGACGTGGTAATCCTTCTCCTTGGTCTTGAACGCCGCGTTGCGCATGTAGCACCAGAGGATTGTCGCAAGGCCCATTTCGTGCGCGCGCTTGAACGCCCCGGCAACTTCCTGTATCTGGCGCTTGGATTCCTCGGACCCGAAATAGATCGTCGCCCCGACCGCCACGGCGCCCATCTCGAACGCCGTCTCCACGTCTCCGAACATGATCTGGTCGTACGTGTTCGGGTAGGAGAGGAATTCGTTGTGGTTGATTTTCACGATGAACGGGATCTTGTGCGCGTATTTCCGTGCGACGGATCCGAGCACCCCGAACGTCGACGCGACCGCGTTGCATCCCCCCTCCATGGCAAGCTTCACGATGTTCTCGGGATCGAAATAGGCGGGGTTCGGAGCGAACGACGCCCCGGCGGAGTGTTCAATGCCCTGGTCAACCGGGAGTATGGACAGGTATCCCGTCCCGGCAAGCCTCCCGTGGTTGAAGAGCTGTGCAAGGCTCTTCAGGACGGGGGTCTTCCGGTCCGAGCCGATATAAATCCGGTCCAGAAAATCCGGGCCGGGGACGTGGAGCATATCTTTTGCGATTGTTTTGCACTGGTGGTCAAGGAGATTCCTGGCGTCAGGTCCCAAAAGCTGTTCTATTTCTCGAATTTGCATTTGTTGCTCTCCTTCCGATTGAATGTGGGCTTTTCCCGAACCAAATATACCCAAATCCCGCACAACCCACAACGGTAGAAATTCCCTGCACTGGTTACAATTTGTCTCAAAAAGGACAGCCGTGTAGAGGAACATGTACACACTTGCTTCAGATTCGCCTTTTTTTCAAAGAGAACCTTTCTGGCATGAAATTCGTATATGAATCAGCGGAAGGGACAATAAACCGGAGTGGAGGCACCCATGAAAATCCAGTATAGGTTCGCGAAACTCTCGAGAGACGAGCGGGAGCTCCTGGAGATGGTGCTGCTGGAGGAGATGGATATGCAGCGCTGGTTCACGGTAGCGTACAGCACGGCAGTCGGCCGGGAGCTGTTCCTGTCCCTCAATTGATGAATGGCGATTGGAATCTGATCCGATGAAAACATTGGCGATAACGGCTCTGATGGCGACGCTCGTGGCGATTCCCCTGATTATCCACAGGCACAGGACGGCGACGGCTTCCGGGGCCGAAGGAGTGCGGACTGATGACCCCCGGAGATACGACCTTTTTGATTTTGTAAGCTGAGCATCTGCTCTTCCGCGGGGCCGTCCATTGGTGGGAATGGACGTCCTCGTTCGGGTGACGGGGGATACGCTGGTGGGTCGTATCCCCCGTCCCATTTTAATCCGTGCTCTTCGGATTAATCCCGCCTTCTTTGGCGGGATGTGCGTTCACCCGTTCCTGCAGTTTTTGCCCCCGAAACCCCGAAAAAATCCCTTGCTATTGTTGGGTCCGTGTTTTATCTTGCTGTGCAAACTACAGTACACCGTTTTTGCACTTTTAATGGTTCCGTTGGTTCGGAGGGTCTCCTCTGGAACGGACAGCAAGCGCTCGTAACAGCGGTGATAGTTGAGGGACAACACCCGCTACCCGACCTGTTGGCTATTAAGAGGCAATAAATCAGGTGCCCCCTGCGGGGCGGCTTTGCCGTACGATTCCAGTAACGTCTCTACGAAAGGAGATTCCCATGGAAAAGGGAGTCGTGAAATGGTTCAACGGAGCCAAGGGCTTTGGATTCATACAGCGCGAATCGGGCGAGGACGTGTTTGTTCACTATAAGGCGATCGTCGGCGAAGGCTACAAGACGCTGAACGAAGGTGACAAAGTCCAGTTCGATGTAGAGAAGGGGCCCAAGGGTTTGCAGGCGTCGAACGTCACCAAGATATGACGTGAACGCTGCACCACGGTACCGGCCCCGGCGCAATTGCCGGGGCTTTCTTTTTTTCACTTGATGTAATCAGAAGGGACTGTGCATGACTGGTACGGTTAAGTTCTTCAACGGTGCGAAAGGGTACGGGTTCATCACTGCCGAAGGGGGAGAGGAAATTTTCTTTCACCAGAGCAACGTCAAGCAGACCGGGTTCCGCGATACGCTGAAACAGGGGGACCTCGTCTCCTTTGAGATTAAGACCGAACAAAAGGGAAAAAGGGCGATCAACGTCGTTCGGCAGTAACAGCGCATGGCAATGCTTCGGGTCGGTCTTTGCACGGGCCCCGGGGTCATCGCCGCGCCTCACACGGGGCAGCGGGTCCAGGGGGCCGATGTTCTTGTCTTTCCGGAAATGGTGGACAGCGGGTACGCCGCGCTGAAGGCCGGGGCGTCGCCGCACGCCTCCGGAGACGCGCTTCTCGCCTCATTTGCGTCTGCGTCAAAGACCCTCGCTCCCTACTGCATTGCGGGGAGCGTGTATCTACGCGAGCCGCCCCCGCGGACAAGCAACACGAGCCTCGTATTTCACCGCGGCCGGATCATTCACAGGTACGACAAGATCCATCTCTTCCGTCCCGCCGGTGACCACCGGTATTTCCGCCCCGGGACGCGGATAGGGACGTTTCCGCTCACGATCCCCGGCGCCCGCCTGAAATGCGGCGTCATCATCTGTTATGACCTCCGGTTTCCGGAACTCGTCCGCGCCATGGCGCGCACGGGGCTGGACGTCCTTTTCGTCCCTGCCCGCTGGCCCGCCGTGCGCGATGACGCGTGGCGGACGCTTCTCAAGGCGCGTGCGATCGAAAACCAGGTGTTCGTGGCGGGATGCAACTCTTCGGGGGAGGAGGGGGGCTGGTCCTACGCGTTCGACCCTCTGGGCGAGATGCTCTTTGACAGCCGCTCGGAACCGGGGGAGAATTCTCATCTCCTCGCGTTCGATCTCGGGAGGATCGCGGAGGCGCACCGGCTGCACAACAACCTCAATGAAGCTGTGGTCCTGCGGTCCGCTCCGGTTCTGCGCCGTGTGACGGCGCGGAGGGGCCGGGGGACCTGACGTCCGCTATCGCTTCCCTCTGTACACCCTGCTCGCGACCGTGTGGACCCCGCCCCGGATTTTGAAGTCTGCAGTCACCTTCATCCACTTCGGCTTGGCGCACCGGACGAGATCCTCGAGTATCCGGTTGACGGCGTGCTCCTGGTAGATGCCGACGCTGCGGTAGGAAAGCAGGTAGTACTTGAACGAGCGGAGTTCGATAAGCGCGCGGGCGGGGATGTACTCCACGCGTATTGTCCCGAAATCGGGGAGCCCGGACCAGGGACAGACTGCGGTGAACTCGTCGGTATCGATGGAGACGGTGATGTCTTTTCCGGGATATTCGTACGGAAATGTCTCCAGTGCGGCAACGTCAATCGCGTCGGGCTTTTGTGCGTCGTACCGCCTGTCGAGGGGTTGTGTCATGGCCGCCGGGTCCTGACTTCTGCAGGTGCGTGAAGAGGAACTTCATTGACGGGGGTAATATATGAGAATCACAGTGGAAAAGAAAACGGCCGCAGTTCTCCTCTTCTTCCTCGCCGCTGCGCTGCTCTCCGGGTGCGCCGGGTCCGCTCTCCCCGCGCGGGACGGCCTGGACAGGGGGTGGGTCTCCCGCGACACGCTCAACACGCCTCCCTATGCGCCGTTCAGAGCGGGATACGACACTGCGAAGATCGCGCAGGAATTCGTTCCCATGATAAGGAGCGTCAGGGAAGGGGTCGACGTGACGATTTTCTTCGGGGGGTGGTGCCCCGACAGCAGGCGCGAGGTCCCGCGGTTCCTCAGGATTGCCGACGAATCGGGGTTCCCGGCCTCGAGCATAAGGCTCTATGCCCTTGACAGGACGAAGAAGAGCGCTGACGGGCTGACGGACAGATTCGGAATCGAGAGAATCCCGACGTTTGTCTTTCAGAAAGGGGGGAAGGAGATAGGACGGATCACCGAATTCCCGATGACGACGCTCGAGGGGGACATACTGACAATACTCGCGAAGAGCGCACAGCCGTAAACGTTACGCGTGCTGGTATGCCATTCCCTTCAGTATCATGATCCTCTTCTGCATCGGCGGGTGTGTCGAGAAGAGGTTTGCAAAGAAGCCCTCCTTGTCGTCGAGGCTGCTGCCGAGCGGATTGGCGATGCAGAGATGCGCTGTTCCCTTCTTGATCGAGCGGGTGGGCTCGACCGCCGCGTCGATCTTCTGGAGGGCCGAGGCAAGCGCGCCGGGATTCCTTGTCAGTTCGGCCCCCGAGGCGTCCGCAAGATATTCTCTCTGGCGCGAGACCGCCATCGCCAGAAGCTGCGCGATGAACGGGGCGAGTATGATCCCGATTACCCAGAATACGAGAAGGATGATCCCTCCGCCCCCCCCGCTCCTGTCCGATGACCTCCGTCGTCCCCCGCCCCCCCACGCCATCGTCCGGGAGCCGAACTCCACAAGGAGCATGACCGCGCCGATGAGAGCCGCGATCACGGTCAGCACCCGGATGTCGTAATTCCGCACGTGCCCCATCTCGTGTGCGACAACCCCCTGCAGCTCCTCCCTGTTGAGCGAATCGAGAAGCCCCTGCGTCACGGCGATGCAGGCGTGTTCGGGATCCTTCCCCGTGGCGAACGCGTTCGGGTCGGGGTCCGGGATCACGTAGACCTGCGGCTTCGGGAGTCCTGCCGCGATCGCCATCTCCTCCACGACGTTTTGAAGCTGTTTGTACCGGGGATCGTCGGCGGACGCGGGAACTGCTCCCGAAGAGTTGAGGACGGCGCTCGCCCCCCCCTCGAGTCCCCTCCATGCGCTGAATCCCCCGAGGAGGAGCGCAGCACAGGTCGCGACGGGAAAACCGAACAGGCTGCGTCCGCCCCCCGGGGAATAACCCAGGAGGAATACGTCGAATCCGAACCCCAGGAATCCTACAAACAGGATGAAAAACACCATGACGAAAATGGTGTTCCGCCGGTTCGTCGCCTGCTGTTCGAGTATGTTGGCGGATGACTCCGACATGGGAACGCCTGGCTATTTTTTCAGGGAGAGGTCGACCTGTGGAACGTCCCGGTCGCCTGCCTCCTTGATCTCGAACAGTTCCGCCGGTTTGAATCCGAATATGCCCGCCACGAGGTTTCCCGGAAAGACCTGCTGTGCGATGTTGTACTTTGTGGCGATGTCGTTGTAGAACTGCCGCGCAAAGCCGATCTTGTTTTCCGTGCTCGAGAGTTCTTCCTGGAGCTGTTTCACGTTTTCATTTGACTTGAGATCGGGGTAGCTCTCGGCGAGTGCGAAGAGCCGGCCGAGCGCTCCGGAGAGAGCGCCTTCCTTTACAGCGGCGTCTGCGACGCCGGTTGCGTTGACTGCAGCGCCGCGTGCGGCGATCACCTTCTGCAGTGTCTCCTGTTCGAACTGCATCGCGCCTTTGATCGTATTCACGAGATTCGGGATCAGGTCGTGGCGGCGTTTGAGCTGGACGTCAATCTGCTTCCAGCCGTTTGAGACCTGGTTGCGCAGCGTGACGAGCCCGTTGTACTTTATGATCGCCCACGCGACAACGACAATGACAAGGATGAAGAGAATAAGCAGTGGACCCATGTATGCTCCGGGAAGTTGTGTGAAAAGGACACAGCAAAGGTAGAAAGGAGTGTGATGGAAGTCAAGGCCGGTTTATTGACATTCGGAACCGTTTTGGATATATTGCGGACCATTCTACGGTTGATGTGCGCCGTTCCTCTCCGGCACTCCATTACTCATGAGTTATGCCGTCGGACGATCAACATAATCCAAGCGACTCCGCCCGCAAGCAGCTCCTCGAAGAGATTCGCAGGCGGGCCGAAGAGGCGGAGATGAACCGCATCGAAGAGGAAGACCGGAGCCGCACCGGGCGCACCGACGCCGACCGCCTGAAGACCAAAGCTCCCGCACCGTTTCCGGTCCCCGCTTCGGAATCCCCCGCCGCGGGAAACAAAGCCGCCACCGAGCAGAAGATCCTCGTCCTCCGCGAACGGCTTCAGAGCGCCCTTGAACGGGGAAAATCTGAGAAGGCCGCGGAGCTGTTTTCGGAGTTGAACAAGATCATCCCGGACGATCCCGCGCTGGCCGAGTTCCGGGTCAAGCTCCGGGCGCTGCAGGAGGAGAGGGCGAAAGCCCGGGAGCAGACGAGGCCGGTTTCTCCGGCCGCGATCCCTCCGCGACGCGTTCCACAGCCCCCGCCCGCTCCTGTGTCGCCTGTGGCGCCGGCGGCGCCACCGCCGGCACCACCGCCGGTTGGCGCTCCACCGTCCGCCAGGACACCACAGTCGACGCGTGCGCCTCAGCCGGCGCCGCAGGCTCCTCCTCCACTGTCGCCCGCAGACGAAAGGGCGGAGCGGGAGAAGCGCCGCAGGAAGATGGTGGACATGCTTGAGGCGGCGAACAACTACTACCAGCAGGAGAAGTACGACAAGGCCCTCGTCTACATAAGCGAGGTGCTGAGCCTCGATCCCTCCCATGAAGAGGGGGCAAGCCTCCGCGCCCAGATCCTGAAGGCGCGCGATCTTGAAGAGCAGATCAAGATGGAGGAGGAGGAGCGGCGTGCAAAAGAGCATGAGGCGGGAGGACCGGTGCCCCGTCCGAAAGAAGAGGCGCCCCCCTCCTCGGGCCGCCCCACCGATTTCTGGGGCTCGTCGCTCAGCCAGAAACTCGAATCGGATTATGACCTTGTCCCCGAGGAAAAGGGACCTGTGGGGCCCCCGCCTCTCCCATTGGGTCAAAGGGTCGTCAACCGCCTCTCGCAGGTTCACATCCCTCTCAAACCCGTTCTCACGATAACCGCGGTCCTTGTCCTTGGCACCGCGGCATGGTTTGTGGTGGAGGCAATACGCAACAGCGTCTCCCCGGCCCGCTATTCCCTCCTTGTGCTCCCCCCGGCGACCGGAGGGGATACCACGATCGTGTACGCGGCGGAGGGCTTTGAAGGGGATATCATCGCCGAGGCGGCAAGGCTCGCCGACGTGCGTGTGATCAACCCCGCAACGTCGAACGCGTTCGGCGCCTCCGTGGCTCCCCCAGGTCGGATCGCCCGGGCGCTCGGCGCGAACTATGTCCTTTCCTGGTCGATGGCGCGCGCGGAAGGAAGTTACACGCTTCACTTCACGCTCGCGGACACGCTCTCGAACGGGAGTCTCTGGTCCCAGCAGTATCATGTGTCCGCCAGGGAGCTTCCTTCCCTGCGTCCCGAGATCATACGCGGGATCGCGAAGGGGATGGGAGTCAAAGCCGTGACGGCCGACGGGGGGGCTCTCTCGGGCACCTCCACGAACAATGAAGCGGCGTATGATCTCTACCTGAAGGGGAGGTCCCTCCTGAGCTACGGGGACAACTTCGCGCCGGAAGATGCGGTCGGGCTCTTCGATCAGGCGGGAAAGCTTGATCCGGATTTCGCGGAGGTGCACTCGGCCGCGGCCTGGGCGCACATGCTTGCGTACGAAACTTCCGTCGAGATGCAGCAGTCGCACGTCGCGCAGGCGGTGACCGAAGTGCAGCGGGCGCTGAATGCCGGGCTGAGGAATTCCGAAACTTTCCGGGCCTGGGGTCTGGCCGAGGAATTTCGTGGATCGTACGACAAAGCGATTACGCGTTTCGAACAGGCGGTGGCGATCGCTCCGAGCGACGCCGAGTCGCAGCGCCGGCTCGCGGTCGCCTATGCCGCAAAGGGAAGGATTGATGACGCCGTGAAGGCAGCGCAGCGCAGCGTGTCGGACGACCAGGGAAACATCACGGCACACACGCTGCTCGGCCAGGTGGAACAGTTCAAGGCGATACATGAGCTCGATAACAGGGACGACTACCGGGCGGCGTTGAAAGCCTATGATCAGGGACTCAGGCTTGCCCGCGACAGGAGCGACTACGGAAGCGGACTCTACGTGGAAGTGCTTCTCCACCTCCAGCAGACCGACAGGGTCATGGACCTGCTGCTCGACCGGACGGCGCGCATGAGAGACAGCTACGTCGATTACTACAAGCTCGGGCGGGTGCAGCAATCGGCCGGACGGCCGATCGCCGAATGGCAGACCTCGTTTGTCAGGGCCCGGGACATACTGACGGCGCGCATCGCCGCGCAGCCGGACGGCGCCCTGGCACAGGCATACCTGGCGCTTGTGTATACACGCCTCGGCACGTTCAAAGACGCGATTGCCGCTTCCGGGCGGGCGCAGATTGCGGCTCCGGGAGATGACGATGTGCTGTACCTGACGTCGCGAATGTACGTTCTTCAGAAAGACAGGAAGCAGGCACTGGAATTCCTCGGGAAAGCGCTTTCCAAAAAGTTCAATCTCGGCGCCGTGCTGGATATGGACTATTTCAACGTCCAGTCGGACCCCGAGTTCCTTGCGGCACTGAAGCAGCAATAGTTCTCTCCGGCTCTTATTCCTCTCCCGTTCTCCCCGGCTGTCGATTCGTCAGGCGTTTCCTCTGCGGACCTCTCTTCGCCCCCTTTTTCCTGACAATCTGTGAATGTGACCGTCGTCAGCACCCCCTTCCCCCGCGTTGACAATCAGGGGGTCAATGGATATATTAGCTCCGCTGGAGCAATAGGCGTGTACAGTTCTTACGCGTGACCAACGTGCCTGACCTCGACGACGCAACACGACAGGAACAACGCAAAAAGGCGGGCGACTTCCTGAAAATGGCCGATAAGCTATTCAAGGGGTCGGACTACGAGGGAGCGGTGCGTCTTGTCCAGCTTGCGATGCAGACCGATCCGCACAATCCGTATGCAGTGGCATATATGGAGCGGATCAAATTTGCGATCGAACAGCGGGACAGCAAACGGGAGACCAGCGCCGCCGGAGGAGAAAACCCCCCGGCTCAGGCGGCTGCGCCCCCCGAGTCGACGACCGCGCCGCCAAGGCCGGCCCCGACTGCAATCCCGCCGCGTCCGTCCGCCGCGGCTCCTGCTCCCCGACCTGTGCCTCCCGTATCTCCGCAGCGTCCCGGGTCATCCGTTCCTCCTCCTCCGTCCCAGGCGCCGCGGAAGAGCGAGCCAACCATCACGCCGCCCCCTCCCGTAAGACGCGACACAGTTCCGCCGAGAGCTCCGGCTGCGCAGCGGGTTGATCCCGCCGAGATCCAGAGGCGGCAGCTCGATGAAGAAGCACGCCGCTACGCGATCGCCGAGGCAAAGCGGAAAGCGGAAGAGGAGCTGCGGAAAAAACAGGACGAGGAAGTTCACCGCAAGGCGGAGGAGGAAGCGACCCGGCGGATCGAGGAAGCCCACCGCAAGCTTGAAGAGGAACGGAAGCGGATGGAGGAGGAGAACCGTGCCCGCCAGGAGGCCGATCAGGCCAGGCGGCGCGAGGAAGACGCCCGGAAGAAACGGGAGGAAGAGGAGCGGAAGCGGGTCGAGGAGGTGGACAGGAAACGCATCCAGGAAGAGGCGCGGAAGAGTCTGGAAGAAGAACGCCGTCGCCTTGAACAGGAGTCGGCAATAAAGCTGGAAGCCGAAAGGAAACGCATCGAGGAGGAAATGCTCGGCCGCCTCCGCGTGGAGCGTGCGAAGCTCGAAGAGATGCAGCGCCAGGAACGGGAGGCCGCGGAGGCGAAGCGCCTGGTGGAGGAGCAGAAGCTCAAGGCGATCGAGGAGGAGACGCGGGCCCGGCTCGAAGCGGAGAGGAAGAAAATCGAAGAAGAGATGGCCGCCCGTGTCGCGGAAGAGCGGAAGAGGATGGAGGAGCTCCACAGGAAGGAAGAGCAGGCTGCGGAGAAGCGCCGGAAGGCGGAAGAGGAACGCCTGAAGCAGGTCGCGCTCGAGACCGAGCGGCGCATGGAGGAAGAACGGCGCCGGCTCGCGGAGGAGAAGAAGAAGATCGAAGAGCAGCTCCGACGCCAGATGGAGGAAGAGCGGGCGCGGATGGAAGAGGCGCGCAGGAAGCAGCTCGAGCAGGAAGCGGAAGCGCGCCGGATCGTCGAGGAACAGGCGAAGAAGAAAGTCGAGGAAGAATACCAGAAGCGGCTCGCCGAAGAGCGCGAGCGGCTTGCGGAGGAACAGCGTCGGCAGTACGAGGAGGAACGGAAGAAGATCGAGGAGGAGGCCCGCCGGAAGGTCGAAGAGGACCAGCGCCGCAGGGAGGAAGAAGAGCGCCGCCGGGTTGAAGAGGAAGGCCTCAAGGCGCAGGAAGAGGAGCGCGCCCGCCGCCAGGAAGAGGAAGCGGAGCGCCGGAGGCAGGAAGAGGAGACGAGGCAGTACGAGGAGGCCGTCCGTCAGGCTATCGAAGAGGGACGGCGGCTCGCGCAGGCGAAGAAGATCCGCGCCTATCTCGAGCGTGGGAAGGAATTTGTCGGCCTCGCACAGTTCGAGGAAGCGCTGAAGGAAGTGACGAAAGTGTTCCGGCTCGATCCATCGAACATCGAGGCGCGGGAGTTCGAACAGACCGTCTACGCGTCACGCGACGAGTTCACGCGCAGGGAAGAGGAAGCGCGCGCGCTCCAGGAAGAGCAGCGGCGGAAGGTCGAAGAGCTCCAGAGGAAGCTTGCCGAACAGGCCCGCCTGGAGGAGGATCTCCAGCAGCAGCGCGCGGTCCGCGAGGCGAAAATCGCCGGCTGCCTCCAGAAAACGCGGGAGTACATCCGCGACGGGATATACGACAAGGCGCTGACGGAGATCGAGACCGTATACGCGATGGACCCGGGGAACGCCGAGGCGCGGGAGTACGAGCAGAGCGTTCTCACGATCCAGCGGAAAGCGGAAGAAGCCCGAACGGTCTCCGAGCAGCGGTCGCAGCAGAGCGACGCGTGGCACAGGGAAGAGGAGGAGCGGCAGAAGTCGGCGGACGAAGGGCGCGAAGTCCTCCGGGCCGAATCCGTGAACACCTACAGGGCGATGCTGCGGCAGGCCTGGGCCGGCGGTGAACCCGTCACGGAGGACCGCTCGATGCTTGACGTGGTCCGTCTGTCCCTGGGAATCCCGGAGAACGAACACAAAAAGATCGAACACGACATCCGGGTCGAAACCTACACGGAAGCCCTCCGCGCGGCGTTGAGGTCGGGAGCGATGAGTGCCGATGACGTCAGCACCGTGGAACAGCTTCGGAAGCTCTTCTCGATAAGCAAAGACGAAGACAGGACAATTCAGGAATCGTTGAAGGTTGAACTCAAGAACGACGGCCGCTGGGGCTGACACCCCCGGATTTCCCCCGCAGCACCGCTCTCCTGTACGCGATGCACACGAGAAGGACAAGATTCATCCCCAGTGCATTGAACAGGAGGTAGAGGTCCAGCCTGTTGAAAAGTGAAAAGGCCGTGAGCACAAAGAGCTCCGTGCCGAGCCCGAGGAATCCCGAAAGCCGCACGCCTGTGATATCCCCGTACCACGTTCTCTCCGCTTCTTCCCCGTGCGCCGCGCTCCCCCTGCACGCGGCGTCAATCCGCGCAATAAGGGCGTCCTGCCAGCCGTAGAGAAAAAGGAACGCCCTGTGAAGCGTTCCGGTCAGACGGTCCTCGGAGGCGTCCTCCTCGCGGATCTCCTCGGACGTCCGGTTCCCCGTGTATGCGTTTTCAAGGTGGAGGAACGACGTCTGGTAGAAGACATGGTATGAGACGCGAAGTGAGATCCCGATGAACCCGAGGAGGCAGAGAACGGGCGCGGCGGGGCCGCTTCCGCTTCGCATCATGGCGGCGCCGATCGTGGTGAACACCGCGAGGTTCACTGCGAAGTCTCCGATCGAATCGAGGAACCTCCCAGCCCGGCTGAACATCCCCTTCGCCCGGGCGAGCTGGCCGTCCGCCGAATCCAGTGTGTCCTTGAGCGTCAGTAAGAGCCCCGCCGCGGCGGTCAGGAGCGGCGTCCCCTGCAGATAGAGCAGCGCGGCGGCGAATCCTGCTGCCGTGGCCGCAAGCGTGACCTGGTTTGGGGTTACAGGTGTTCTGTACAGCGCCCTGACCAGAAAACCGGCGGCGGGACGGAGTACGTATGTGTTGATCGGCTCATCGGAGGCGCGGGATTTTACTGACGCCTCATACGAATAGTCCTCTGTCATAAGTCACCCCGGTTTCGTATATTACAAGGACTTTGTGCCAATACCCACATGATCCATTAGGAGAGTACTGAGCCTGCCATGAAATTGAAGAGAATAGGGATCCTAACCGGAGGCGGCGACTGCCCCGGTCTGAATGCTGTCATCCGCAGCATTGCCAAGCCGGCGATGAGCTACTACAATGCCACGGTCATCGGCATCATCGATGGCTACGAGGGACTTGTCGAGGGGCGTCACAGGGAACTCACCCCCCAGGACGTTCTCGGCATCATCAACCAGGGGGGGACGATTCTCGGCACCTCGAACAAAGGGGACCCTTTCCATTTTCCGATGGGGGAGCGCAACAACATCCGCATCGTCGACGCGTCGCAGCAGGTCGTGGATCATTACAGGAACCTGAAGCTCGACGCTCTGGTGACGATCGGCGGCGACGGCACCCAGATTATAGCACACAAGCTCGCCGAGATGGGGCTCAACGTCATGGGCGTCCCCAAGACGATTGACAACGACCTGGCGGCGACGGAAGTTACGTTCGGGCACGACTCCGCCCGTGCCGTCGCGACGGAGGCGATCGACCGGCTTCAGACGACCGCGTCGGCTCACCACAGGGTGATGGTCATGGAGACGATGGGGCGCTACGCCGGATGGATCGCGCTTGGTGCGGGACTCGCGGGAGGCGCGGATATCATACTCATCCCCGAGATCCCCTTCTCCTGGGACGCCGTGTTCGAAGCGGTCCTCAAGAGGAGCAAGGGAGCCAAGTTCAGCATCGTCTGCGTTGCGGAGGGGGCCAAGCCGAGCGGCGGCGGCGTCTCCGTAAAGGAAATGGACAAGAAACGGACCGACCCCGTCCGCCTCGGAGGGATCGGCGAGCTCGTGGCCAAGCGGATCGAAGACGAAACCGGTCTGGAGACGCGCGTCACGGTGCTCGGGCACGTTCAGCGCGGAGGGAGCCCCACGCCGTTCGACCGCATACTTGCAACCCGGTTCGGGACCGTCGCGCTCCAGGCGATGTCGAACGGACATTTCGACGTCATGACAAGTCTTCGCCAGGACAACGTCATCACCGTCCCGCTGGCCGACGCCATCGGCCAGCAGCGGCTCGTCGCGCCTGACTCCCAGCTCATATTCGCCGCGAAGGCGGTGGGTACCTGCCTCGGGGACTGAAAGGACCATTGATTCTGCCGCTCCCCTCCCCCCGACGGGGGGGGGAGCGTTGCTATCCCACCCTGACCGCAACGACAGTCAGGTCGTCAACGGCCCCCTTCTTTTCCGTTCATGACAGGTGAGCGTGTTGTTGTCGGAACATTGTGATGACGAGGAGTGAGGTACCTGCGATGATCATCAGGTCGGCCAGGTTGAATATCCCGGTCCTGATCCCCCCGGCGCCGAGCGTCACGAAGTCCACAACCCTCCCGTCGTGAGAGAGACGGTCGAAGAGGTTGCCTCCCCCGCCGGCGAGTATGAGCGAAAGCGCGGTTACGTGAGCGCGTGTGAGTCCCGGGGAAAACAGGAGGAATCCTGCGACCCCGGCAAGAAGAATGCCTGCCCCCGCGGTAAAGAGGAGGAACCTTGTACGTTCAGGGAGCCCGGCGCCCAGGCTCAGCACCGCCCCGCTGTTTTCGGCGTACGAAAGCGTCATGATCCCCCCCGCGCACACAACCGGCATCTGTCCGCGGAGTGACGTCGCAGCGGTTTTCGTCATCCGGTCGCCCGCGATGCATGCCGCGATGAGCAGGGCCGCTCCAAGAATCATGGACGGACGGCGGATGAGCACCGGCTACTCCTCTCTCTGTTCTCTTCTTTCTATACTCTCCCGGCACCCGAATGTTACAGCGGGAACTTATCCCCGTGCCAATCGCGCGTCATTTCGAGCCAGAAAAACAGCCCCCGCCACCGGCCGAACTTCTCGTATGCTTTCTCGATCGTGGAATCCTTCACCCGGCGCCCGCCGTGATGGAGCTCGCAGTATTTTGCCCGGACCCATGAGTCGAGCCCCAGGTAATCGTAGCGTCCCGTAAGCTTGAGGAGATTCCCCGCGGCATACGGGCCAATCCCCTTGACGGTTCTCATTTCATCGAAGAGCGCTGCCGTGGAGAGCGGCGACGAGCGCCATGACTCGCACGCCACGTGTCCCGAGGCGACTTGGTCAGCAAATTCGAGTATGTACGGCGCGCGGTACCCGCACTTGATCCTTTTCCTGAGGAACGACTCCGTCAGGGCCGCGACTGCCGCCGGGGCGGGAAACGTGCGCCCCCCGCCGGCGTGCGGATCTCCCGCGCTCGCGACGAGATTCGACACCATGAGTGTCGTGAGGCCCCACGTGCAGTTTGTTGTGCAGATCATCTTGACGGCGTCTTCGAACACCGTCGGGGAACGGAGCATTCTCCCTGCGCCGGACGACGCGATCCACCGGTAGCCCTGATTGCGGCGCGCCTCCCTGTGGAATTCGGTGAAATCCTCGTCCATCCGGAGGCACGTCCTGATCAGCCCCTTCAGATCCCGCCTCTCCTGTGCCCCCGGCTTCCGGGACCACGCGGCCGCCACGCGGACCACCCTGGCGCCGCCGATGAGCGTGCAGGAGGCCGTCGCCCCCCCGGGGAGCGTGAATACGCGGCAGAGCTCCTTCCGCCCCGTGTCATGAGAAAAAGGGGGGAGAGCGCACCAGCCGTGGCTGAATGCTGTCCGCCAGAAATCGAACCCTGAGGGGACCGGGAGCGTGAACGTTTCAGAATTTGGCGAGGAGGATTTCATTCGTCGGGTACTGTTCGAGGAGTTTCAGCACGGCGAGCATCGCCTCCCGCGGCTGGAGCCGCGCGATGGAGCGGCGGAGGGCCTGGTGCCTGTCGACTGCGGGACCGAAGAGAAGCTCCTCCCGGCGCGTTCCCGAGGCTCCGAGGTTTATCGAAGGGAATATCCGTTCGTTGGCCATCCCGCGGTCGAGGACGAGCTCCATATTCCCCGTCCCCTTGAACTCCTGGAAAATCAGCTCGTCCATCCGCGAGTTCGTGTCGATAAGTGCCGTCGCGATGATCGTCAGTGACCCCCCGTCCTCGAGATTGCGCGCGGCGCCGAATATCCGCTTCGGAATCTCAAGCGCCCGGATGTCCACCCCGCCGGACATCGTCCGGCCGCTGCTCTTCTGGTGTATGTTGAATGCCCTGCCGAGGCGCGTCAGCGAGTCGAGGAGGATCACGACGTCCTTCCCCGTCTCCGCCTTCCTTTTCGCATATTCGAGGACGAGCTGGGCGAGGCGGACGTGCATTCCCCGCTCGCTGTCGCTGGAGCTTGCGTACACCTCCCCGCGAATCGAACGGCGCATGTCCGTCACTTCCTCCGGGCGCTCGTCGATGAGGAGGACGAGAAGATCGATGTCGGGGTTGTGAAGGCTGACGGCGTGGGCGAGCTGCTGCATCAGGACGGTCTTCCCGGCTTTCGGCGGGGAGACGATGAGCGCCCGCTGCCCCTTCCCGACGGGACAGAAGAGCTCGACGACGCGCATCGCCCTGTCGGATCCCTTCCCCTCGAGGCGTATGATCTCGTTGGGAGAGACCACTTCGTGCGCCGAGAACTCCTTCAGGTTCTTCCACTGGGCCGGCGGGAGTCCGTTGACCCCCGAGATGACGCTGACCTGCGGGCTCTTCCCGTGTTTCTCTTCCGCGGTCGCCTCCAGGAAGGCGCCGGTCCTGAGGTTGAACTGCGTCACGAGACCTGCGGGGACGTACGGGTCGGTCTGGTCGCGGGAGAGGCCGTGTGTGGGAGTGCGGAGGAAACCGAATTGCTTTGAATCGAGCTCGAGAATTCCGGAGACGTTGATAGACGTTCCCCTTCTGTTATTTGAAAATGCCCTTCAGCACGTCGTTGACCTTCGCCTTCTTTTCCTTCTCGAGGCGGTCGGTCAGCTCCTTCTTCTTTGCGTCTGCGAGCGACAGCTTATCGCCGATGAGCGACTGGTAGGCGCCGAGTTGCTTCTGAACGTCGGCCGTTCTGTCGCCGACGAGTTTCATGACTTCCGCTTTCTTCCCCGCAATTGCTCCGTCGAGCTTCGCCTTCAGATCGTTCTGGGCCTTCGTGAACTCGGCGCCGAGAACGGCCGTGGCGCGCTCGGCGATCTTCGTGTCGAGATCCGTCGCAAGCGCCAGCTTGAACTCCCCGTCCGTGTTCCAGAGCCGGAATGTGACCTCGAAGTCGTGGATGTCCCGGAGGACGTCCCGGATGACCTGCTCGAGCATCCCCTTCGGTTCGGAAGCGTAGGAGATGCGGAATCCGGAGAGCGTCGTCTTCGCGCTGGCGTCGAATGCGCTCCCCGGGACGACGGCCTTCACCGTCGAGCTCATGTGCGCGTCCACCATCTTTCCGGAGAGGAAATCCTCCTTTCCGAGCGGGACCTCCGCAACCGGGACCCCGCCGAGCGACGCTTCATACTCGTCGTACGGAACGTCCTTCGTCCGATCGAACACCGCGTGCAGGTGAAATGCCCGGCCGCCCCCTTCCACTCCTTCCAGCGTTGCCGTGATGGGGAGGTGTGTCACGCGCTGATCGTTCGTGACGTTGTCGATTTCTCCCTTTGCGTGTATGGCGGATGCGCCCCCGGAGGTGTCGGTCCCCCCTGAAATCCTGATCTTCTCAATGAGGAACTTCGGGTATGCGCGCTCCAGGGGGAATGCGATGTTCTGTCCCGTCATTCTGGGCGGGCTTGTGTAGTCCGGTTTCGATGAGGAGTTCTTGATGTGCGCCCGCGCCCAGTCAATGTACGAGAGATATGTCGTCGCTTTTTTCACGGTCTCCTCCCCGACGAGAAGCCGTGCCACGCCAGTCGTGCTCAGGTTGGGGAGCTTTGCCATCGACTTGAGCCGGGCGAAGTCTTCCCCCGCGATGTCGTCGACAAGTCCCGCAGAAGCGTTGAGTTTCTGCACGTCGCTCTGGATCGCCGCCTTTCGCGCGTTGAACGCAGACGAGATGTCGTTGATTCCCTTCGTGGAGTTCTCCACCGTCGCGATGGCCCCGGTGATCGCCGGGACCGTCGTGAGCTGCGATGTGTTTATCGATGTAATCCCGGTTTCAATATCCGCCAGTTTCTTCTTGGACGATTCGAAATCGGCGAGCGTGGAGTTCCACTGTCCGGACGAGGCGAGGACCTGGCTTTTCAGTGAATCGAGATGTCTGAGCGTGTGGATGTCGAGAGCCTTCACGAGGCTGTCCGCGTTGAGATGAAGCGCGGCGATTCCCGCGGCCGCGGCGGGAGACTTTTCGACCGTCTTCCCCAGCGCCCCTTCCGCCTTCTCGGTGAACGTGCTCCCTCCGGAGGTGTCATTCCCCGCCGGGGATGCGGACGGTTTTTTGATGGAGCCGTCCGTGGTCCGCCTCGTTCCCAGTATCAGCTCGTCCACCTCCATCGTCTGTATGATGTACTTGTTCCTCAGAAGCTGGCCGGAGTTCACCGCAAACCGGACGTCCCGGGTTTCGAAGAGGTTGCGCCACCCGTCGTGCGGATCTGCGACCTGGAGCCTGCTCCACCGGATGCCGAGGGG